>Ga0070731_10004290_pt1 | contig 12348 bp, 13 predicted proteins | sample Coa_R1_2_FD_66448 | JGI IMG/M metagenome (GOLD analysis project Ga0070731, IMG submission 66448) | Surface soil microbial communities from Centralia Pennsylvania, which are recovering from an underground coalmine fire - Coalmine... | ecosystem: Environmental > Terrestrial > Soil > Unclassified ... | reverse complement strand
TGGAACTCGTCCCGGAACTTGTCCACGTAGCTCGCGACGATGATCGCGTCCGAGTCGCCGAGCGGGCAGAGGCACTTGCCGTTGATCCGGTCGCAGACCGAGAGCAGCAGGTCGAGGTCGGACTGCAGCGCGCGGCCGTCCTCGATCTTGCGCAGGATCGCGGTCAGCCAGCGCGTTCCTTCGCGGCACGGCGTGCACTTGCCGCACGACTCGTGCTCGTAGAACTCGGAGTAGCGGATGCCGAGCTCGACGATGCAGCACCGGTCGTCGAGCACGACGATGCCGGCCGATCCCATCGCCGTCTTCAACTGCAGGAGTGAATCGAAGTCGTAGCCGACGTCGATCTCGTCGGCGCGCAGGATGACCGTCGACGAGCCGCCGGGGACGACGGCTTTCAGCTGCCGTCCGTTCGCGATCCCGCCCGCGAGGTCGAAGATGATGTCGCGCAACGACATCCCCGCCTCGATCTCGTAGTTCCCGCCGTTCACGACGTTCCCGGAGACCGAGACGACCCGCGTCCCGCGCGAGTTCTCGACGCCGAGCTTCGCGTACTCGGCGCCGCCCATCGCGATGATCGGCGGCACCGTGGCGATCGTCTCGACGTTGTTGACCACGGTCGGTGCGGCGTAGAGGCCCGAGATCGCGGGGAACGGCGGCTTCGACCGCGGCTGGCCACGTTTTCCCTCGAGCGACTCGAGCAGCGCCGTCTCCTCGCCGCAGATGTAGGCGCCCGCACCCCGGTGCACGACGATCGTCACGTCACCGCGGATGTCCGGGCGGTCGCGCAGCTCCTCGAGCGCGCGGACGAGGATCTCGTAGGGGCCGCTGTACTCCCCGCGGATGTAGACGAACACGCTCGTGCAGTCGATCGAGTGCGCGGTGATGAGACAGCCCTCGATGAACCGGTGCGGGACGCGCGAGAGGATCTCGTTGTCCTTGAAGCTGCCGGGCTCGGACTCGTCCGCGTTCACGACGAGGTAGTGCGGCTTGGGCAGCTGCTCCTTCGGCGGTACGAACGACCACTTCCGCCCGGTGGCGAAGAACGCGCCGCCGCGTCCGCGGAGCTCGGAGGCGATCAGCTCGTCGGTGACCTCCTGCGGGGTCATCGTCCGGGCCTTCGCGAGAGGCGCATACCCGCCGGCGGCCTCGTATCCGGCGAGCGTCGTCAGGTCGTGCTCGTCGGTGCCGCCGAGGACGATCGGCTCGACGCTAGTCCCCATCTCGAAGCTCCTCGACGATCCCTGCGACGTCGTCCGCCTTCACGTGCGTCCGGTAGCGGTCGTCGATCGCGACGATCGTCGCCCAGCCGCACCCGCCCATGCATTCGACGGCACGGAGCGTGAACTCTCCGTCAGGCGACGTCTCGCCTGCGCGGCACCCGAGCTCGGACTCGAACGCATCGAGCACCTGCTGCGCGCCGACGACTGCACACGAGACGTTCGTGCAGACCTCGACGAGATGCCGTCCGACGGGCGCGGTGTGGAGCTGGTCGTAGAAGCTCGCGATCGATTCGCAGAACGCGGGCGTCACCTCCAGCGCGTCCGCCACTTCCCGCAGGACGTCGGGCGAGAGCCAGCCGTGCTCCTCCTGGGCGAGCCGCAGCGCGGGCAGCACGGGGCTGCGCGAACCGGGCGGGTACTTCGCACGCTCCTCCTGGATGCGGTCGTAGAGCGTTGTGGCCATCAGTTTCCGCTCCGGCGCCGGCAGAGCCGGCACCTCCGCTCTTTGGTGACCTCCGTCAAGCCTACGGTCACCGATCGACCTCGCCCATGACGGTGTCGAGCGAGCCGACGATGGCGATCATGTCCGCGATCAGCGCATCGCTCATGCACGTCGCCGTCGCCTCGAGCGCGACGAACGACGGCGCACGGAACTTGACCCGCCACGGCTTCGGGCCGCCGTCGGACACGACGTAGCAGCCGAGCTCGCCGCGCGGCGACTCGACCGCGACGTAGACCTCGCCCTCCGGAACGCGGTAGCCCTCGGTGACGATCTTGAAGTGGTGGATGAGCGACTCCATCGAGGTGTGCAGCTCGTGGCGCGGCGGCAGCACGACCTTCCGGTCGTCGGCGATCCAGGGCTCGTTCTCCATCGCCTCGAGGCGGTCGAGGCACTGCTCGACGATCCGCACCGACTCGCGCATCTCGTCCATGTGCACGCGGAAGCGCGCGTAGACGTCGCCGGCGCGGTACACCGGAACGCGGAAGTCGACCTGGTGATACGCGAGGTACGGCTCGTTCTGCCGGAGGTCCCAGTTGACCCCGGACGCGCGCAGCACGGGGCCCGACTGGCCCAGCGCGACGGCGTCCGCGGCGGAGAGCAGGCCGAGCCCCTGCGTCCGCTCGAGCCAGATCTTGTTGCGGCTCAGCAGCGTCTCGTAGTCGTCGACCGCCTTCGGCATCCACTCGCAGAACTTCCGCGCCTCGGGGAAGAATCCGCGTGGGATGTCCTCGGCCAGGCCGCCGGTCTGGAAGTAGCGCGTGTGCATGCGCGTGCCGCAGACCATCTCGAAGAGGTCGAGGATCTGATCGCGCTCCCGGAACGCGTACCAGAACATGGAGATCGCGCCGAGCTCGAGCGCGGACGTGCCGAGCCAGACGAGGTGCGAGTGGAGGCGGTTCAGCTCGCACAGGCAGGTCCGCATCCACTGCGCCTTCGGGGGCGGCTCGAGCCCGAGCAGCTTCTCGATGGCGAGCACGAAGACGAGCTCGTTGTTCTGGAAGGAGACGTAGTCGATCCGTTCCGGGTACGTGATCGCCTTCCACCACGTCTTCTGCTCCATGTTCTTCTCGAAGCCCGTGTGCAGGTACCCGATCACCGCTTCGAGGCCGGTGACGTCCTCGCCGTACAGATCGACGATCAGCCGCAGGACGCCGTGCGTCGACGGATGGTTCGGCCCGAAGTTGACGGTCAGGATGTCGCCCGTCGCCTCGAGATCCGGAGGCGTCCTCAGCACCGTGGGCGTCGGGCTCGGGATCCGCGACCCCTCGTAGATCGGCGCCCCGCTGCGGGCGCGTGCGGCGACCGCCACCGCTACTCCTCGCCCGAGAAGCGGACCGGCTCGCCGCCGATCGGATAGTCCTTGCGCAGCGGATGACCTTCCCAGTCGTCGTCCATGAGGATCCGCTTGAGGTTGGGATGGCCCTCGACCGGGATCCCCATCAGGTCCCACGCCTCGCGCTCGTGCCAGTCGGCCGTCGGCCAGATGCCGACCACCGTCGGCACCGGCTGGCCGTCGTCGAGCCAGGTCTGCACGCGCAGCCGGCGGGGACGCTCGGAGATCTGCAGCAGGTGGTAGTTCATCGCGAAGCGCCTCGGCTTGCTCTGGGGAAGCGCCTGGTAGCCCTGCGTCATCGGCGTGTTCAGATCCCGGCCCGCGGTGGTCCCTATGTACCCGGACACGCCGGCCTTGCCCCAGCCGAGGTAGTCGGCTGCGCTGATGTCGGAGAGGAAGTTGAAACCCTCCTCGTCGCGTAGATACGTGCAGGCCTCCGTGAGCCGTGACGGCTCGACGACCACCGTCGTCTCGTCGTGCGCCTCCCTGACGTCGACGAGGCCGGGGATGTCCTGCAGGCTCACGACGCGACGCTCCGGATCTCGTAGGCCGGCGGCACACCGGCCCGCACGGCCTCGTGCAGGCGGATGATCCCCTCCATCAGCTGCTCGGGCCGCGGCGGGCAGCCGGGGACGTAGATGTCGACCGCGACGATCTTGTCGACGGACTGCACGATCGCGTAGTTGTTGAACATCCCGCCGGAGCTCGCGCAGGCGCCCATCGCGATCACCCACTTCGGCTCGAGCATCTGGTCGTAGATCTGCCGCAGCGGCGCTGCCATCTTGTTCGAGACGCGGCCCGAGACGATCAGGAGGTCGGCCTGGCGCGGTGAGCCCCTGAACGGCTCCATCCCGAACCGGGCGATGTCGTAGCGGCTCGAGACGATCGACATCATCTCGATCGCGCAGCACGCGAGGCCGAAGGTGTCCGGCCACATCGAGTTCGTCTGCGCCCACGCGACCGCTTTCTGCAGCGTCGTCAGGCCGACGCGCCGCTCGAGGTCGTCGACCTCCTCCTCGAACCTGCTCGGCCCCTTCGTCGGCCAGAGCAGCCGCTCGGATCTCAGGCCGGCGTCCCGCAGCCGGCCGTCTAGCGCCACTCGAGCGCCCCCTTGCGCCAGATGTAGACGTAGGCGACGAGGAGGACGATCAGGAAGACGAGGAACTCGAAGAACCCGAACCAGCCGAGCAGGTGAAGGATCACCGCGAGCGGATACAGGAACACGATCTCGATGTCGAAGAGGATGAACAGCATCGCCGTCAGGTAGAAGCTGACGGTGAAGCGCTGGCGCTTCGGCGGTCCCTGCGAGACGCCGGACTCGAACGGGATGGTCGTGGCGCGCAACCGGCGGTGCGGCCGCTGCGCGAACACGAAGCTCCCGATCACCATCGTCGCCGGGATCATCAGGGCGAACAGCCCGTAGATCGCGAACGGCAACCAGTCGTTGAACACGCGCTCCTCCTCGCCTCGCGCGGACGCTAGCAGGATCGCGCGGCGTCGCACGAACGCAACCGGATCCCATGGAGCCATGCCCGTTGCACGTGTCACGAAGTTACGCCCGCGGCCCCCTCTGGGTACACTGTTTGCGATGGCAACCGTCGAACGCTCCGAGACCACCGTCGTCACGCTCACCGAGAAGGCGGCGGAGAAGATCCGCGGCCTGATGGCGGCCGAGCCGGCCGGCGAGGCGGAGGTGCTCCGTGTCGCGATCCAGGGCGGTGGGTGCAGCGGCTTCGAGTATGCGCTCGGGTTCGACCGCGGTGCCCAGACAGGTGACCACGAGCTCGAGTTCCACGGCGTGACGGTCGTCGTCGACCCGTTCAGCGCGCCGTACCTGCAGGGCTCGACGATCGACTTCCTGGAAGGGCTCCAGGAGTCCGGGTTCAAGATCGACAACCCGAACGTGGTCTCCGCGTGCGGTTGCGGCTCGAGCTTCCAGGTGGCCGAGGGCGAGGCGCCCGAGGGCGCCGCCGGCTGCCACGGCTGCGGCTAGGACGTCGCGCCTAGCGGGCGAGATACCCGCCGTCGATCACGAGCTGCGCGCCGGTGACGAAGCTCGAGTCGTCGCTCGCGAGGTAGGCGACCGCGCCTGAGATCTCGCTGACGTGGGCACGTCTGTGCAAGGGCGTGAGCGGCACGACGCCGCCTTCGGGTTCGTTCTCGTTCATCGGCGTCGAGACGCCGCCGGGGCAGATCGCGTTGACGCGGATGTTGTCGTTGGCGTGCTCGAGGGCCGCGGTCTTGGTCATGGCGACGATCGCCGCCTTGCTGGCGGTGTAGGCGACGTAGCCTTCTGCGCCGTTCACGCCGAAGATGCTCGCGACGTTGATGATCGAGCCGCCCCCGCCGGCCCGCATCACCGGAATGGCGGTCTGCATGCCGAGGAGCGTTCCTGTTGCGTTGACGGCGAGGACGCGGTTCCAGTCGTCGACGGTTTCGTCGACGAGCGGCGTGACGTGGATGATCCCGGCGTTGTTGACGAGCACGTCGAGCCTTCCGCGCGCGGCAGCGGCGGCCACGATCGCCTCCCAGTCGGCGGCGCTGGTGACGTCGAGGTGGTGGTAAGCGACGTCGAGCCCGTCCGCGCGCAGGCGCTCGGCCGTCTCCTCGCCGAGGTCGTCGAGGATGTCCCCGCACAGGACGGCGGCGCCCTCCTGGGCGAGCCGCTCGGCGTGCGCCGCACCTTGCCCGCGCGCGCCGCCGGTGATGACCGCGACCCGCCCCTCGAGACGCCGCGCCGTCACCGGAACGCGCTCCCGCCGGTCGCGGTGATCGTCTCGCCGGTGACGTAGGCGCCCCGCCCTTCGCCGGTGAGAAACCAGACGAGGTCTGCGATCTCCTCGGGGGTGGCCGCACGGCCGAGCGGGACGGATGCGAGCGCGGCCTCCATTCGGCCCGTCGCGCGGTTGCCCGGGGTGTCGACCCAGCCCGGTGCGAGGGCATTGACACGGACTCGCGGTGCCAGCTCGAGCGCGAGCGATCGGGTGAGTGCGACGACCGCCGCCTTCGACGCGCAGTACACGAGCTGCCCGGGTGACGGGACGAACGCGTCGATCGACGCGAAGTTGACGACCGCCGCGCCTTCCGTGAAGTGCGGCGCCGCGGCCTGCGTGACCAGCGGCGTTCCGAGCACGTTGACGTCGAACGTCCGGCGGTACAGCTCCACGGTCATCGTCTCGAGCGTGCTCGGCGGGTAGACGCCCGCGGCGTTCACGAGCGCGGTGGGCGCGCCGAGCTCCTCCACGATGCGGGCGATCGCGGACGCGACCCCCGCCATGTCGGTGACGTCGGCCGTGATCGCGAGGGCGCCGTCGACGGGGGCGGGCTCGAGATCGAGTGCAGCGACACGCCATCCCTCGGCGACGAACCGCTCGGCGGACGCTTTCCCCATGCCGCTCGCGGCGCCGGTGACGATCGCGACGCTCAACCGACCGCGAGGTGCCGCGTCTCGGCGGCTGCGAGCGCGACCAGCCTTTTCTGTGCGGCCTGCATCTGACGCCGCCAGAGCGCGCGCACGATGTCGATTCGATCGTCCGGCGTCTCCAGCTCCGCGAACCGGGTCGCCAGGGCCGAGCGTGTGGCTGCGCCGAGCCGAAGCATGCGCACGACCAGCTCGGCCTGCTCGGAGTACACCGGTAGCTGCGGGCCACGCGGAGCGGCGAGCCCGACGAAATAGAGGTTCTCGATCCCGACCGGGAGCGTCAGTCCCGCTGTCCGGAACGGGACGCCGTTCCGCCACCGGATGAGATCCGGATCGAGGAACGGCAGCGTCACCTTGAAGCCCGTCGCCCAGAGAATCGTGTCGAACTCGTCGCTCGTGCCGTCGACGAAGTGCACACGCCGCCCGTCGAGCCTCGAGATGCCGGGCACGACCCGGATCCGTCCGTGCTGGATCCAGTACGGCAGCAGGTTGTTGACCACGGGCGGTTGCTCGTTCAGGTTGCGCGTCACCGGCTCCGGCAGTCCGCGGTAGGCGTGCGCCGGCCCGATGACGACGTCCGACATCGCGCGCGCGACCCGCTCGTTCAGGGCCACCGGGAGACGCGCCAGCCAGCCGATCTCCGCGCGCGGCCGGCCGAATACCGCTTTCGGCTGGAACATCTGTCCGTGCCGCATCGAGATCGTCGACTCGAGGCGGGCGTTCGCGACATCCACCGCGAGGTCGCAGCCCGAGTTGCCCGCACCGACGGTGAGCACACGCTTCCCCTCGATGTCGTCGACCGACCGGTACGCACCCGAGTGGATCTGCCGTCCCGTGAACGATCCCGGATAGGCGGGCACGTTCGGATTCCAGAGGTGCCCGTTGCACACGATCACCCCGCTGTAGTCCCGTGCATCGTCGCCAGATGTCTCGACCGTCCAGCCGTCCCGGCCGACGCTGCCGCGCGGGGCGATCCGCTCGACGCGCACGTTGAAGTGCACGCGCCCGCGGGCGCCGGTCTTCTGTGCGAACTGCTCGAGGTACTCGAGCATCTGGTCCCGGCTCGGGTATGTCGGGTAGTGCGCCGGCATCGGGTGACCCGGGAATCCGGAGAGGTCCCGCGACGTGATGAGGTGGAGCGACTCGTAGTCGGTGTGCCAGTGGCCGCCGACACGATCGGTCTGCTCGAAGCAGTCGAAGGCGATCCCGTGGCGCTGCAGCACCTCGATCGTGCCGAGGCCGGCCGCTCCGGCTCCGATCAGGCAGACGCGGTCATCGGGCACGCCGGCCAGGATGAGTCGCTCGCGGGCGACCGTCAATGACCGATCCCGGACGCCGGCTAGAGGCTGAGCCTATAGCGGGGTCGGCTCGGCCTCGAGCCGGAGATGGCGCATCACGATGTCGATCAGGGCCCCGGTCGCGGCCGAGGCCTGGGCCCCACGCTGCGTCACGAACGCGAACCGTTCGAGCAGCGGCGGCCGGAGCGACACCCAGGCCAGCCGGTCCGCAAACCCGAGCTCGCCGATCAGGGCGACCGACGCCACCGTGTCCCCGACGCCCCGCGCAACGAGATCCAGAGCGGCCGCGACGGATTCGACTTCCACCACCGGCTCGATCCGGACCCCGGCATCGGCCGCGCGATCGCGCAGCTGCCGCCGGGTCGGGTCGTCGTCTCCGATCATCGCCTCGGGCAGCACCAGCTGTGCCGCCGCCAGCTGCTGGATGGTGCGGGGAGCACCCTGCAGCCGGCTTCGGTCCGCCGTCACGTAGACGGCCTCCGTCGTCCACACGCGTTCTCCGACGACGAGACCGCGTTCGTCCACCGGCAGGGCGACCAGGGCGGCCTCCAGCTCGCCACGCCTCACCGCGTCGGCAACCTCCGTCGAGTTGCGGGCGACGATGCGCAGCCGCACTCCCGGGAAGCGCTCCCGGAACTCCGCGATCGCCGCGCCGAGCAGGAGATCGTGTGCGGTCGAGAACGTCCCGAACGACACCGTGCCGGACTCGATCGCCGCCGCGGATCGCACCGCCTCCTCCGCCTCGCGCGCGGCAGCGACGACCCGTTCCGCCCGCGGCACCAGCAATCGGCCGGCGTCCGTCAGCACGAGTCCGCGATTCGTCCGCACGAACAAGGCCGCGCCGAGACCCTGCTCGAGCCGGCGCAGCTGCTCCGACAGGCTCGGCTGCGACACGAAGCACGCCTCGGCGGCCGCCGAGACAGACCGCCGCTCCGCCGCCGCGAGAAAGAACCGCAACTGCTGAAGCGTCACCGGCATCCCGCCGCCGCGGCGCGGCGAAGAGCTCACCGCGGGCTCTCGGCGGCCTTCTCGTACACGGAGACGTGCGAGCGGCTGTCGCTCGTGAACGGCTCGCGCCGCCAGCCCGCCCAGCGGTCGCGCAGCCGCATGCCGGCGAGCCGTGCCATCAGGTCGAGCTCGGAGGGCCACACGTAGCGGAACGGAGTCGCCGTCGATTCGATGCCGTCCGGCCCGCGCCGGTAGTGGTGCGACCACATCTCCTGGGTGACGACGTCGTACGTGTCGAAGCCGAGACGGTCGGGCTCGACGGCGAACGGCACGGCCGTCTGGCCGGGCGGGAGCCGCCGCAGGTCGGGAACGCCGACCTCGACGAGGAAGCAGCCGCCCTCCTCCAGGTGGTCGGCGGCGTTCTGGAAGCACGCAGCCTGTGCGTCCTGCGTGACGAGGTTGTTGATCGTGTTGAAGACGAGGTAGACGACGCGGAACCGCCCGTCCACGTGGGTCGTCGCCATGTCGCCGATCGTCACCTCGATCCGATCGGCGCCGGGCTTCGCGCGCAGCCTGGCGACCATGGCCTCCGACGCGTCGATGCCGGCAACCGGCACGCCGCGGTGCGACAGCGGAAGGGCGATCCGACCCGTGCCGATCGCGAACTCGAGGGCGCGGCCGTCGCCCGCCAGCTCGGCGAGCAGGTCCACGGTCGGCCCGACCACCACCTCGTCGAACATCTCCGCGTCCTCGTCGTACCGGGCGGCGACGTCCTCGCCGAAATACTCACCCACGGCTCTACTCTTGCACGCGTGAGCGATTCCCTCCGTGTCGCGGTCGTCGGCTCCGGCCCCGCGGGTTTCTACGCGGCCGACGCGCTGTTGAAGAGCGAAGATCCCACCGTCGCGGTCGACGTGCTCGACCGTCTGCCCACACCGTGGGGTCTCGTCCGTCTCGGCGTCGCTCCGGACCACGAGAACATCAAGGCCGTCTCGCGCGCGTTCGAGCGCACCGCGGCGAAACCCGGCTTTCGCTTCTTCGGCAACGTCGAGGTCGGTGCGACCGTCTCGCACGACGAGCTGCTCGATCTCTACGACGCGGTCGTCTACACGGTCGGGGCCCAGTCCGACCGCACGCTCGGCGTGCCCGGCGAGGACCTGCCCGGCTCGTGGCCGGCCACCGCCTTCGTCGCCTGGTACAACGGCCATCCCGACTTCCAGGAGCTCGAGTTCGACCTCGTCCACAAGCGCGCGGTGGTCATCGGGAACGGGAACGTCGCGATCGACTGCGTGCGCATGCTCGCGCTCACGGCCGAGGAGCTTGCGACGACCGACACCACCGATCCGGCGGTCGCGGCGATCAGCGCATCGCCGCTCGAGGAGATCGTGATGGTCGGCCGCCGCGGTCCCGCGCAGGCCGCGTTCACGCCGCCCGAGCTCCAGGAGCTCGGCGAGCTCGCCGGTGCCGACGTGATCGTCGACCCCGCCGATCTCGAGCTCGATCCCGCGAGCGAGGCTGCGCTCGAGCAGGACCGCGAGCGCGCGCGCCGCAACGTCGACATCCTGCGTGAGTTCGCCGGGCGCGCGCCGGAGGGAAAGCCGCGCCGGATCGTGCTGCGGTTTCTCGTCTCTCCCCTTGCGATCCTCGGGCACGACCGCGTCGAGGCGATCGAGGTCGTGCGGAACGAGCTCGTCGAGGAAGGCGGCCGAATCGTCGCGCGCCCCACCGGCGAGACGGAGACGATCGAGTGCGGGCTCGTCCTGCGCAGCGTCGGCTACAAGGGTGTGCCGCTCCCCGGGGTTCCGTTCGACGAGCGCGCGTTCGTCATTCCCAACGAGGCCGGACGCGTCGTCGGCGCCGGGCGCACCTATTGCGCCGGGTGGATCAAGCGAGGCCCGTCGGGAGTGATCGGCACGAACAAGAAGGACGCGACCGAGACGGTCGAGCACCTGCTGGCCGATGCCCGTGCCGGAAAGCTCGACCGGCCGGGCAACGGCCTGTCGCTCGAGGATCTGCTCGTGCAGAAGGGCGTCGAGTTCGTCGAGTACGAGGGCTGGCAGGCGATCGATGCCGCAGAACGCGCCGCCGGCGAGCCGCTCGGCCGACCGCGGGTGAAGCAGACCGCGTGGGAGCGGCTGCTCGAGACCGCCCGCTCGGTACGATCGAAGGCGTGACGGACAGCGCGACGACGCAGGAGCTGTGGGGCGGCGAGACGCGCAAGGCGATCGGCAACTTCCCCGTCTCCGGCGAGCCGATCCCGGCGCCTGTCGCCCGCTGGCTCGGCCGCATCAAGGCGGCGGCGGCGCGTGTGAACGCCGAGCTCGGCCTCCTCGACGAGGACAAGGCCCAGCGCATCGCGGCCGCCGGCGACCGCATCGCGAACGGCGAGCTCGACGATCAGTTCCCGATCGACGTCTTCCAGACGGGCTCGGGCACGTCGTCGAACATGAACGCGAACGAAGTGATCGCGACGCTCGCCGGCGACGACTGCCACGCGAACGACGACGTCAACATGGGCCAGAGCTCGAACGACGTCTTCCCGTCGGCCGTGCATCTCGCCGCACTCGGCGAGATCGTGAGCGACCTCCTGCCTGCGCTCGAGGGACTGGCCGGCGCGCTCGACGCGAAGGCGCGTGAGTTCGACGACGTCGTCAAGTCGGGACGCACGCACTGGATGGACGCCGTGCCGGTGACGCTCGGCCAGGAGTTCGGCGGCTATGCCGCCCAGGTGCGGGAGGGGAAGGCGCGCGTCGAGTCGACGCTGCGCCGCCTCGGTCAGATCCCGCTCGGCGGCACCGCGGTGGGTACCGGGCTCAACACGCACCCCGAGTTCGCCGAGCGCGTCCGCGCGAGGCTCGCCGCCGAGACGGGGCTCGAGATCTCGCCTCCGGCGGACCCGTTCGAGTCGCAGGCCGCCCGCGACGGGCTCGTCGAGGCGTCTGGCGCGCTGAAGACGCTCGCGGTGAGCCTGACGAAGATCGCGAACGACCTCCGCTTCCTCGGGTCCGGGCCGCGCGCCGGCCTGTCGGAGATCTTCCTGCCCGAGCTGCAGAAGGGCTCGTCGATCATGCCGGGGAAGGTCAACCCGGTCATCCCGGAGGTCGTCACGCAGGTCGCGGCGCAGGTGATCGGCAACGACCAGGCGATCGCGGTCGGCGGGATGCAGGGGCACTTCGAGCTGAACGTGTTCGTGCCGTTGATGGCCCGCAACCTCCTGCAGTCGATCGGCCTGCTCGCGTCCGCGTGCCGGTTGCTCGACGAGAAGTGCGTCAGCGGCATCGAGGCGAACCGCGAGCAATGCGAGCGCTATGCGGAGCTGACCCTGTCGGCCGCCACGGCTCTCAACCCGTACATCGGATACGACCGCGCCACGGAGATCGTCAAGCAGGCCGCGGCGAGCGGCCGGTCGCTGCGGGAGATCGCGCGCGACGACGGCGTCTCCGACGAGGTGCTCGACGAGGCGCTCGACTACCGCAAGATGGCGAAGCCGCACGACCCGCGTCCTTGACGTCCTAAGAGGCTGATTCGAAATGAAGGGACCCGGTTTGCGGTAGCGAAGTCGTCGGCACCTGCCGTCACAGTTGGAGGTGCCGGATGGTTGTTGCTCCGTGGCATGTCTCGGATGG
>Ga0070731_10004289_pt1 | contig 12349 bp, 12 predicted proteins | sample Coa_R1_2_FD_66448 | JGI IMG/M metagenome (GOLD analysis project Ga0070731, IMG submission 66448) | Surface soil microbial communities from Centralia Pennsylvania, which are recovering from an underground coalmine fire - Coalmine... | ecosystem: Environmental > Terrestrial > Soil > Unclassified ... | reverse complement strand
CGAACTGGCGCGGCTTGGCGCAAAACTGATGGTCGTGGCGCTCGGCGCGCTCGAGCGCGGGTCTTTGCAATTGACGCCGCAAGCTGCAACAGGCGTGACTTACGCCAACAAGATTAGCAAAGACGAGACGCGGATCGATTGGGCGCAGCCATGGCAAGTGGTGCACAATCATTGCCGCGGCTTGTCTCCATTTCCGGGAGCGTGGTGCGAGCTCGCTGGAGTCGGCCGGGTGAAAATCCTGCGTACGACGAAGGGAAGCGGTGACGGGCAGCCGGGCAGGGCGCTGGACGACAAGCTGACGGTCGCCTGCGGTGCGGGTTCTGTGCGGCTCGTCGAACTGCAACGGGCAGGCGGAAAGCCCATGTCGGCGGATGAATTCCTGCGCGGATCGCCGGTCGCGCCTGCGACCGTGCTGGGCTGAAGCCGTGCCCCGCTACAAGCTCACGATCGAGTACGACGGCACGCCATTCGTCGGCTGGCAGATGCAGGACAACGGGCCCTCGGTGCAGAGCGTGCTTGCCGACGCGATCGCGGCCTTCGCAGGCGAGCGCGCTGCCGTTCACGGTGCCGGACGCACCGATGCAGGCGTGCACGCACTCGGCCAGGTGGCGCACATCGACCTCGCCAAGGAGTGGGATAACGATACGGTGCGCGACGCGATTAACTTTCATCTGCGGCCGCAGCCGATTGCGGTGCTTGGGGCCGAACAGGTCGAGCCAAATTTTGACGCGCGTTTCTCGGCCACCAGACGTCATTATCTCTATCGCATCGTCAATCGCCGCGCCGACCTGACATTCGATCAAAACCGCGTCTGGCGCGTGCCTCGAGTGCTCGATGGCGCCGCCATGCACAACGCGGCGCAAAAACTCGTCGGCCGGCACGATTTCACGACCTTCCGTGCCGCCGAATGCCAAGCGAAGTCACCGGTCAAAACGCTCGATCGCCTCGATGTCATGCGCGAGGGCGATGAGGTGCGTATCGAAGCCTCAGCGCGTTCGTTCCTGCACCACCAGGTGCGCTCGATGGTCGGCTCGCTGGTGCACGTCGGTGAGAGCAAGTGGAGCGCTGACGATCTTGCCCGTGCGCTGGCTGCTCGTGATCGCTCGGCCTGCGGCCAGGTCGCCCCGCCGCAGGGCCTTTATTTGGTGCGGGTGGAGTATTGAGCGCTTTGTTACTCCACGCGCACGGCAACTGGGCCTTCGGCTACTCCTACTTCGCCGCGACCTTCCACGCCTCGGGTACTTCCTTGGCCCAGTGCGCCTCGATCTGCTTGATCACGTCGTCGGGCAGGGGAACGTAATCGAGCGCCTTAGCCTGATCCTGTCCCTTCTTCAGGGCCCAATCGAGGAACTTGAGCGCGAGGCGGTTCTGATCGGCGGGGCTATCCTTGCGCAGCAGCATGTAGGTCGCTGCCGTGATTGGCCAGCTCTTCTCCCCGGGTTGGTCGGTGAGGATCAGATAGAAGTCCTGCACCTTGGTGAAGTCGGCATTGGCGGCGGCGGCCTGGAACGCGTCCATGGTTGGGGACAAACGCTTGCCGGCCTTGTTGACCATGTCGGTGTAGACCAGCTTGTTCTCGATGACGTAGGCGAATTCTACATAGCCGATGGCGCCATCGACTTGTTGAACGTAGGACGCGACGCCGGGATTGCCCTTGCCGCCGACGCCGTTCGGCCAGCTGACCGAAGTTCCTTCACCCACCTTGCTCTTCCACTCGGGGCTGACTTTGGAGAGATAGTCGGTGAAGTTGAAGGTCGTGCCGGAGCCGTCCGAACGATGCACCGTGGTAATCGGCTGATGCGGCAGGTTGACATTTGGGCTGAGCTTCTTGATCGCAGGATCGTCCCATTGGGTGATCTTGCCGAGATAGACGTCCGCGAGAGTAGGTCCGTCGAAGAAGAGTTCGCCCGGCTTGATCCCGGCAAGGTGAACAACCGGCGTGATCGAGATGATGACTTGCGGGAATTGAACGAGGCCGTTCTTCGCCACATCATCCGGCGTTAGCGGCATGTCGGTGTTGGCGAACAGCACCGTCTTGGCTTCGATCTGCTTGATGCCGCCGCCGGACCCGATGGCCTGGTAATTGATGGTATCGCCTGTTTCCTTTGCGTATTGGTCCGCCCACTTGGACAGCACCGGATAAATTGCAGTTCCGCCGGCGCCGGTGAGGCTGGCGGCATGGGCACTGACACCGAACGAAACCGTTGCGGCCGCCACAGCGGCGAACAGGTGCTTTCTCATGCGGAATCTCCGTGGAGCTAGGTGGTCTCTGGATGTCGCCCGGTCCAGGAACGAAACGCCGCGCACTCAATCGCGCTCATGTTTCAGTTCTGTGACAAGCGCCCGTAGCGTTTTGCCGCGTGCGGCTCCGGCGAATCCCTGCTGACGACTAAAATGTGATGGCAACTCAACGGCATTGCCGCCTTCGGGGTCGAGAGCCACAGAAATTTAGCGATGGCGCGCTTCAAGATGCCGCAGGATGACGCTACGTGAACCTCAGCTCCTTCTTCAGAAACGGTCATCGAGCCATGCTGTTGCATCCCTGGCGGCGGCTTGCTGTTATTCGTTGTGGTCGAACAGGGTGCTGGTGCGATGGCGGTGCTTGAGCAAGTTCTAGGGCTGGCGTTGCTCTTGGGCGCTATCTGGTTCGGGTGGTGGCGCTGGATCGCCCCATATCGCAAAGGTTTGGATAGCCAAGGCGTCGGCCTGCTCATGCTTGCGGTTCTCGCAATCGCCGGCGGCTTTATTGGCAGTCCCTTCTGGTGGACGGATGCTCCGAACAGCTTCTCCTGGGCGCTCCCGCCTCTTGCCGTGCGATTGCTGGGCGCGGCTGGTTAGCCTCGGCGCGATGGGCCGCAAAGCGCGATAAGACGAATCTTAGCTTGGGACGCGACCCACGAGGGAGGACACGGGGGCAATGGAATTCGGACTCGCGGGCAAGACCGCACTCGTCACGGGCGGCAGCAAGGGAATAGGTCTCGAAACGGCGCGCACGCTCGCGCGAGAGGGCGTGAAAGTTCTGATCTGCGCGCGCCGGGAAACGGCGCTTGCGGAAGCGGCGCGCCACATCCTGCAGACCACGCAAATGAAGATCGAAACTCAGCCGCTGGACGTGACCAAGGTTGAACAGGTCGAAACGCTGCCACGTATCGTGAAGGAAAAGCTCGGCCGCATCGACATCCTCATCAACAATGCGGGTACGGGCACCTACAAGCCGTTTCTGGAAGTGACCGACGAGGAGCTCGTCGAAGGCATGGCAATTAATTTTTTCGCTCAATTCCGCATCTGTCAGCGGATCGTACCGATGATGATCGCGCAAGGCGGCGGCCGGATTGTCAATGTCAGCGGCGAGACCGGCATCATGACGCTCAATCCGCCGTTTCTATCGTCCTGCACCGGACCGGCCAAATCGGCGGAGATACGATTCTCGAAGGTGCTCGCCAACGAGCTCGCGCCCCACAACATCCGCGTCAATTGCGTGATACCGGGTTTCATCAATACGCCGGAGCGCTTCGCCAAATGGGAAAGAGAATTGGCCAAGCGAAAGCTCAATCCCGAAGACGCCGCGCGTGAACGCGCATCCTGGTCGACCAATCAGGGCGCGCGTGACACGCGTTGGGGTAAGCCAGAGGAGATCGCCAATCTCATCGTCTTCGCCGTCTCGGATGCGGCGAGCTACATTAACGGCGCGGAGCTTGTCGCCGACAACGCGATGGATAAGTCGTAGAGCAGCGTTCGGCTATTCCGCCGTCGTGTCACCGCCGGCGCGGAATGAACGGGATCAACGTCGCGAGCGTCGTGCCGATCACCGTCACGAAGGCGAATGCACCGGCTTGGCGGCCGAACAAGAGCTTCAGCGTTGCTTCGATGGCGCCGAGCGCGCCGCCAACGATGGCGATCACGTACAGTATCTTTGTCAGGTCGGCGGCGGTCTGGCCGATATGATCGCCAGCCGCCACGACGATATCCGGCGTTGCGAGCAACAATACGACTGAAAAGAGCAGCAAGCGCGCTCCGGTGGCGGCGAGCGCGGCGCCGCCGACAACGAAGATCACGGCCAGTCGCTGCGGGTTTTGCGCGAGCGTATCCCAAAACGGCAGCAGCGGCTTTGCCCACTCGAACACGGGCTGTACGACGTTATTCGAAAGCATATCCAAGAAGCTCACTTCCGACATGGCGCTTGCTCCGTAGCCGAGCGTCGCCGCTTTTCGCACCATGCTTCGGAATCGATCCCTCGGATGCAAGGGATCGGAACATGAGCCTACGCGGGACGAGCGCTCGATCGACTAACACCTTGTTATGTTAGCGATTTAGGCCGCGTGGTTCAACCGAAGACGTGCAGGCCTCAAACCCCGGCCGGGCGGCGCGATGAGTCTGGAGCAGATTGGCCGAGTTGCAGTGCCGTTTCGCCGAGGCGCCGGAGCCCTGATCGATGCCAGCGACGCGCGCCGGACGCCTCGCTTGCCCAACCAGCCGCAAAGGGGGAAACTAGTGCCCGCACAGGGGGATGGCCGGTCGCCCGCGGCGGAATTTTTCGGAATTTCTTGGCCCGGCTTGAACCCAGGTGCCGCCAGTGACGACCCACTCTATGAGCCGATAGCCTGCGAATGCAGACGAATTCGGATGAGGCTCTTATCGGAAGGATCGCCAATGGCGATCGGCTCGCCATGCAGGTGCTGTTCGCGCGCCACCATGTCCGGGTCTACCGATTCGTTCTGCGGCTGGTGCGCAACGAAGCGAAGGCGGAGGATTTGATCAGCGAAGTGTTCCTCGACGTCTGGCGGCAGGCCGGGAAGTTCGAAGGCCGGGCCGCGGCGTCGACTTGGATGCTGAGCATCGCGCGCTTCAAGGCGCTGTCGGCGTTGCGCAAGCGTACGGAGGAGGAGCTCGACGAGGAGAGCGCTAGCGCAATCGAAGATCACGCGGACAACCCAGAGGTTTCTCTGGCGAAGAAGGATAAAGCCAACGTGCTGCGGCAGTGCCTGAGCAGGCTATCGGCCGAACACCGGGAGGTCGTCGATCTCGTGTACTACCACGAGAAATCGGTGGAAGAGGTGGCGGGCATTGTCGGCATTCCGGAGGCGACCGTGAAGACTAGGATGTTTTACGCCCGCAAGAAGCTGTCGGAGCTGCTGAAAGAACACGGAATCGATCGAGGCTGGCCATGAACGCAGCGAAGGAAAGCGAACCGAGCGACATCGAACTGCTGTTGCCTTGGCACGCGGCGGGAACGCTCAGCCAGCGCGATAAGCAACGCGTCGAAACTGCGCTCGCCAACGACGCCGAGCTTGCTCGCCGCTATGCGTTGGTGCGCGAGGAGTTCGGCCAGACCATCCATCTCAATGAGACGCTTGGCGCGCCGTCGGCCCGCGCTCTGGACGCGTTGTTTGCCAAGATCGACGCCGAGCCGTCGCGCGCGCCGGCGGCTTCGATCAAGCTTGGCGCGCGCGTCCGCGAATTCTTCGCGTCGCTTTCACCTCGCACCTTGGCTTGGTCGGCGAGCGCCGCGGCGCTCGCTATCGTGCTGCAGGCCGGATTGATCGCCGGCGTCTTATATAAAGAACAAGCTGCGCCGAGCCCGGGCACCTATCAAACTGCGTCGATGCCACTGGCCGCCAAAGTCGAAGGGGCCTTTGCACTGATCCGCTTCCGGCCGCAGGCGAATGCCGCCGATATCAGCAACTTCCTGGAAAGCAACAAACTCACCATAGCCGATGGCCCGTCGCCGGGCGGACTATATCGGGTGCGCATCTCTCCTAACAAAGTTTCGAGCACGGATCTCGCTGGCATCGTGAAGAATCTGCAGGACAATAATGTCGTCGGCTTTATCGCGCCTACGCAGTGATCCTCAAATGGCACCTCGTCACCGACTCGGTCGCGCCAACGCGTCCTTGACCGCCCCTCTAAGCCGAGCTTCACTTGTTGATCCGTTCGCGGCCGCCAACAGGGGTCCTGCCATGCGGAACAACTCAAGCAAACTGGTCGTGAGGCCGCGCCTGAAGCTCTCCGGCATCCTTTTGGCGGCGGTGTCCGCCGCCTGGTCCGGACCGGCCGCCGCCGAATTCAGGGCGCCCACCGTGCGCGTCCCGATTCATGTCGGCACGGGCGTCCATACGTTTTCGCCCGCCATCTCTGGGCGACCCTCCGCATCTTCAAGTTTAGCCGGAAGCCACAGAATCATTGACCGGCCCATCGGCAGGCACATAGGCGGCACATCCTGCGAAGGCGGCGGCGGGCGCGGCCGGCTCAATCACTGCGATGTCGGTGTTGAAACGCCGCCTGTACTCGGAGGCAGCGGCGGCAACGGCATCAGCAACGGCGGCATTGCTACTTTCAATGCCCGCGGTGGATTGCCGGCGCCCGGCGAGCGGCGTTTCGTTCCCGACGAGATCATCACCGAGTTTTCCGCCAACACTTCGCCGCAAGCCATCAATCGGATCGCGCGGCGCCTGGATTTGACGCAGCTTGAATCACAAGACTTTCCGTTGATCGGAGTCACCCTCTATCGCTGGCGCGTCGGTGGCGGCGGTTCAGCGCTGGACGCGGTGAGTTCGCTCCAGAGCCAAGGCGCTGTTGCCAGCGTGCAGCCAAACTACGTGTTCTCGCTGCAGCAGGATGCGGTTCAGACCTCTGGCGCCGCGCAGGGCGACCCCGCTCAATACGTCCTGAGCAAATTGCAGGTCGATCAAGCGCATCAAATCGCTACTGGAAAGGATGTTCCGGTTGCGGTGATCGATTCAGGGATTGATGCTGGGCATCCGGATATCAACGGGACCACGATCAAAAGCTTTGACGCGCTCGGCGGTGAGGTTAAGCCGCAGCAGCACGGAACCGCCATGGCGGGCGCCATCATCTCGCACGGGAAGCTCGAGGGAATCGCACCTGGAGCCGAACTCCTGGCGGCGCGGGCGTTTGACGACAAATCAAGCGGTACTTCGTTCGCTATTTATAAGAGCCTGCAGTGGGCGGCGGACAACGGCGCCCGCGTCGTCAATATGAGCTTTACGGGTCCGCCCGATCCGACAATGCATCGCCTGTTAGTGGCGGCATACGGAAAAGGGATCGTGCTGGTGGCAGCCGCGGGCAACGCGGGGCCAAAATCAGCACCGCTTTACCCGGGTGCCGATCCCGACGTGATCGCGGTGACGGCGACGGATGACAATGACGGTTTGCTCGATTCCGCCAATCGCGGCCAATACGTCGCGGTTGCGGCGCCGGGGGTGCAGATTCTCGCTTTGGCACCCGCCGATTCCTACGCGGTCACTACCGGAACTTCGGTTGCTGCCGCGCATGTCAGCGGAGTGGCGGCGCTCTTGCTGCAGCACGAGCCGGACCTCAAGCCCAGCGAAATTCGTTCGATTCTGAAAACCACGGCCAAGCCGCTTGGCGCTGCCGACGATCACGTAGACTTTGGCGCAGGTCTGGTGAACGCCTATCGGGCCGTGACTTTGCCTGAAGTGAAATCTGCCGGCGATAACGGTGGCCACGATCAAGCAAACCGCTGACGCGACGGATGATCCCGTACGCCGATTTCCCAGTGGAAATGTCTGGGTATCGCGGCAGAGCGCGCGTTTACATGGCCCGCAATGTATGGGCTTACTGATCGCTGAACGGACGAAAACGGCACGTCCGGCGGGGGTAAGCGGGCGGTGCGCCGAACATTTGCGGCGAGACGGGGATTTTGGCTCGTGCAGCAGGCGGCGTGTGCCGTCGCCTCTCTGGTCCTGGTCGCCTTTGCGATTTCACCCGCCTCAGCATTCTGCCCTTATCTCGGCTGCGCAGGCCCGGTTGCATCTCCCAGCCTATTTTTCCAAAGCCTTGGATATATCGGCCAGCAAGTCTCGCAGATCAGCTCGACCGGCATTCAGCAGCAAATCTGGAGCATCGAAGATCGGCTGCAGCGCAAGCCTACACCGGCTTCCCGCCCGATAGGCTTCGCCGAGGAGGCTTCCAACAGCGATCCGGTGATCGACTCTGCTTTTGCGGCCTTGGGCTATAGCGGCGACCCGCGCGATCCGAAGAGTCCGATCGCGTTGAAGGCACCGGCTTTGCAACCGTCAGAGGTTTCATATTCAGCCTGGGTGCAGGGCTTCGTCGATTACGAGAACCGTACCGGGACCTTTGAGGGCATTGATATTGGGCGCGATACCCTCATCGGCGGCGGGATTGCCGCGGCGGATGTCACAATCCAGCATCTCACCTCCGCCTCGGATGCTGTCGTGTTCGGGATCCTTACGGGCGACCTGACCGCGACCGTTCGCGATGCCGACGGTTCGACGGCACTTGTTCGCGGCCCCTCGGCGGGGGTCTATAGCGCGTACGTGAATGGCCCGTTCTCTATCGACGGCACGTTCAAGACCGATTTCTTTGCCCTGACGGAGACGGAAACCGGAGTGGTAACCCCCCTCGGCTTGTATAACTATGTCACCGCCGCCAACGTGAATTATAAACAGGACATGGGCGCTTGGTGGGTTCAGCCGACGGCAGGAGTGACCTATACGCGCACGGTGTGGAACGCGGAGTCGGCTGCGGATGGCTTCAGCGACGGTACGGATGTCCGCGTGCAAGGTGGCGCGCGTTTCGGATCGGGCTTCGATTGGTCCGGCGTGCATTTCGACCAGTCGCTGACGGTTCTTGCCTACGATGACGTCATCATCGCCGGCGGCACGCTCGCGGTTGCGACCGGTGTGCCGATGGCGCCAACCGATGAAGGCAAAATCTTCGGTCAGGTCATCGGCAAGATCGAAGCGCAACTGACGCGCAATTGGTCGGTCAACGTCGAGGGTGAGTTCCGTGGGAGCACGGACGTTTACGGCGTGGCGGGCCGCGTCGGCGCTACCTACACTTTCCAATAGCGTGCGCCCCGATTAGAGAACCCGTCACGCGGCTTTAATTGGCCAATGCTCTAATCGCCGGACCTGGTCATGCGGCGATTGAGCCGTGGGTTACGGCGCCGGGGCCATTGCCGCACGCGCCGCCGCTATGGTATTCAAATACTTAGTGTGTGTTGCGTCTCTTGATTCGTCACCTTCCCAAGAGAGGATGCATCACAACCATGCGCGCTCCAAACATCCTGCTTTTCCTGCTGGCGTTGATTCTGGCGTTTGTCGGAGTGTGGGAGCACCTCGGCGCTCCGGTCAAAATTCCGGACTTTTCGCTGCCGCTGATCGGATCCAGCAAGGATCATATCATACCGTTTTTGGCGGCCCACTCGTTCTGGCTGGTGTTTTCGGCTTGGCTGGTGCTGGCACTTGGCGCCATGCTGCCGCGGCGATCGCGGAGCAGGGCTGGCGTTGCCGCGTTGGCGAGAGCCTGACGTTGCGGGCATGGGGCGATCGACGGTCCAATCACTCGGCCGTCGCGGGGGCTCTATCCGCATAGCGTGATTGCGTAATGGGAGTCGCGCTCAGGGCGGCGGTCGTATGACCGCCGTCAACGATTTTGCTCGATTTGGGCTGTCCGCGAGACGTTGGCGCAATTGAAGACGGTACAGGCGCGCCGCGACGCTACAGACGCGGACCAACGCTAGGCGCGGTCGCGACAGCACCGCTGCGGGCTGGAAGCAACGTCGGTCGCGTTTGATAACGCGGCAAGAATCGCCTGATCAGGCCAAAGCCGCCGAGCGCCAAGCTCATCCACACGGCCACGCTGAAATACAGTGACATCCAAGGGATTTCGTGGTGCCAGCGCGTAATATCGTAAGTCACGATCCAGCGGGTGGTGACATCGTACAAGCCGGAAATGAGGCCCAAGAATCTGTGCCCGCTTGCTTCTTCCTCTTGCCAGCGGACGAGATACATCGGCACATCAACTGTCACCATGAAGATGCAGTAGGTGGCTGTACCGGCGACTACGGCGCCCAATCCTAGCCGGACGATGCCGCGGAATCTCGGCACGAGCCGTATCAGCGCAATGCCAATCAGTAGAAATGTCGCCGTCCAAAGCGAATTTTCCAGCACATTGCCGAGGTAGTTCGTTGTAATCACCGCGTACCAGGAGCAGCATTCGGCCAGCGCAATGAGTGGCACGATCAGCCTGGATACATTTTTTGCCGTGTCCGAATCGGCGAGTTTTCCGATTTCGTCCAGCACGATGGCCCATTGAACGGCGAAACAGAGCTCCGCCACTGTCGCGACGCTCCGGCCGAGCAAAATGCTCGAGAGCCAAGTATCGAAAAGGCAGATTCGCTGCACATCGGCCCTTGGCAGCACGGACCGGAATGCACACACGATCACGTATGCAGTACTCAACAAAAGCAGCGGCTCAATCGCGAATGCGCGGTCAGCCCGCGCGCCTGCGCCGTTGCGAAAGCGCAGGTGGAGCGCCAGCAATAGTGCGATATTTACGATGCTAACGGTGACGAGAAAGACCCATCAGATCGCAACCGGATTTGACCAGCTCAACCAGCTCATGCGCTTATATCGTCACCAAATCTGCGCAAAATTGTAACGAGGTCGCCACAAAGCGCAAAGGGTTCCGGGTCGGGATTCCGAGTATGGCGCCGGAATGCCACCCAGAATGCGCAGCTAATGACCTGAGCTGATGGATCATTAATGGAATTCACCTAAATCGCGCTCACATTCAGCGGGTTACTTTCGTGAGTCGCCTTATTTGCGGCGCACGAAGGTGGCGTACCCGTGGGCAACGAAACAAATTCGGGGTTGGACACTTCACATGGCTTTTTGCCGCCATGCGACCTTGACCGTGGCTCGGTTCTCGAGATGCCCGAGCCTCGTGAGATCCGGGGGCGTCGCCTGTTTCGTCGCGGCCGCGGTCACGCTGAGCGGCTGCAGCGGCCTTAGCACCGATGGGGTAGCGTCGCTGGCGGTCGACCCCGCGCGGTATGAGGGTTATCACTGCAAGGATCTCATTTCCCAGTGGGACGGTCTGGTCGGGCGTGAAAGGCAGCTCCGCAATCTGATCGACAAAGCTAGCGACGGAGGCGGCGGCACGGTCATCGCGACCGTCGCGTACCGCAGCGACTATGACACTGTCCTTGAGCAGGAGAAGGTTCTCAAACGGACGGCTGCCGAAAAGAACTGCGAGCTGGAGCACAGTTACAACAGCGACCAAGGCATTCGCTGATCATTTCGAACGCCGGTCAGCCGGAACACGGCGATTCAAGACCAGCTGATCGCCATGAATATTCCGACAGCCGCGCCGGCTCCGGCGAGAACGACGAGCGCAGCAGCACTTCCCGCCGTCATTCGTCCTCCAAAAGAGACGGCGTAAAAGGCCTTGAGCATGTTGTTGGAGGAGGCGGCAATCAAAATCGCGGCAGCGATTGCCGTATTCGTGATGCCAGTTGTGCCGCCCTGAACGAGGTTCAGCACGAACGGATCGATATCGGACACGCCGATGATGGCAGCGAGCGCATAGATGCCGGATGTACCGAATGTCGATGTAGCAAAACTCGAGGCCAGAGACGTTGCGACGAACAGCCCGGCAAATGCCGCTGCGGGAATGATCTCGAGCGGATTGCGGCTCGTAGCCGGCAGCATGGTGGTCTGCGGTTTCGATTCCTCGGTTGATCTGACCCACCAATATTGAACGGCGCAGATCGCAAAAGCCACCAATGCGAGGCCGATCAGTGGCGGCGCCAAAATACGCGCCAGCGCCAGGTTGAAGATCGCAGTGATTACCGCGATCCTTAAATACATGATGCCGGTGGCGAGCGTGATGCCGGCCTGCGCCTGCCGTTGCAGCGTTGGCTCCGCCTTCGCTTGGCGGGCCAGAACGACTGTTGCGGCGGTAGAAGAATAGAGACCGCCGAGCGCTGCCATCCAAAGTCCGCGCGCAGCGGCGGCCCAATACCGCTGGGCGAGGTAGCTCACATAGGAGAAAGTGCAAACGACCACGAGGGCGAGCCAAACTTGGCGCGGAGTGATCTTCGTAAGGGTCGTCACCGGCTCATTCGGCAGTAGCGGCAGGATGATGCCGGTGAGGATCAGAAACTCTCCGGCGGTGATGATTTCGTCAATGTCGATGCGCCGCGCCAGCGCGTGTAGTTGTGCGCGCCCGGTGAGCAGTAAGACAGCAACCACGGTCGTGGCCACCGCAATCCAATGAGGCAACGCCAAAGTAATTGCGCCGAGCAAATAGGCGTGGACGTTCAGCACCGGCACCACGAGGCCGACGTTGGATTCTCCCTCTTCGTCGGGTTCGCCCGCGTGCTTTTGATAGTAGATGAAGAGCCAGGAACCGAGGACGAGAAGTCCGCCGGTAAACGGGATAAAATGCACCGGGTCGAACAGGTAGAGCACGCCGCCACCCAGCGCCAGCATCGGAAAGGTGCGGATGCCGCCGGGGCGTCTTATGTTGCCGCGGTTGAAAAAATCATCAAATGCGA
>Ga0070731_10004288_pt1 | contig 12351 bp, 9 predicted proteins | sample Coa_R1_2_FD_66448 | JGI IMG/M metagenome (GOLD analysis project Ga0070731, IMG submission 66448) | Surface soil microbial communities from Centralia Pennsylvania, which are recovering from an underground coalmine fire - Coalmine... | ecosystem: Environmental > Terrestrial > Soil > Unclassified ... | reverse complement strand
TGGCAAGTTCCGCCAAGCAGCACGAAGACGGCTTCCTCGCCTTTGGTGGCAGCTCGATAGACTTCACCACTCCCAAGCCGGCGCACGAAGAAACTCATCCACTCCCACCTAGCCGTTTCACGAGGCAGATGGAGAAGTTCGCCGGATTGTTCCGAGGGCAGATTCTCGGAGTGAACGAGGGAATCCGTTTCGCTCATGTGTTATTTACTCCCTAAATACGGCGCCGATCAGACCTGATTCAAGGGCGGAGTAGTGACATCGGCTAACCGCTTTGACAATATGTCAAATGCTGGGTCTGATGTCAATCCGGACCGCCAGTACTAGCTCGTACGGCGACAGGAAGTCGTCGCCCTTTGGCTTCCCCCGAGCAAGGATGGGCGCACCTTTTTCCGTCCAGATAGAGACGGTTGTTGATGAAGAATGCTGCGAGTTTGTCAGGTCCGTCCAGCGCAGCACGGGGGACTTCTCTTACTCGGGAAAGCGGGTCTCGGCCAAACCGCTTTGTTGCGGCTGTACAGGGATCCGCATTGGACGATCGCAGACCGTGGTTCGCAGAAACTGATCCCTGAAATCGCCGCCCACCGGTATAGAGCGGATCTTTCGGAACGCTGAACGTAAGAGAGCGGCCAGCGCTTGCTCTTCGAATGGAAGGAAATGCTGTAGGTTTTCGGCGCCGCTTACGCAGGGATCGGCCCCCCCACCGTTTTCATAAGATCCAGAATCATGCGAATGACTCCTTCGTCGCCGATCGTTGTATTGATCATGGAGTGGTAAATCGCTCGATCCGGCCACTCGACGTTGAAATATTTCTGGATAAAATCCGCTCGTTCCTGATCGACTGTATCCACGAGCTGCTCGGCCTCTTTCTCGTTTTTGCCGCGAGCCAGCAGGCGCCGAACTTTATCTTCTCGCGGAGCATAAAGAAATACACGCAAGGTGTCAGAGCGGTGCTTGAGGAATTGCTGCGATCCTCTTCCCACAATAACGGAGTTTCCTCTCTTGGCCGCGTGCTCAACGACACGCTGCGTGAATTTCAAAATACTTTCGCTATCGACAACTTTGAGCTTGTGCGCGTTGATGCTTCCTTCGTAGCTTCCGCGCAAAAAAGATTTGAAGAGTCGGTAGTACAAGGGATCGGTTCGCTCCTCCCGCACTTCGACGACCGATTTTGGACACTCAGCCAGCCGTGCGATCTCCTCGGTCAACAATTGGTCCCAAAGCTTCCAGCCTAGCTGCTTGGCAAGCAGTTGAGCGATTTCGCCGCCACCGCTTCCGTATTCGCGTTCAATGGTTACGATTTTTATCATGGCGTCGTCCTCATCGGCCTTGGTTCAAACGTGGACTGCAAGAACCGGGCACGGTCCCAACTGCAGCACGCGATACGTCGTCGATCCAAACACTGCCAGATCCACGGCCCCACGTCCCCGCACTCCCATCACAATCGTATCGGTATGAGTTTCGGCGGCGAATTCTATGATCTGCTCATACGGCTTTCCCACGCGTACCAGCGTTTTGATCTTTAGGGCCTTGCGGGTCTCCGGCTGAATCATGTTGTCGAGTTGCTCTGTCGCTGTTGCTATCGCCGCTTGCGCTTTGGAGGCGTTTCGAGCCTCTTCGACCACGTGCAGCACAATGAGTTCGGCATCGTACTCCTCGGTCGCAGAAATTGCGTAGCGAAACGCTCGTTCTGAATTCTCCGAAAAATCGGTGCAGAAAAGAACCCGGCGCAACTGGTGCGCGTGCTTCCCCTCGTGCGTTTCGGCAACCGATTCTTGCTGCGGCGTACAAATCGCCAGCACCGGGCAGGAAGTTCTGCGCATCACCCGATTGGTCACCGATCCCAGCACCACGCGGTCATACCCTCGTCGGCCATGCGTTCCAATTACGATCAGGTCGGCCTTGCACTTTTCCGCGTACGACAGAATGCAATCGGGCGCTGTGCCCTCGTGCACTACGAATTCGGAGTGAGCTACATCGTGGCTGTTGGACTTCAGGAATGCCTGCAGTCGTTGCTTGGCGCCATCGTGGAGGGCCCGGGAGAACTCCGCATAGTCCCCGGTCGAGGCAACATAATCAGCGTAAGGGTAGCGCGAGACCTCGACAACATGCTGGACCACCACCTTCGCGCCATAATGCTCGGCCAACGACAGCGCGTAAAGATATGCCCGGATAGAAAACTCCGAGAAATCCACGGGACAAAGGATGACTTTAATTTCCAACATGACCGCGTTCCTGCCGATATACGAACCGGTATTCCGTCGAACTGTGATTACTCCATTACCCGTACTCCACCACCGCCGGGATCATTTTTCTTCAAAACGAAAGCCAGAACAAACATGATCCCTGACAACACGCAAAGAACCATAAACGTATCAATGTACGCCAGACTTGCCGCCTGATTTTGCAGGGAAAGGTAAATCCTGGCATAGGCCGTAGGGAGCGCCTCGTGCCGGCCCACGCCCGCAGTTGCCAGCTGCTGAGCCAGGCCGTTTGCTGCATTCACAAGATTGGGATTATCGACTCGAACATTTTGCACCAGCCTTTCCTGGTGGAATTGCGAGCGCCGCGCGATTAGCGTTGTGACCATCGACGTTCCTACGCTGCTTCCCATGTTGCGCATGAAATTTATGATTCCGGCAACAGAATTGTTCTTTTCCGGCGCGATTCCGACGTACGCTACGAGCGTGATCGGCACGAATAGGAACCCCAGACCAATGACCTGGGCTATGCGCAGCCATGTGGCGGCGCTGAAGCTGATCTGCAGATCAATCCGCGCGGTGGAATAGAACATTGCGATCGACAGGGCCAGCCAGCCAAACGCGATCAGGTAGCGTGCCTGTACCTTGGTAGTCAGCTGGCCCATAACGGGCATCTCAATCAGCAAGACAAGTCCACCGGCGGATAGCGCAAGCCCCGCAAGTTCCGACGTGTATCCCACCAGAGTCTGCAGGAACTGCGGCATCAGTACCAGGCTGCTGAACAGCATGATTCCCAGCATGAACATCATCAGGCTGGAACTCGCAAAATTAAAGCTTGAGAACATGCGTACATCGATGATTGGGCTTTTTTGATAGAACTCCCAGATCACCAGCGAGATCAGGCATACGGTTGCGATGACCGCCAGAGTCGTAATGAAGTGCGATCCAAACCAATCATCTTCCTGGCCTTTGTCGAGCAGTATCTGCAACGCCCCGATACCAAGCGCTAGAAAAGCGATGCCGATGTAGTCCAGTTTGGCCCCAGCCGCTTTGAGCTTCGCCAAATAAGGGGGATCCTCGACGAAGCGCCGTACCAGGAACCACGTGATCACACCGACCGGAAGATTGATGAAAAAAATCCAGCGCCAGGAATAGTTGAAGGTGATCCATCCGCCTAGCGTAGGACCGATGGTCGGTGCCATGATGGCTGTAATGCCGTACAGCGCGAACGCCAAGCCTCGTTGTTGCGGTGGAAAGGTGTCGGCCAGAATAGCCTGGGCCATAGGCTGTAGACCGCCTCCGCCCGCGCCTTGCAAAACCCGGAAGAAAAGAAGAAAGCCTAGACTCGGTGCGATGCCGCAAAGCAGGGAACTCACCGTAAAGACGCCCAGGCAGGACATGAAAAAGCGTTTGCGCCCCAATGTGGCCGCCAGCCAGCCGCTGATCGGCAGGATGATGGCATTCGAGACCAGGTAAGAAGTTAGCACCCACGTGCTCTGGTCGTTGCTTGCGCCCAAATTACCCGCCATGTACGGCAGCGCCACGTTGGCGATGCTGGTATCCAGTACCTCCATGAAGGCTGCCATGGCCACGACAACCGCAATCAGCCACGGGTTGTACTTGGGCTTCCAGGCTTCCTGATCGAGTGTGATCGCAGCAGCGCTCATTTGAGGTAGACGTCCGGTACGACATTCATCCCAGGGCGAAGCCGGCGATCCCGGTTTTCTCCCGGCTCAAGCACGATTTTTACGGGAACGCGCTGCACAATTTTCACGTAATTTCCCGTCGCATTCTCCGGTGGAAGCAGACTGAATAAGGGGCCTGTTGCTCCAGCGACACTGTCGACGTGGCCCTTTAACGTCCGACCGCTCGAGTCCACATGGATTTCCGCTTTCTGCCCGACTTGCATGTGCCGAAGCTGCGTCTCTTTGAAATTGGCCGTGACCCAAACCTCGTCGAGAGGCACCACGGTCAGCAACTGCTGGCCCTCTTGGACATTCAACCCAACCACCACCGTCTTGTTGACCTCACCGGAAACGGGAGCAACGATTTTGGTGTATCCCAGATTTAGTTGTGCTTGCTGAAGGGCAGCGCGCTTTTGCTCCACGTCGGCGATTGCCGCTTGCACACGAGCGCGAGTCGAAGAAACCTGCTGGGGGCCGGTTTCCGCATATTTATGGTTGGCATTAGCCTGTGCCAGGCGGCTGCGATTTTGCTGCACGAATTGCTGCGCGGCCAACTCATTGGCCTGGGCCGCTGCGACTGTCGCCGTGCTCGATTTGGCCGCCGCCAATGCCTGGTCGTAGATCTGCTGCGAGACTTCGCGCTTTTCGACCAACAGCTTATAGCGGTGCAGATCGTCCTGTGCTTTTACGTCATTCGCCTGGGCGGCCTCCGTCTGGGCGTGAGCCGCCGCCAACTGCCTTTCGGCGGCGGTGACTCCGGCGTTCGCGTCCTCGATCCCCGACGCGGTAAACGTGAGTTGGCTTGATGTGTTGACCGACGTAATCGGAACGGTAATATTCAGCGAGCGGGCGGTCGCCTCAGCGCTGGCGAGATTCGCTTTCGCCTGCGCGACGGCAACTTCATAGTCGGTCGGATCGATTTCCACCAGAACAGTGCCTTTCTGCACCCATTGGTTGTCATCTACATTCACGCGCACCACGTATCCGGAAACGCGCGCACTGACTGGATAGAGGTGAACATCGGCCTGGGCGTCGTCCGTCGATTCGTAACTGCTCAAATAGCGCCAAAGGAAAACACCCACGACGAGCAGCACGACCGCGGCAATCAGAATCACAAGATTTCTGCGCCTTTTGGGAGTTGGGCGCGCCGGCGCCTTATAATCCCGCTCCGGCGGGCTCGATGCGTCGATGGGCGAGTCAATGTCCGGGTCGGGCGCTGAATGAGATGCCTGCTCTTCGGCCATGTTTATTTTCCTTGGAAATATTCCTTGACGCCCTCTTCGGCAATGCCGAGAGCGCGGATCAAAGAAATTTTCGCCAAATTGTAGTTGTACAAACTCGAGATGTACTGCTCGTGTGCCGCCGCGACCGACTCTTGCGACTGCACGACTTCCACGCTGTCTGTAACACCCGCGCTGAAACGATCGGTGGATTGAACGAGCGTTTGATCCGCAAGATCGATGTTGCTGCGTGCTACATTCACGCGATCTGATGACGACTGCAGATTCAACAGCGCGGTGCGCACATCGGACTCAATTTGCGCCCGCAGGTTTTCCAGTCGTTCGCGGACCTGCTCGAGCCTTGCATCGGCCTGTTCGACATCGCCGTGCACGCTGCCACCCGTGAAGATCGGAATCGTCAGCGTTCCGCGCAAGTCATAAACTTCAGTCGCGCTGGACGGATTGATTCCTCCAACTCCAATATCGGCACCGAACGAGAGGGATGGAAAATATCCAGCCTTGGCGGCTTTCCGAGACAATTCGGCCGCACGGAAATCACTCATCGCCGCACGATAATCAGAGCGGGATGTGAATGCACGTTTGAGCGCGTTATCGACGGTGATGGCTTCCAAAGGCTGGTAGGGTGACTTGTCGGTCAAGTCGAATTCCTGTCCGGGATTCAAACCGATGACTCGAGCCACAGTCAGCTTCTGGATAGCGAAATCGTTCTTCGCCTGAATCAATTCCTGCTGGCGTGTCTGCAACTCAACTTTCGTGCGCAAGCCATCGATGTCCGGTGAAGTGCCCGCAGTTACCTGATCCGTCGCCTGATCGTAAAGCGCTTGAGCTGACTTCACCTGAGCTTCGTCGGTCTCGATGCGAGCCTCGTCGGCGATGGCCTGCAAGTAGGTGTAGCCCACGGCTAGCACCACAAGATCATGGGCATCCTGAAACGTGTAGTCCGCCGATTTCACACTCTGGCTGGCCGCGCGGGTAGCGTTGATCGACTTCCAGTCAAACAGCGTCTGGCTCACCGCGGCACGTGCATCGAAGGAGGAATAGGGACCAATAGAAGGCGAAAGATGGAAGAGGTTGGCCAAACCGGAAAAGCCCAATTCATCAATATTGATTTTCGAATCGGCCAGGTAAGGAGCGGCTGTTAAATGCGGTAGAAGGGAACTCAGTTGTTCCCAGCGCTGTCCCCGGGCCGCGTGAGTGTCGGCCCGCGACAACAGCAGTCCTAGATTTTGTCTTAAGCCCCGATCAATTGCGTCTTGCAACGAAAGCGGCAAAACACCAGGAGTGAGTTTGGTCGGCACACTGGCCGCGAACGCGCTCACTCCCCCGGTTCCGGGTATGGCTTGGCCTGGCGTGCTCGGAGCGGGTGTTGTGTCGATTTGCGCTAGCGACGGTATCGCTCCACAAATCAGGACTCCTGCCAGGAAAACATGGCGGTATCCGCAGCTGAATCTCAAGGTGCCTCCTGAAATCAAACTCCCGTGGGGCTGCCGAGGGGAATTATCCTAAGTCTGGCCCCTCATTCAACGCAAATACTGGATTTCGATCAAAAGATGGTTTTGCAGTGAAAAAAGATTCAATAGAAGAGATGGTGGATTAGTTTGCACGTGAACCATGCGGCAAGGTAGAGTCTCCCAAGTGACTTTGCGAACGTCGACTTCGATACTTCTTTTGAGCGTTCTGGTTGCCGGAATTTTGAGTCCGTCCGGTCTGTGCGCTCTCGTGTGCGAACGCCACCTTCAGGCCGAACGTCAGCGCCCTTGCGGTCATGCTTCAGACTCGATGCCCGGAATGATGCACCATCACGCCGCAGCCATGAATCATCCAGATGTCGACACGGCGAAGGGGCGGTGCTCATCAATTTGCGATGCCGTGGAGCTTCTCAGCCTTTCGAGAAAAGCTACCGCTCGTGTGAGGGCAAGACAGGCTGACATCCTTGAGACGGATAGAACGAAGCCAGTCATTGCCCTCGACATCGCGACGGCATTCGGTTTGGGCGGCTCTTCTTCCCGGCGCAAGGCAGTGCCAGCTTTAAGCATTCTGCGTATCTGACCTTCCTTCGACTTTCCTGTTATCGCCGCCACCCAATTTCAAGGGGTGGCCCGTGCATCTACGCTCGATCCAAATTGCTATTTCATGCTTTCGTATAAGTGTCTCCGGAGGGATTCCATGAGGAACAGGCGCGATTTTCTGAAAAATATTTTTGGTCTGGGTGCTGGCTTTGCGGCCACGCCTAGTCTGCTGGCGGATTCCACGCAAGTGTCGCGAAAGCTTAGAGGCGAGCCGCATCAGAGTGTTCGGCACAGCGGCGCGACGGTTCCTGTGGAAACGCCGGACCTCCCGCAACTTCCCTGGCGCATGGTCGACGGCGCGAAAGAGTTTCATCTGATAGCCGAGCCGGTGACCCAGGAATTGATACCCGGCAAGGTTGTCAATCTTTGGGGATACAACGGCAGCGCCCCGGGTCCAACGATTCAAGTGACGCAGGGCGAGCGGGTTCGGATCATCCTTGAGAACCATCTCCCGGAGCCCACGTCGATGCATTGGCACGGATTTGAAATCCCCATGGATATGGATGGAGCGCCCGGGAGCAGCCAGGATCCGATCCCGCCGGGCGGTCGTTTCGTTTACGAATTCACGCTGCATCAGGCGGGGACGTTCTTCTACCACTCGCACATGGCAATGCAGGAAATGATGGGGATGATTGGCGCCTTCATCATGCACCCGAAGGAAAACTACGATCCTCTTGTGGACAAGGATTTCGCCATCATCCTGCAGGAGTTCGCGATCCTTCCAAACAATCCCGTCCCCAATTCCATGAACATGGAGTTCAACTGGCTGACTCTCAACGGCAAGTCGGGCCCGGCAACCACTCCCCTGATCGTTCGCCTGAACGATCGTGTCCGGCTGCGCTTCATCAACCTGGGGATGGACCATCACCCAATTCATGTGCATGGGCACACTTTCGTTGTCACCGGCACAGAAGCAGGCCGGCAGCCGCAATCAACGTGGGGCCCGGCAAACACGGTGCTGGTGGGGGTCGCGCAATCCCGGGATGTCGAGTTCGTAGCGAATAATCCCGGCGACTGGATGATCCACTGTCACCTGCCGCACCACATGATGAACCAGATGTCATCGGTGGTGGGACCGATGACTCGCAACGGCGCCGGTATGGCGATGGGTGTGGGCATGGAAGAGGGCATGGGCATTCAGCGGGGCGGCCATGCTACTTCCGAAGATAAGGGGCCAAGTCTGGGACGTGGCATGGGTATGGGGTCTACTCGCAACCAAACCGTAGCCAATGGCCCACTCTCGGGGCAGCAGGTCCAACAACCCATGAGCAACGTCTCGGGGATGAAACAAGACGCCATGCCGGGCATGCGGCAAGGAATGCAAATGGCGGCTCCGGAAGTAGCCAAGGACGCCGGCTCGGTCCCCGGATTTCCGCAAGATGCATTCATGGAAGGGCCTGCGATGGCGATGGACAAGTTGGTGGAGAAGCCGGGGAACTACGGACTTCGTCCCGGTTGGAGCGGGTTCATGCAGGGGATGATGACGTTCCTGCGCGTGCTTCCACCCGAGATGTACGAAAAGGTGATGACTTTGCGGGAACAACAGAATAGTAAACCGCAGACCATGCCGGAAATGCAGCACCAGCACCGCGGGTAGCTGACGCAATTCATTTGAAGGAGCACACAATGAAGTCACAACATCTTCCGGCAGCGCTAAGCATGATGGCAGCTATTGTGTTCACTGTTCTGGTGACATCATCGTTCGGATCGGCGCAGAGTCTTTCGAAGCCGTCGACATCGTCAATGCTCGCATCGCCGCAGGATACGGCCACGCCGTCGTCGGGATTGACCTTGGCCGAGTTGGAACAAATCGCTCTCAGCAGCAATCCAACCCTTGCGCAGTCTAATGCGGAGATCCGCGCTGCCACCGCTCGCAAACTGCAAAGCGGGCTCTATCCAAACCCTACGGTCGGCTATGAGGGAGAGCAGATCCGAGGCGGAATCCAGGGCGGAGGCGAGCAGGGTTTTTTCGTAAGGCAGGACATCATTCTTGGCGGCAAGCTCGGACTGAACCGCAACATCTTCGAGCAGCAGAAGAAGCAAGCCGAAGCCGAGGCGGAGGAGCAACGCCTCCGCGTCCTCAATAACGTTCGAATGTTGTACTACCAGGCGCTGGCCGCACAAGAGATGGTCGACCTGAGGCACAAGCTCGCGAAATTGGCCGAAGACGCGGTCGAAACTTCACGCCAACTGGGCAATGTCGGCCAGGCGGACCAACCAGACGTTTTAGAGGCAGAGGTCGAAGGAGAGCAAGCCGAACTGGCTGTGGTGGCGGCTGAGCAGAACGGGATACGCCGCTGGCGGGAATTAGCGGCAACGGTCGGTAAGCCGGAGATGCCACTCACGCCTCTGGCAGGCAATCTCGAGGACATGCCTGACGACAATCCTGACCAGTGGATGCATGCGATTCTCGAACAGAGTCCGGCGGTAAGAATCGCACAATTGGGAGTGCTGAAAGCAGAAGCTTCGCTGGCTCGTGCCAGGCGCGAACCCGTACCTGATCTGCAGCTTCGCGGCGGGCTCGAGAAGAACTTTGAGCTTGAGGCAATCACGAACCGCGAGATCGGCCTGCAGGGATTCGCGGAAGTCGGTGTTCAAATTCCTCTTTTCAACCGCAATCAAGGCGGTGTCGGAGCGGCCAGAGCCGACCTCGAACGCGCACAACAGGAAGTGCAACGCGTCCAACTCGTACTGCGCGAACGCGCCGCCGCGCTGCTGCAGAACTATGCGACGTCACGCACGACCGTGGAAAGGTATCGTGACCGCATGATTCCCCGTGCGCGGAAAGCTTACGAACTGTACTTTAAAAACTATAGTGGGATGGCGGCTGCCTACCCTCAAGTGCTGATCGCTCAGCGGACTCTCTTCCAGCTCCAGACCGATTACATCACCGCCCTCGACAACCTTTGGACAAATTCAATTGCTCTGAAGGGTTTTCTGCTGACCGATGGTCTGGAGACGCCGAGCCGCGCGGGCGAAATGGACCGGCCGGCTCGTGAGCTCGATATTCCGTCGTCGACCGCAGGCATGCAGCCCTAGTCAGTGCCGTTCATGCACGCGCCTTATCGATCATCGATTTCCATACACCTTTGGCTTTGAGAATCAGTTCGACGGTTTCACGAATCGCTCCGTGGCCCGCGAGCGCTTTGGTCGAATAGTGCGCAGCGTGTTTGACTTCCGGGACAGCATCTCCGACAGCAACGGCAAGGCCGGCCCGGTGCATGAGCGGAATGTCGGGAAGATCGTCGCCCACATAAGCAACCGCAGAATCGGAGACGCCCGCCTTCTTGAGGATTTCTTCGAAGGCCGGCATCTTCAGGGGCTGCTTCATGTAAATGAACTCCATGTTCATCTCATGGGCGCGACGCAGCAGTGCTGCGCTCTCGCGACCCGTGATGCAACCCGTGCGCAGTCCGGCTGTGTGTGCCAAGGTGAGCCCCTGGCCATCGTGTGCGTCGAACGTTTTGATCTCGAAGGCGGAGCCATCGGCTTGCGAAAGCAGGGTAACGCTGCCGTCGGTCATCGTGCCGTCAACATCCATGAGGAGCACCTTAATCTGCGCAGCGCGTTTCTTCAGCGCGGGAGAGATTCGAGCAATAGGGGACAATGGAGCCTCCATAAAGGTAAGAGAAAGTGTAAAGGAAGAATTGGTTTGATCGCCTCAAGACTTGCATCCTGCAGCAGTGGTAGACTGCGGCGTATGGCCGCCAAAAAGAAAGCTAAGAAAAAGACCACCGTGAAAAAGAAGCTCACCGGCGTCAAGAAGCCAACGACGAAGCGGGGAACTTCCAAGCGCCCGGTGAAGAAAAAGCAGGCTAAGAAGAAGGCTGCTTCCGGCAGGAAGGTTATCGCTAAAACAGCCGCTTCTCGGACCAACCGTGCATCCGCGAGGCCGGTCCGTGCAGAAAACGAGACTGTCGACACGCTCTTGCCAGGATTTAAACGTGCGTCCGCGCCGTCGGGAAGACAAGCGGGCGACCTGCAGGGATTGTCGGACGTCGAGGGTGCAGATTCGGAAAGCGTCGACGAGTTGCTTGACGAAGGGAACGCCTTCGAAGCAGACGCAGTCAGAGGCGTCGAAGACGCCGATAACGCCGACGAAAGGGAAGTTCACACCCACGAAGTGCCTGAGGACGATGTTCCCGACGAATACCTGGATAAGGATTGAACGCGGTTCCATTTCCCAGGGAACGCTGTAATTGCAATCGCTGTTCGCGGTGAATTGGTCGATTCAACGCGAGACTTGCGCCCGCTCACGATAAAGAACTATGACATCGATTCAAGAATTCAGATGTGAGATTTGCGGAAGGGTCACTACCAGCCCTGTCCACTGGTTTGTGATTCAGTGCAACGACATGGACCTCTCTGTGCTCAAATGGAATTCGCAAGCGGCCAATGCGCCCGGCGCCCGGCACTTCTGCGGAGAGGCCCACGCTCAGGTGTACATCAGCCGGTGGTTTGACTCAGTCTGTTCACCGCCCAAGCCAGACTACACAAGGTCGACTCCGGCGCCGTAAAACACCGGATACGAGCGCACACGAAAATTTTGCCTTTCGCCAATTCACCAGGATGGCTATGTATCGGCCTCGGCAAGGAGAGTGTTGATGGCCATAGTCGCGGGAGTGGATTTCGGAACGATGAGCGTTCGCGTTTCGATTGTCGATAGCGAACGCGGGCTGCTCGAGTCTGCTGTGGTTGACCAGCCGCTGCACCGCCGGCGGGACGATCCTGAATATGCGACGCAGCGCCACGAAGACCACATGCGCGCGCTGGTTGCGGCAGCGCATGAGGCGATCCAAAAAAGCGGCATCGCGGGCGACCAGGTGCAGGCGATCGCCCTCGACACAACGGGCTCCTCGGTCGTCCCAGTCAACAAGAACATGGAGACTCTGGGTGAGTATTACCTCTGGTGCGATCATCGCGCGAAAGGAGAAGCCGCCGAGATCACTGAGGCCGCGCATCGGGAAGGACTCGAGGTCATCCAGTGGTGCGGGGGAGTGTATTCGTCGGAGTGGGGATTTTCGAAACTGCTGCACTGGCTACGCCACAACCCCGAAAAGCGTTCTGAGTTTGCCTCGGCCTTTGAGCATTGCGACATGGTTGCCGCCACGTTGTGCGGCATTACCGATCCAAAACAAGTCAAGCGTAGCGCCTGCGC
>Ga0070731_10004286_pt1 | contig 12358 bp, 10 predicted proteins | sample Coa_R1_2_FD_66448 | JGI IMG/M metagenome (GOLD analysis project Ga0070731, IMG submission 66448) | Surface soil microbial communities from Centralia Pennsylvania, which are recovering from an underground coalmine fire - Coalmine... | ecosystem: Environmental > Terrestrial > Soil > Unclassified ... | reverse complement strand
GAAGCCGGCGGCGAAATTCAAGGGCGGCGGGGTCGGTCCGTCGCCGACATATTCGTACACCGCGGCCGTCGTCGAAGTCGACGTCGATCCCGTCACGGGGTGGATCACGGTGCCGCGCGTGTGGATCGCGCACGATGTCGGTCGCGCGCTGAATCCCACGCTCGTTCGTGGACAGGTGGAAGGCAGCGTGTACATGGGTTTGGGCGAGGCGCTGATGGAAGAGCAGGCGTTTCGCCGGCTGCCGCCGAAGCTGTCTCACGCGGTGGTGCACAAGTTCCCGTCGATCCTCGAATACAAGAGTCTGACCAGCCTCGACATGCCGGAGGTCGTGACGGACTTGATCGAGCATCCCGATCCCGCCGGGCCCTTTGGCGCGAAGGAATCGGGCCAGGGGCCGCTGCTGCCGATCATGCCCGCGGTCGCCAACGCGGTGTTCGACGCCGTCGGCGTGCGCGTCGACGAGGTTCCGATTACGCCAGAGAAAATTCTGCAGGCGCTTTCGGCAAAGGCCGCGGGCAAACCCGCGCGATACGGCCCCTCGTCATTCCCCGACATCGCATGGCCGGCGCCGCTGCTCGTCGCGCCGCCGTGGGAAGGCGGCGACGGCACAGCATCGAATGAGCCCGCGCGCAAGCCGAAATCGAAGTCCGACGCGGCACGCAATGCGTCAGAAGCGCGAGGGATCCGCGCATGATGCGGCTGCCCCACTTCGAGTTTCACTCGCCGCGCACGGTCGCGGACGCGGCCGTGCTGCTGGCCGAGTCCCCCGGCGACACGATGATCGTCGCCGGCGGCACCGACTTGCTGCCGAACATGAAGCGGCGGCAACAGACGCCGCGGCGACTCATCTCGCTTCGGAGAATCGACGGACTCCGCGATCTGCGCCATGCCGGCGAGTTCGTCATCGGCGCAGGCGCGACGCTGACGTCGCTCGTCCGCGACGATCGGATACGGCGCGATTGCACGGGCTTGTGGCAGGCCGCCGCGCAAGTGGCGACGCCGCATCTGCGCAACATGGGCACGATCGGCGGCAACCTCTGCCTCGACACGCGCTGCACCTACTACGACCAGTCGCTCGAATGGCGACAGGCCATCGGCTACTGCATGAAGAAGAGCGGCGAAACGTGCTGGGTCGCGACGTCGAGTCCGCGTTGTCTCGCCGTGTCATCCACCGACACGGCGCCGATGCTCGAGGCGCTCGGCGCCCGTGTGCGGCTCGTATCCGCGAGCGGCGAGCGCGTGATCGACGTCGCCGATCTCTATCGCAACGATGGTATCCACTATCTGACGCGGCGCGCCGATGAAATTCTCACCAGCGTCGTCGTTCCGGATCAGACAGGATGGCGCAGCACCTACTGGAAGCTGCGGCGGCGAGGGTCGTTCGATTTTCCCGTCGCCTCAGTCGCGGCGGCGATCAAGTGCGACGCGCAAGGATCGATCGTTGATGCGCGGCTGGTACTGGGCGCGGTGGCCTCGAGACCGATGGCGTCGTCCAAAGCCGCGTCGAGGTTGATTGGTGCAAATGGCCTCACGCTCTCGGACGAGGCCATTGCCGCGGCTGCAGACGCCGCATTCGAGGTCGCCAAGCCGATGGACAACACCGACTTCGGACTGCATTGGCGCAAGAAGATGACGCGCGCCCTGGTGACCTACGCGCTGCGCGAGTTGCGTGGGGACGACGTGCGCGAGCTGCGGCAGAAAGTGGCGCGGCAGGCATCGCTCTCCGTAATCGAACAATAACGCGCGAAGAACGGGGGACGACTCTCGCTGGCGCGAGCAAGACCCGTCCCCGCGTTTCTTTCGCAAAAAGGGCGGCGTGATATGATGCTATTTCGCCGATCTGGTCAGCCGCTCGCAGGCTCGTCCTCGCCCGGTCATCTGCAGCAGTTGTGAAAGGTTTCCAGGAGCCGTATGCGACTCTTCACCGTAGGCAATCGCGTGACGCAACCGCAGTATGGCGCGGGCACGATCATGTCGACCGACGACCATCACACGGTGATTGAATTCGATGCGCACGGGCGCCGGACGTTCATTACGTCCATGGTGACGCTCGACGCGACCAGCGAGCCGGCTCCGGTGCGATCGGGACGCGAGGGGCGCCGCAGGGCGGCTGCAACACGCGCCTAGCCGGCTGAACGAACCGGCGTCCTGCAGGCGGGCCGTCCGCCTCCGCCTTCAGGTTTCGGAAGGGAGTCTCACGTGCACAAAACGCGGCCAACCCAAGCCAAACGCCAGCGCGAACGCGCGCAGGCCGACAAACGCAAAGAAAAATTCGAGCGCCGGCAACAGTCGAAGGTCCGGCGCGCCGCCGAAGGCCCACGCGGCACCAGCGAAGAGGATCCGGACATCGCCGGCATTCGCCCGGGACCACAGCCGTCGCCGTACGGCGACTTGATGGATCCCGAAGTCGAAGCCGACGCGGAACCCGAAGGCGTCTGAACCCGCACATCGCTGATCGGCGATCGGTAATAGGCAATCGAAGAATCGGCGAACGTCAATCGGTGATCGATCGATAATCGGCCATCGATAATCGGCAATCGGCAATCGGCAATCGGCAATCGGCAATCGGCAATCGGCAATCGGCAATCGGGCCAGCTTCTCAGCTCACGCGATGGTCGATTTCCGATTTACGATTCTTCGTTCATCAATTTCAAATCATCGATCATCGATGTGCGTGTCACTTGGTCCACTCGGGCGTGAGCACGTCGCCGGCGTCGTGTCTGGTCACCAGCGAAAACTGACTCACCATCGGCTCGGGCCACGTGAAGGTCACGAGGTACTGCGAGAGCCAGCGCTTCGCGGTGCGCTCCGACGCCGCCGGCAAGTCGCCGGCTGACGCGACCCGCTCGCGAATCGCGCCACTCGCGCGCACAGCTTCGTCGAGAGCGAGGTCGATGGCAGCGATTGGGGACGGGTCTCGGCCCGAGACCCGTCCCCCGATTTCGATCGTCCACAGTGCGGCGTGAGAGGAGCGGATGGCCGCGAGCATCTGCTCGGCCGCCGGCGACGAAGTTTCGGACGGCTGGCGCTTGAAAAACGCCAGCACGGTTCGTCTGTCGGCTGGCGCCTCGCGCAAGACCTCGCACGCGGCGATGGCGCCGTCGATCGGATCACGGCGGGCGCGAATCGCGTTTTGAATCGCGGCGGCAGTCTCCGCTGCCGGACCGCTCAACATCGCGATCGATGCGCCAGCCACCACCTGCCCACCCAACACGCCGACACGGTCCGCCGCATTTGAATCGGCGAGCGTCTGTCGCAACCGCTCGACCGCCTGCGTCAGCGCCGGCGCGTCCACCTCGTCAAACCCGCTGACGGTGATGGCCACCGACAGCGGTTCGAGCGCTGGCGCCGCATTCAGCACGCCGATCCGCACGCCCCCGTCTCGCAGGACGAAATCAGCAGTGCTGAGCCCGCCGACGGGAGTCTTCGCGTCACTGAGCACGGTCGCGTAAATCTGCGCGCGTCCTTGCACGCTGACGGCGGCCGCCCCTGCAGCGATTGACGCCGCAAGGGCGACGCCGGCCATACTGCGGGGCCAATGGGACAGCATCCTGACGCTCACCGATTGAGGCATCATATCCGTGGCACAACGCCGCGACACTCACGGAGGATCGGCATGAGACGCGCTCTACTCACTATTACAGCGGTGATCTTTGCGGTGACAACCGGCTTGACTCAGGGCGGCCGCGGCCAGCGGCTGCCGCCGATCGATCCGCCCGACTCGTACTACTCCAAGAATATTCCGCCCAATCTCGTTGAGTTCGAGATGATGACGTGGCCCGAGGTGTATCGCGCGATGCATCACGAGGGCAAGACGACGGCGCTCTTCTACGTCGGCGGTACCGAGCATCGCGGTCCGCAGAACGTCAACGGCGGCCACACGCTGATGGCGCGAGAAACCGTCAAGGCGATCGCGCTCCAGCTCGGCAACGCCATCGCGATGCCCGTGCTCGCCTATTCGCCCAACAACGCAAGCGATCAGCAGACCGGCACGATCGGCCTGACAGCCCCGCTGCTGACGCTCATTCTCGTCCAGCTCGGACAAGAAGCGATCAACACGGGATTCAAGAACGTGATCCTGATGGGCGATCACGGCGGCGGTCAGCCGGGCTCGTACCACGATGCGGCCAAGCAGCTCGACGACAAATATGCCGCGCTCGCGGCCTCCGAGAATCGCAAGCAGGACGTACACGTGTACTTCTGCGACGAGGTCTATAAGAAGGCGCAGGACGACTACGAGGCGATGCTGCAGTCGAAGGGACTGCCGACCAGCTCGCATGCCGGCATTCAGGACACGTCCGAGATGATGTACCTCGGCCAGGGCAAGAACTGGACGCGCGTCGATCTGCTGCCGGTCGCCGTCGGCGGCCGCGGCGCGGCGCCCGCCGATCCCAACGCACCTCGCGTCGTCGCGAGCGGCGTGCAGGGCGACGGACGGCAGTCGAGCATCGAGCTCGGCAAGATCGCGTTCGACAACAAGGTCAATTACGCGGTGCGGCAGATCAAAGAGTTTCTGGCGTCGCAGAAGTGACCAACGTCACGTCGAGAGTCCTTCGCTTCGCGGGACCACTGCTCGCGATCGCAAGTCTCGCGTGGTGTCTTTTCATCGGACGGCACCTCTGGATCACGCCGCTGCATGTCCATGTCACTCAATTTGCAGGCTCTGTCGATGGCAAGTTCGTCGAGAGAGGGTATGACACGACGAAGCGGTTCAGCGACACCTCAATGAACGGGCCGCTGCCGCTGATCATCCCGGTCCTTCTCGCCGCGATGGCCTGCACGGGATCGCTGCTGCGCCTGATCGGACTCGCCGGCGGCGGCACGCTCCTGCTGTTTGGCTTCTCGATTATCAGCGGGTTCTCGATCGGTGGTTACTATCTTCCGCCCGTCGTCGGATTTGCTTTGGCAATCGCCTGCGAGCTTCGCCTCCAGCGCAAGAGCGGCGCGGCCATGGCTGGCGCGTGAGCAGATAGAGACGCTTTCCGTGCGGCTCATCTCGCCGATTCTCGCGACGTTCGCACTGGCGTGGTGCTGGTTGGTGACCTGGGTCTCGTCCCTTGGTCCGAATCGCGATCCCATGGTGCTCATGCCAGCTGCCGTGTCGGCCGTCGCGTGCCTGAGCGCGTGGATGCGATGGCGGTACCCGTTGATGATCTCGAGCCTCGGGACCGCTAGCATCGAGCATTCCGTCGCCTGATCGTCGACCGCATCGGGTTGAGCCTAGTACAAAAAAATTCAATTCTCTTAAGCGCTCCGGATTGCAATTCCTGCAATGCCTCGCTGGCTTTCTGCGATCTTGCTCCGTTCTCGCTGTCATGGACTTGGCCCAGATCTCGCACTGGACACGCACGCCGAAGCCGAGAAAGGACGATGCTAAGATGGCCGCAAAGAGCCAATATCCGATGGCGTCAAAGGCATCCGCTCGGAAGCTCACGTACGACGACTTCGTGAACTTTCCCGACGATGGGCTGCGGCACGAGCTCATTGACGGGGAGCATTACGTGACGCCATCACCAGCAACGAAGCACCAGCGCGTCTCCGGACGGCTATTTGTCGCGCTCTTCAATTACTTTGAAGCCTCGCCAATCGGCGAGGTCTTCCACGCGCCGTTCGACGTCGTCCTGTCGCATTTCGACGTCGTCGAACCGGATCTTCTCATCGTCCTCGCGGGCCAGTCCGAGATCGTCACCGACAAGCACGTCCGCGGTGCACCGGCGATCGTCGTCGAGATTCTGTCGCCCGGTACGCGTCGGGTGGATCAGCGCATCAAGCGAGACCTCTACGAGCGAGTCGGCGTGCGGGAGTACTGGCTCGTAGACCCTGAACGGGATGCGGTCGTGATCCATCGGCGGTCAGCTGAAGGCACGCTCGGCGGTGAGGCGGAACTGCTCGCCTCGTCCGGAGACGAGTTGCGCTCGTCGTTGCTTCCCGACTGGTCCATCGAGCTGCGGGCACTGTTCAAGCAGTGACGGGATGTCTCGCCGACCAGGTCTGACGCTCGCCTTCCTGCTCGCGGCGGCCCTCGTGCCGACGGCGTATGCGCGGCCGCCACAAGATGCGACGCTGGCGCGATCCCAGGTGTCGTACAACGTCAACGGCTGGACGCTTCACGCGACGCTGACGCCCGAGCAGCCGTCGTTCATGCCGGGCGAGCCGATTTATCTCGCCTTCGCCCTTCATAACGATTCTGCTGAAGATCTTCACGTGATTGTCGGCGCTGACTCCGACCAGGACGGGCGGCCGTCCAAGTTCACGTTGCGGATCGTGCGCAGCGACGGAGCCTTGGTCCCGATTCGTCCGTCGGCCGGCGACGGCAGGGGTGGCATCATGGGACCGCAGCGGATTCCAGCCGGCGGCGGCTTCAGTTTCCCGCTGCTCCTGCCCGAGTGGGCGGAGTTCAAGGACGCCGGCACCTACACAATCACGGCCACTCGTATCGTTGACATCGGCAAGTACACACGCGACATGGCGTGGACCAATCTCAGCAACAACAGTCACTTGAGTGTGAGCGCCAGCACAACGGTGCGCGTCACGCGATTCGATGCGGCGGCGCTGGGAGATGCGATTGCGGCTCGCAGCGCAGTGATGTTGAGTCCGGCGCGCGACGCTGCCTCCGAGGCCGCCGCTCAGGCAGCCGCCAAGGCGCTGGCCACGATGGACGACGAGCGCGTCGTCGCGCCGTTCGCTCAGACTCTCGCCGTGTCCGACTACTCGGTGAATTTCATCGCATTGAATGCGCTCGCGAGATTCACAAGCGACGCGGCGCGCGCGGCCGCGAAACAAGCAGCCAGCGATCCGGATCCGAACGTCCAGCGAGCGGCGGCATTCGCCTTGTCGAAGCAGGAGCAAGCACGGGGAGGCGGCGGCACGACTGCCGGACCCGATCGCATCGATCTCACATATCGATTCACGCTCGACGGCCGGCCCGTGCAGGGCGTGCTGTGGCTGTATGCGTTTTGGTGGAACTCGACCGAGAAATTCAAAGTCGATGACCTGCACGATGGCGTCGCGCATGTCTCACTGACGCGACAACAACTCGCCGACCGCTGGAAGTTCGCCAACACCGCGTTGACATTTGTTCCCGCACTCGAGGTCAGCGGCGCCGGCTGGTACCGCGGCCGCGAAATCAATTCACCGTCGGTGTTCGCCGATCTCGCCGCCGCCATTGATTCATTCGGAACAATCCGGGACGAGAATGGCAGGCAGACGGTCGCACTGGCGCCACCTGTCAGGCAAACGCTGCGTCTGATTTCGCCGGACGGCGCCCCGCAAGCCGGGGTCGACATCACTGTCGAAACGCTCGGATCGCGCGCCAACAATTGCGGCAGCAATGCCGGTTTCGGCGATGCGCGCGCCCTCCGCACCGACAGTGCCGGCCGGGTGAGTTTCACAGCACCGCTCGCGCCGTTGTACCTGCCGCTGATCCAATACGAACCGGTGACCACTCCCTCCGGCGACATTCTGGCAGTGCGCATGGGCGTCGACATGCCGGCAGAGGCCAATCACGTCGTGAAGGTACAGCTCAGCCCTGGCTCGCGCGAAACGTTCGTCATTCGAGTCGGCCGCGCTGATGGCCAACCCGCGGCCGGCACCGCGCTGATGATGAAGATTCGGACCACGGGCTGTGGCGCCGCCTCAGGCGTGCTCGGACGTGCCGACAGCGGCGGCGAGATTCGCGCAACCTTCACGCCGGCGGAAGTCGAGAGTCTGTGGATTCAGTCGACCAGTCCCGGCCGAGGCGCGTCAGATCGCTATCTCTCTGTCGACGAGCTCCGCGAGCTCTTCCGCGCGCACGAAATCACGATCGCGATGTGAGGACGGTTCGATGGTGCCGCGCAAGAGTGTTGTTACACTACCGGCGTGGACGATCTCGCACGGCTCGCGCAACGGTTTCAAACGGCCCTCGATTTGTGGGCGACCGGTGTCATCATCCAGCGCGAGACCCTGCGGCGCCAGCACCCGAAAGCTTCGCCTGACGAGATTGAGTCGCTGCTCAATCGCTGGCTTCAGCACCGGCCGGGCGCCGAGTGGGGCGACGGCCCGCCTCCCGACAGACGGTAACTGCGCATGTCCGCATCGACGCGGATGCTCGGCGTCTTGCGAGAGACTGGTTCGGCGCTCGATGAACGCCGCCAGCCGTGGGCCCTGGTCGGCGGCCTGGCGATTTCGGTCCGAGTCGAGCCCAGATTCACCCGCGACATCGACATCGCCGTGGCCGTCTCCGATGATCATTCGGCTGAAACACTCGTCGCCGACCTCACAGCGCGAGGCTACCGGCTGCAGCTCACGCTCGAGCAGCAGGCGCTTGGCCGCCTCGCCACCGTCCGGCTCCTTCCGCCCGGTGAGCGAGACGAGGGCGTAATCGTCGATCTGCTCTTCAACTCGTCTGGCATTGAGACTGAGATTTGCCACGATGCCGAGCGCCTCGAAATCGCGCCGGGCCTACTGGTTCCCGTCGCTCAGTCGGGCCACCTCGTGGCAATGAAGCTGCTCGCGTCGGCGCCCGACCGCCCTCAGGACAGCATGGATCTCAGCGCCTTGATCGCGAGCCTCACGCCCCTCGAGATGGCACGCGCCCGCGCCGCGGTGCGGCGCATTGAACAGATCGGCGCCAATCGATCACGGCGCCTGGCCGACGACCTCGATCGGTGGCTACGGAACACTGGGACGTAGTCCGCTTCTCAATCGCACGGACATATAATGCTTTGGCCAGCGCCCGGGGAGTTCGACGATGTTTCGTGCCCGGACCGCATCCGTCGTCTGCGTCATTCCGCTCGGCGTCATCCTCATCGCCGCCGGCCGGCAGAATCCGCCGGTTTTCAGAGCGGGCGTCGACCTGATTCAAGTCGACGTGTCGGTACTCGACAAAAATCGCCAGCCGATCCGCGACTTGAAAGCCTCCGACTTCACCGTCCTCGAAGACGGCAAGCCGCAGCCCGTCGAAGCCTTCTCGGAAATCGTCGTGCCCGATCCCGTCGAGCCGACGGCGAAGTGGATGAAAGACGTGTCGTCCGAGGTCGTCACCAACGACCTGCACGACCAGCGGATCATCGCGCTGGTGCTCGACGACGCGGTGATTCCCGGCACGCCGTGGCTGGTCAACGCCACGAAAACCATCGCGCGACAAGTGATCGACCACGTCGGACCGAACGATCTCGTGACGGTAATCTACACGTTGGCGAATCGCCAGAAGACGCAGGACTTCACGTCGGATAAAGCGAAGCTGATGGCGGCCGTCGATAAGTTCACGCCGGGATTTGCGACCTACGGCGTCGTCGCCGACGACTATCTCTACTACCAGTACTCGGAGAACATCCTGCAGGAGCTCGCGAATTACCTGATCGCGATTCCGCAGCGGCGCAAGACGTTGATCTACGTGTCGAGCGGTGTGCCGATCGATCCGTCGGCGAATGCGCCACACCTCGTCGGCGGCGGCGGCTCGATCGGAGGGCGCGAGGAAATGGTCCGCCTCTACGAAGACCTCGGCGACATCTTCAAGCGCGCGCAGCGGGCGAACGTCAACGTGTACCCGGTCGACCCGTCAGGGCCGGGCGGCGTCGAAGATGCCGTGAATCTCGAATGCCTAAAGCTCAAAGGCATTCCCTGTCTTGAGCAGGCGCATGCAACCGCCAATCTGAGCCACGACTACTTGTTGGAGCAGGCGGACAACACCGGCGGCAGGGCCACGATCAACACCAACGATTTCACCGACGGCATCGCCCAGATCTTCCGCGAGAACGGCTCGTACTATCTGCTCGGGTACCGCGAAACCGATCCAAAGGGACCCAACAGCTACAGCCGGCTGGACGTGCGGGTGAACCGCAAAGACGTCGAAGTCAGATCGCGCCGCATCAACTACACGCCAAAGATCGACAAGGCGCTCGCGGCCGCGACGCCTGAAACGCGATCGATGGCCGGGCTGCTGCCGGATGCGTCCACGCCGATGCGGGTCACCGCCGCGCCGTTCGCGCGGCCCTCGAGTCAGCCGCGCGCCAAGGGCGACGACGCCACGGCGACCGTGGCCGTCGTGATGGGCGTGCAGGAGCCCGCGCCGAAGGCTCGCGTGACCGAGCACGTCGATCTGCTCACCCGCGCGTTCTCGAGCGAAGGCGACGACCGCGGCGAGCAGCAGCGCCAGAAAGCCGACGTGACCATTCGTCCGGCCGCCGCCGGCGACGCGGACCAGATGGCGCGCTACGAAGTGCTGAGTCAGATCGCTCTCAAACCCGGCCGCTATCAACTGCGTCTGGCTGCCGGCAACACGAGCCGCGAGACATCGGGCAGCGTCTTCGTCGATGTCGACGTGCCCGATTTCGCCAAGGAACCACTCTCGCTCTCGGGCGTGCTGCTCGAATCGTCCGCCGGCCCAGCGTCCGCGCCTCGCGATGCGCTCGAATTCCTCACACCGGTGATTCCGACGACAGAGCGGGCGTTCGAGCGGACAACCGCGGTACACGCATTCTTGCGGATCTACGAGGGCGGCAAGACGCCGCTCGAGGCGGCGACGCTGCTGACGCGAGTGCTCGACGACCATGACGGGATCAAGTTCTCGTCGACATCGACGATAGCGCCGACGCGATTCGTGAAGGATCGCGGCGCCGACATCACATTCGACCTGCCGCTGGCCGGACTGTCACCAGGCGTGCACCTGCTGGCGCTCGACGCCGCGATGGGCAAGGCCACCGCGCGCCGCAGCGTCGTGTTCAGCGTGAGGTAATCGGGTGCCGGGTGCCGAGCGCCGGCATTTCTGGTGCCGAGTGCCGACCGCCGAGTGCCGTCTTTAGTGTCCGCAGCTCTTGCACTTGTGGTTGTTCTTCACGCCGAGATCCTCGAGCAGCTTGATCGTGTCGGGAAATGGCTGCAGGCGCTGCACGGGGCCGTTCGCGAGATCGACCGCGGTCTCGCCGGATTTCGTTTCGACCTTCACGTCGGCGCCCTTCGAGATCAGGTATTTCAGAAACTCGTTGTCGCCCATGAAGGCGGCGTTGTGCACCGGCGTGTAGCCGCGGCTGTCGGCCTCGTTCACGTCGCCGCCGAGCGTCTCGAGCATCCACTTGAAGGCCGGGAGAAATCCGCCGGGGGCGATCACCTGGAAGTTGCCGTCGTATCCGGCGCCGGAGGCCATCTGCAGCGGCGTCACGCCGTCGACCATCTTGGCGGCAACGTGGGCTTCGGCCACCGATGCGCCCGGACCGCGGCCGTTGCCGGCGCGCGACGCGCCGCCGTCTGATGGCATCGTCCAATCGGCGCCGTAGTCGACGAGCATCTTCATCGCATCGATGTCGGCGGCCTGCGCCGCGCGCCAGAACGACGTCGATCCCTTCGCATCAACGCCGGACTGATCGAAGTTGTAGCCCGTAAACCAGAGTTTGTTACGCAACTTGACGTTCGGATCGGCGCCGTGCTCGAGCAGCGCGTGCATCAAGTCGAGGTATGACGTCTTCTCGTGCATCGGCCGCGGCTGCGGATAGAACGCGCGCGGCGCGTACTGATTATTGAGCGTCGCGTAGAGCGGCGTGTTGTTGGCCGTGCTCGCCAGATTCGGATCGGCGCCGTGATCGAGCAGGAACATCGCCGCGTCGTAATGTCCGTTGATCGTCGCGATGAGCAGCGGCGTGCTCTTGTCGCCGGGACTCTGGAAATTGACGTTCGCGCCGCAATCCGCGAGGGCCGCGAGGGCGTCGAGATTGCCCTGGCGCGCCGCGAACAGCATCGGCGTCAGTCCGCCTTCGAAGTCGATGACCACCGGACGGCTGTCGTCGCCGTTGCCGCCGCCCCCGCCGCCCGTCTGATCTTGGGCGGCGCCGCCCGCGGCCTGACCGCCGCCACCGGGCGCGCCGCCGCCGCCGCGGCCACCGCCGCGTCCGCCACGGCCGCCGCCGGCACCGCGTCCACCAGCCGCACCAGCGCCTGCCGCCGCCGTCGCCGCAGTCCCGGTGGTCGCCTGCGCCGGATCACCCGTGGTCGCCGCGCCCGCGCCGGCGGCAACTGTCGTGGCGCCGCCGAGGCCGGCCGCGATCGCTTGATTGGTCGCGGCCGAATTCGCCGATGCCTCGCCGACGGCTCCCGCGGCGCCAGCGGTCGCATTGGTTCCCGGCGCAATCACGCCGCGTCCGCCGCGTCCAGCCGCACCGGCCGCACCAGCACCGCCGCCGCCCGCGCGTCCGCCACCGCCTGCGCCGCCGCCGCGAGTCGCCGCCTGCGCCGCCATGTCAATCACGCGCGATGAGATCTTTGGATCCGCGCCGTGCTCCATCAAAATCCGAATCGCCTCGGACCGATTGAACGACGCCGCGAACATCAGCGCGGTCTGCCCTTCGCCGTTTTCCTTGAGATTGACGTCGCCGCCGAATCCAAT
>Ga0070731_10004285_pt1 | contig 12359 bp, 10 predicted proteins | sample Coa_R1_2_FD_66448 | JGI IMG/M metagenome (GOLD analysis project Ga0070731, IMG submission 66448) | Surface soil microbial communities from Centralia Pennsylvania, which are recovering from an underground coalmine fire - Coalmine... | ecosystem: Environmental > Terrestrial > Soil > Unclassified ... | reverse complement strand
AGCGTTTCATAGGATTTAAAACCTGAACAAATACCATTCCTGAACTTAAGAGAAGGTTCAGCAATCCTCATTTTCATTTTTTATAAAATATGTCCATCCAGGAAATGCGGATATCCTGTCGTTCCAGACTCTAAGTGGTCTTTTTTATATGTGTGATGAACCATACAAGCCCAATTGCGAAAATAATTAGAATAATAGCGGGAATGGCGCGACGAAAAGAAAAATTCTGGATTCTATCGTCATCAGCTTCATAATTTATTGGGGGCTCGGTCTCAGCTTTTTCCGCTGGTAATTCCTCAGTAAGAGCCGTGAGCGGAGCCCTTTTATTTTCTTCGTAATTATCATAAAAAATAATCCCTTTAGGAGTCATTCCGTATTGAATGACCTGGTCCTCCGGATAATCTTTCCATTGATAAATGTACCCGTCATTTGTTAATTCATTGAGTAAATCGTCCACAGAAATATTATCTGTTTTACTGAAGGTTTCATTTAAAATTTCTTTTGCAGATTGTTTTTCGGGTACTACATGGTACAGATGTTCCATCAGTTTGTAGGCTGCATCCTTCATGGCAATTTATTTTGGCTTGCTATGAAGTTACAAATAAAATATAGAATCCAGAAGCTGCTTATAGCATAATTTTGTCCTGATGCCTCAACATTCCGGGTCCGTGTAAAGAAACTTCTGTATTTTATGCTAAAATGTTACATTCGGGTAACAGGGAAAATGTCATCATCTACCTCCCAACTAAATCGTTATGAACGGTATGCGTGCTTACATGGACATTCATAATTTCCCTGAGCCGGAATCATCAAATGTTACCGAAGCGCATCGTATGAATATATATCGATCCGGAAAGAATAGAAATGTAAATGCATGACTTATAGGGTGGCTCAGGCAATCCGGACATGGACCGAAAACAATACAGCCTACATGAAAATTATTATAAAAGAAAATATGCTTGAATTGGGAAAAGCTGCCGGACAAAGAGCGGCACGCCTGATAAAAGCTGCCATTGAAAAAAAAGATCAGGCAAGTATTATCTTAGCAACGGGAACCAGCCAGTTTGAAACTTTGAACCAACTTATAAAAGAAGACATTCACTGGAGCAAAGTGAATATGTTTCATTTGGATGAATATATCGGGTTGCCGGAATCGTCGCCAGCTTGTTTTAGAAAATATCTCAAAGAAAGGTTTATTGAAAAAATCAGCGCTTTAAAAAATGTTTATTTAATCAATGGTGAAGAAGATGCGAAAAAAGAATGCAGCCGTTTGGGTGAAATAATTAAGAACCATGTTATCGACGTAGCTCTCGTAGGAATCGGAGAAAATGGTCATCTTGGTTTTAATGATCCTCCTGCTGATTTTGAAACGGATGACGCTTTCATTGTTGTGGATCTTGATACAAAATGCCGCAACCAGCAGTTGGGAGAAGGATGGTTCAAATCAATTGACGAAGTGCCGAAAAAGGCAATTACGATGTCGATTAAACAAATAATGAAAGCAAATCAAATCATTTGTTCTGTTCCTGAAGGCAGAAAAGCAATGGCAGTAAAAGATTGTTTTGAAAATGCTGTTGCTAAGGTATACCCGGCAAGTGTATTACAGAAGCATCGGGGATGCATTTGCTTTCTCGACAAATATTCATCTGGTTTGCTTACGAAACCGATGGTAGAAGTGGCTGATTCATCTGAAATGTAAAAATGGGAATGGCTGAAAAAAAACCTACGATCGTAATATGCAATGGTCAGTTAATCACGCCAAACCGGATCATTCCAAATGGTTCGTTGATTATTGATGAGGGGATTATCACTTTGGTTACTGGGGATAATGTGCATGTCCCCGATGCAATAATTATTGACGCGGGTGGAAAATATATTTCCCCCGGCTTTATTGATATTCATGTTCACGGCGGCGGCGGACATGATTTTATGGATAATACCGTCGGGGCTTTTCTTGAAATAGCAAAAACACATGCAAGATTTGGAACAACCGCCATGTACCCCACCACATTGACGAGCCCTGTCAAAGACATTGTCAAAACGCTGGAAACTTATGAAAAAGCAATTTCGCTCAATGAGCTCGGCGCTCAATTTATGGGTATACATTTGGAAGGCCCTTATTTATCAGTGAACCAACCCGGTGCACAAGATCCCACATGGATATGCGATCCCGATCCCGAAGAATATGAATACATCGTTTCAAAATCCAGTCATATAAAACGATGGAGTGCTGCTCCGGAGTTAAAGGGGGCAATTGATTTTGGAAGATACCTGCGATCAAAAGGCATTCTGGTCTCTATGGCGCATACCGATGCGATCTATGAAGAAATAATCGAAGCTTTTGAAAACGGGTACACGCTGGCAACACATTTGTATTCGGCAATGTCGGGAGTTACCAGAAGAAATGGATATCGTTTTGCAGGCGCAATTGAGAGCGCATTTATCATCGATGGCATGGATGTCGAAATAATTGCGGATGGCGTGCATGTTCCGGCCCCGTTATTAAAATTAGTGTGCAAAATAAAAGGTCCGGATAAAATTGCGCTCATCACCGATGCTATGCGTGCTGCAGGAATGCCGCCGGGGAAGAGTGTAATTGGTAATATCGATACAGGAATTGAGGTAATCGTTGAAGATGGCGTATCGAAACTGCCCGATAGAAGCGCTTTCGCTGGCAGTGTGGCAACAGCAGACCGGTTAGTCAGAACAATGATCAACATGGCGGGTGTTTCATTGACTGAGGCAATCCGCATGATAACGCTAACGCCTGCTGCCATCATGAATATTTCAGACCGGAAAGGCTCTTTAGCCGCCGGAAAAGACGCGGATATAATAATTTTCGATGAAAATATTTGCGTTCAAACTACCATGATAAAAGGAAAAATCATATACGCACAATAAATAACAATTGTATCCGGACGAGCCCCAAATTCCAAACAGTCAATTATTTTTCCTGAACTGGTGTAAAACCATCTTTTGAAGCCTTTTAAACGAACACTTTTTCACTTATCCGTTTGTGTTAGTTCGTGTTCTTTTCTGTTTTTCCAAACAACCTCCAACTTGCTTTATTCAGAACGCAACGACTTAGCCGGGTTGGCAATCGCCGCTTTTATTGATTGAAAACTTATTGTCAGCAGCGTCATCACCAAAATGGAAAAACCTGCTATGAAGAAGATAAAAGGACTCATATGAATGCGGTACGCAAATCCTTGGAGCCATTCGTTCATCGCCCACCACGAAATGGGAAATGCAATGAACAGGGATACCAGGATCAGTTTGAAAAAATCTTTCGATAACATCAACGCAATATTACTCACGGTTGCTCCAACGATTTTGCGTATCCCAATCTCTTTTTGCCTCTTCTGTGCCGTAAAGGCAGCAAGTCCGAATAATCCGAGGCATGAAATAATTATAGCAATTCCTGCAAAATACCTGGACAGCACCGCAACTTTCTGCTCGGAAAAATAAAGAGCTGCATAATCGTCATCGAGAAATGTATATTCAAAAGATAGCCCGGCGTTATATTTCTTAAATAAATTTTCGACCCTGGAAAGCGTTTGCTTTTCCATTCCAGCTTTTATCTTAACAAGTGTATGGTCATTATTTTGACGCAATGCTAAAAAAGCCGGGCCAATCTTTTGATACATCGATTTAAAATGATAATCTTTGGCAATACCAACAATCGTTTTTTTCTTTCCCCATAATGAAACGGCTTTACCAACAGGATCTTTAATACCCATCGCCGCAATGGCGGTTTGATTAAAAATGACCGCCGAACTATCTGTGCTAAAGTTCTTAGAAAAGTAACGTCCCTGGTCCATTTGCAAATTCATCAATTCCATATAATCGTAATCGACGTCAATGCCATTATATTCTATTCCGAGATGAGGATCTTTTCCATCCCATGAAATCCCGCTGCCGCCATGATTTGTGTTTCCAAAAAAATCACCGCTTGCATCCGAGGCATTAACAACGCCTGGAATACTTTTTAAGGTTGCAAGAAATGATGATAGATTTTTTTTCAGATTACCCTCGTTTGCAAAACGGATCACATTGTCTTTATTATATCCAAGGTTTTTGGTTTGAATCATTTTCATTTGCTGGTAAACAACCAAAACGGAGACAATGAGAATAATGGAAATTGAAAATTGAAATATAACGAGTCCCTTTCTGATCCACGCTTCACCGGCAGAAACGTTCAGGCTTCCTTTTAACACCAACGCAGGACGAAAACGGGAGAGATACAGTGCGGGATAACTGCCCGCGATAAAACCAGTGAACAAAGTAATGCCAATTATCGAAAAAATAAGAGCAGCATTCAGATCAAAGGTAAAGGCTTTTCCTGTAATTTGTCTGAATGCCGGAAGAAGAAATGTCGCAAACAATATGGCAAGAATACCCGATGAAAATGCCATAAGCATTGATTCACTGAGGAATTGAAATATGAGTGATATCCTGCTCGCTCCCACCACTTTCTTAACGCCAACTTCTTTTAATCGACGGGATGCTCTTGCCGTGGAAAGATTCATGAAATTGATGCAGGCAATAAACAATAAAAAAATGGCGATCAGAGAAAAGAGCTTTACATATTCTATCCTGCCTCCTGCCTGTACTCCATTTTGATATTTGCCGTACAAATACCTGTCGGAGAACCTGCGGACAAAAACATCACCTTCCCAGGGTAGCAGATCACTTTTAATTCCGTATTGTGCTTTAATTTTATTTTTGGTAAAGTCTTTGATTTTTTTATTGAATCGCGATATATCGGTTCCGCTTTTCAAAAGTAAATAAGTGAATTCGCTGTTGCTGCCCCAGAAAGCCATGTCTGTCGCTTCTTTGGATAAGAGCATATCGTAAGAAAATAAAATATCCGCCTGGTCTCTGACGTTAGCAGGTGGCGCAGAAAAAACGCCGGCAACTTTGTATAGTCCATCAAATTCACCGCCATAAGACCATTCAATTGTTTTTCCGATTATTCCGCTTGTGGTGCCAAATAATTTAAAAGCGAGTTTGTCGGATAGCAGCACTCCGAATTTGTCCGGGAAAATATGAATTTTGTTCCCTTCTGTAAGCTGATAAGAAAACACTTTAAAAAAATCTTTGCTGATAAATTCCGGAGTAGCTTTTATCTTTTTATCCCCGGCAGCAATAATGCTTAATTCTTCTCGTCGTACAGACGTTGCATACTGCACTTCAGATAATTCGTTTGCCATTTTCTCTCCTAAAATGCCCTGAGTGAATTCATACGTTGAAATAGTTCCGTCTGCATTCGGTGCAGTTTTCATGACCTGGTACAGTCGATTGTCATTTGCGAAAAACTTGTCAACATGAAGTTCCTCGGCCACCCATAAATAAATCAAAAGCACGCATGCCAAACCAGTGGATAAACCTATCAGATTAAGGAAACTGAACTGACGGTCTTTCAACAGATTGCGCCAGGCCAGTTTGAAATGATTTTTTAACATACCATCCATTTTTTAAATGCTGATTTTTCAAAATACCTTTTAATCAAAAGAAACAAATTACCAGGCCCAGGTTAGCCCAAACAGGGTCAGGGGGAAAAATCAAACGTCAGCCTCAATTCGCATGCCGCAGGAAAAATCATTGATTTACAATACCCTAATTATACTAAACAGGCAAAGCAGGTCGTTATTGATACAAAAGCTGTACGTTTTCGATACAACGAGCCCACCCGTAATCAGGGGGTTTGATCAAAAATTGATAACGTTGATGAATAACCGAAGATGACAGAAAATGACCCTGTCGTGGAAACGGTTTTGACATTTTTAATTTAGTTTCCTTAAAACAATCATTTATTTCAGCAATTAAGGTAAATTTGAATTTCTAAATCGGAAAGGATGAAAAAAATACTTTTGATATTGCTCTTCGCAGGTATAGTTGCTGCTTCGTTTACGGCTTGCACATCATCGCAACATACGGGTTGCACGGCAACAAGGCATCTGGGCGGCTATTAATTTACTTCGTTTCAATATTTTGATACTCAACCCCTTTTCTACAAATATATTTCTATTCCCTTAAGCTGCATTATTGATGCGATTAAATAAGGGAAATAATATTGAACCCAACATTGCTCCCGACATGATTGAAACCACCATATGCCATGCTATCAGTTGATGAATGCCCATGCCAAATTCCAAGGCAAGGAACACGCCGCTCATTAATGCAATGAACAACCAATAAGTAAGATTGATTTTTGTTGACTCAATTTTTTGTTGAGGCAACCGGTATATGGCTATTAAAACAATAAACCCGCCCAAAATACTGCTGGCATGCTGAAAAATTCTGTAATAAGGGATTTGAAAATCCCTGATCATTACATTCTTTTGCAAAAAAGGGATTTTATGAACAAAATAGCCGTGAATATGCGTGAAACCATCCCAGAGAAGATGGGAAGCAATTCCGATCATTATGGAAAGAAATATTATAAACCAATGCACTTTAAAATACTTCGGCCAATTAAAGGTCACATATCGAATAAACCGCCTCTTAAAGAAATCGGGCAAATTGTTGAACAGGGAATTGCGTACAATTCCATGAAAAATAAAAGTCAGTAAAAAAGCAAGCGGGAGGTCAAAGTAAAATACTCCCGGTATTGCATGGCTAAAACTGCGACGGGTTCGTAATTGTAAAAAATATTCAAAATCAGGGACCATGCTGCCAACCATTAGACCGGTTAACGAAAACCATTTACCAAAATATTTCTGCAATGGCAAAATGAGAGCGGGATGGGAAAAAGTAAAAGGCATTACATGATATTAATAAAAAAGACAACTGAATAGATAAAAGAACTTTTATTTTAGGTATTTATTTGTAAAGACTGCCATTCAGGTACTTCAAGCCCGAGTCAACAATTACCGTTACAATTTTTTTCCCGCTGCCTATTTTTCTAGCGCGTTGCATGGCTGCCCAAACGTTTGCACCGGATGTAGTTCCTCCGAATATACCTTCTGTTCTTGCCAGCAGTCTGGCCGTTTCAAAAGCATCTTCATCTGAGACTGGAATGATATCATCTGCCAGATCCAACCTGCAAATTGAAGGTACGAACCCGGTACCAATGCCTTCCAGCCTGTGAGTTCCGGATATATCGCCACCCGAAAGCGCGCGAACATGCAATGGTTCAATGGCAATGCATTTGATATGTTGTATTTCCTTTTTTAAGATCTCCGCGTTTCCTGAAAAGCATCCTCCTGTTCCAACGCTCATCACAAATTCATCGATATTATTGCCAAGACTCCTCATAATTTCCCTTGCCATGGAATGATAACCATTCCTGTTATCAACATTATTAAATTGATCGGTCCAAAACGTGTTCGGTTGTTTACCAAGCGCTCTTGCCCGAACGACCATCGAGTCAATCAATTTTGCCGTTATTTTACCGTTTTCACTGGGAAATATTTCAACAGTTGCTCCAAAAGCGCGCATCGTTTGAAGCTTTTCTTCTGCAAAGGCATCTGACGAAACAAAGTGAGCCTGGTAACCTTTGGTCGCACAAACCATAGCTGAAGAACTACCGGTACTACCGCCGGTATAATCAACGACGCTTCCTCCCTGTCTGAGCTGGCCTCTTTTTTCTGCGCCTTCAATCATTGAAAGAGCCATACGATCTTTCATGCTTCCGGTAGGATTAGCTCCTTCATATTTAACGTATATTTCAGCACATCCGGGTTCAGTCAACCGTTCTAATTTTATTAACGGTGTATTCCCTATTGTAAGCATGGTATCAATATTAATTTTAAATGTTGACAAAAAGAATTTGAACATGAATATCATTCAACCACAGTCAATTTTCCTTTCAATTTAATATCTCTTGATGATGCGCCGATCATGATACTGAAATCACCGGGTTCAACAACTGAGTTGAATTTTTCATCCAGCATGCTTAACATGGGCGGAGTAATTTTAAAAGAAATTTCTTTTGTTTCTCCCGCCAAAAAATGCACACGTTCAAACCCCTTTAATTCCATAACCGGCCGAGCAACCGAAGCGAGCAAATCCCGAACATACAATTGCACTACTTCGTCACCATCCATTTTACCTATATTTTTTACACTGCATTTTACAATGGCCGAATCATCCTTTGAAATTCTGTTTTTACCGATTTTTAAATCTCCATATTCAAATTGAGTATAACTTAATCCGAACCCAAACGGAAAAAGCGGAAGCCCGGTGAGGTTATTATAATCATCCCCCCTGCCAGTTGGTTTATGGTTGTATACCGAGGGCAATTGTCCTTCTGATAATGGGAATGAAATCGGCAATCTGCCTGCAGGGTCGTGATCACCGAATAGAATGTCTGCAATGGCATTTCCGCCTTCTTCACCGGGATACCAAACATCAACAATGCCATCTACGTTATCGATCCATTTATTCATGGTAATGGCGCTTCCTCCTACAAGCACCACCACAACAGGTTTTCCGGTTGCTGCAATTTCATGTATTAATTTTTCCTGCCTGCCCGGAAGCGCCAGCATTGCTCTGTCACGAAATTCTCCTTCTTCAATTCCCGCTACTACAATGGCAATATCATTTTGTTTTGCCACATCAACTGCTTCCTTAATCTTTTTTTCTGCAAGATCGGACACGTCAATATCCGATATTAATTTGATGTGTGCATTGCCGACCGGTTCAAAGAATTCAATCCGTAAATCATATTCTTTATTTTGTTCAAAAAAGAAATCACTTAATGAGGTATGATACGACTGCTTTTTCCAGTGATCAATAAGCATTTGATTGTTGATAAACAACCTGAACCCATCATTTCCGTCAAGTCCAATTTTATAATGTCCCGCTTTAGCAGTATGAATTTTCCCTGTCCATCGCACTGAAAAAAAATCAGGATTGATCGAACGATCAGGAGCATTTAACGTCCATTGAAAATTTACATTGGAGTCTGTTCTGACAAGGTCTGGGCTGCCCTTCAGCTGTATGTTATTAAAGTATTCTGCCTTTAGTCCCCGTTCCGTTTTATGGTCATTGGTATTTGTCAAATAATCTTTTGGTATCTCTGTCCATTTTTGATCATATCTTCCGCAGCCCGGAGCAAATAAAATTTTTATGCTGCTGCCCGCGCGGTTTATTATACCATTCAAGATATTGACCTTTCCATTTCCAGGGCCTGAATAGCCTCCGAGTCTCGCTTCTACAGCATCCGTTCCTATTACTGCAATTGACTTAATATTTTTCCGCAAAGGCAGAATTTGATTATCATTTTTTAAAAGCACGATTGATTCGCACGCGGCCTTTCTTGCAATTGCCTTATGGTCATTGCCGTTTTCAGCTTTTACCATTTCATCTCCATTGCCATAAGGATGTTCAAATAAACCGAGTTCAAATTTTGCACGCAGTACTCGTGATACGGCATCGTCAATTCTTTGGATATCAATTTCTCCGTTCAAAAACGGCGGAATAAATAATTTATATTGTTCATAAGCTGTCTGAAAGATCACATCAAGACCACCGCTAATTGCCTGTTTGCCTGACGCTGGATAATCCTTGGCCGTGTAATGCAACACATTTGCACCTCCGACCGCACCTGCATCAGAAATCACGAATCCCTTAAAATTCCACTCGCCTTTTAATTTTTTATTTAGCAGCCAATCGTTGGCCGAACAGGGAATTCCGTCAAGAGAATTGTATGCTGTCATTATCGATCGTGCCCCGGCTCTTTCAATCGCCGCTTTGAAAGGTGGCAAATAAATCTCGTCCAAAAGTCTTTCATCCAAATGAATCGGATAACTGTCCCTGCCACCGTCCCCGGCATTGGCAATAAAATGTTTTGGCGTTGTGATGATATTCATCTTTTCGAATGCGCTTATGAAAGCAACGCCCATTTCACCAACAAGAAACGGATCTTCGCCATAAGTTTCTTCAGTTCTTCCCCAACGAACATCAGATGCGATGTTAATAACCGGTGAGAGTACCTGTCGGATGCCCCGCATTTTTGCCTCCTGTGCAATGGCGGTGGCAACCTCGTGCATCAGTAATGTATCCCATGTTGCAGCAAGGGCAATCGATTGGGGAAACACCGTGGCGCCGCTTCGGACAAGTCCATGCAACGCCTCATCGAAAGCGATGATGGGAATTCCGAGCCTTGATTTTTCAATAAATCCCTTTTGAATTGAATTTATTTTTCGCGTAAGAAGCAATGCGTCTTCAGAAGAATTATAAGTAAGGATTTGCTGAGTTGCATCTCCATGTATAGATTCTGCGCTAACCTGGAATCCGAATACTCCATTCTTGTATTTTTCTTCCTCCCCTTTCTTAATTTCTCCCGGTATCATAAAAAGCTGCCAGAATTTTTCTTCACTTGTCATTCTTTTCAGCAAATCTTTTACCCGATCTTCAATTGGCAATGATGGATTTTTATATGGCATAATATCCTGCCCATTCACAAAAACACCGATCATACAAAACCAACAACCGAAAAAAATATTTTTCATAAACGAAATCGTGTTTACTTTCTGTAAGAAAAACGAATGTACATTTTTTCAACCTGAAGATAAATTGAAGTGGCCGCCAGATCGGAAGGTCTTTGGAATGTATAATAAAACCGTTTAATTCACAACAAAATCAGGGACTGTTTCATGAAGGGCCCAGCGACTCAATTCGCTTTGAAATTGTTTTTTTATCAGCCTGAGTTTTTGCCAGCAGGAGAGCCTTTTGCAAATTTTGTTTTGCCTTATGATTATCAATCCCGTTGTACAACTCACCCAGCAAGGTAAAATAATAATGATTGTCCGTTAACTGAAGTTTTTCAGCTTCGGCAATCGCATCTTTTTTCCCATTAGCTTTTGAAAGTGCAAATGTTCTGTTGAGGGCTGCAACCGGTGAATATTCTATTTGCAGCAGTTGATTGTATAATTGCAGAATATTTTCCCATTTTTCTTTTGTGTCAGCTTTTTTGGTATGCCAATACGCAATATTGGCCTCGAGATGATACTTTGAAATGGCATTTCCCCGCGATGCCTGCTGGAGGTAATAAACGCCTTTTGCGATCAATTCCTGATTCCACAGGTTTTCGTCCTGATCCTCATACAAAACAATTTCACCGTTTTCGCTTTTTCGCGCAGGAAATCGCGAAGTATGGAAACACATCAGTGAAAGCAGTGCGTTAACAGGTGGTTGATTCGTTTTTTTATTTTCAATGAGTAAATAAGTTAACCGCATTGCTTCAATACAAAAATCTTCGCGCAAAACCTCATCGTTACTCTCTGAATAATAACCTTCATTATATAATAAGTACAAAGTGATTAGAACGAACTCGAGTCTTTTATTGATTACTGTTTCAGCAGGAAATTCAATTGGGACCTTTTCGGTACGTAATTTTTCTTTCGCTCGTAAAAGTCTTTTATAAATAACTTCTTTATTGGTAAGGAATGCGTTTGCGATTTCATCAATACCAAAACCGCAAAGTATCCGCAACGCCAAGCCAATCTGGGATTCTGCAGGAACCGAAGGATGACAAATGGCAAACAGCATTTGTAACTGGCTGTCGGTAATATTTTGTTCAGACAGGTCAATTTCCGGTTCCGATCTTTCTGGGGAAGAATAGGCAATTTCTTTTGAAATTTTTTCTGTGAATAATTTGTTGCGTTTAAAATAATTTATTGCCTTATTTTTTGCAACTTTATACAGCCATGCTGTGGGGTTATCTGGAATCCCTTTGTATGTCCAGGTTTCATATGCAGATAAAAAAGTTTCGCTGGTGATGTCTTCGGCGACTTCAATGTGCTCAATACCAAAAAGTTTGCTTAAAACAGCGGTGATCTTGCTGAATTCCGTCCTGAATAAATGTGGTATTAATTCCTGTTGCTGCATAAATAAAAAGCCCTGTAACAATACAGCGGCTTTCGTTTTAAAATTTGGATCATTTAAACCGGGTCTATTTCTCTCACTTCCACATTTCCGCCAATACTTAATATCGGGCAACCTTTCGCCAGCTCAATGGCATCATCATAAGACGTCGATTTAATCAAAGTATATCCGCCGATAAATTCCTTAATTTCCATAAATGGACCGTTGATAACAACATCATTGCTTTTCACTACTTTCCCTGTTGTCGTTAACCGATTGCCACGATCCGTTAATTTATTCTGGATACCAATACTTTTAATCCAATCCATCCATCGTAAGGTCAAAGCCTCCATCTGTTCTGGGCTGCCTTGGGGAATGGACAAATAATCTGATCTATATATAAATAAGAATTCTTTCATCGTATAAAAATTTATTAGCTAAAAAAAATTAGTGAACCCCGTCGCGTTTCGCAATTCTCCTCACCTCAACGGTGTTTCCTTCCCCCTGCAAAACCGGTGAGCCTTTTGCAAATTCAACCGCTTCAT
>Ga0070731_10004284_pt1 | contig 12360 bp, 12 predicted proteins | sample Coa_R1_2_FD_66448 | JGI IMG/M metagenome (GOLD analysis project Ga0070731, IMG submission 66448) | Surface soil microbial communities from Centralia Pennsylvania, which are recovering from an underground coalmine fire - Coalmine... | ecosystem: Environmental > Terrestrial > Soil > Unclassified ... | reverse complement strand
ATGGCTGCGACTCGTGGCACCGCTGGCCCGAAGACCTCGACCTGTTGGTCTCCCTCGGGTTCGGGGCCTACCGCTTCTCCATCGAATGGAGCCGGATCGAGCCGGCCGAAGGGGAGTGGTCGACGGCATCGATGGACCACTACCGGGCCATGTGCGCCGGCTGCCACGAGCGCGGGCTCATCCCCATGGTCACGTACCACCACTTCACGACGCCGTCGTGGCTGGCCGCCCGCGGCGGTTGGGAGTCCCCCGATGCGCCGGACCGGTTCGGCCGCTTGTGCGAAAAGGTCACCGCCCACCTGGGAGACCTGGTGGGCTACGGGTGCACCATCAACGAGCCCAACATCGTGTCGATCATGGGCTACGAGTACGGCATCTTCCCCCCCGGGGTGCGCGATCCCGATCGCCGGGCCCGGGTGTCCGAGGCCCTGTGCCAGGGCCACCGCCGGGCGGTGGAGGCGCTCCGGTCGGGCCCGGGGACGTTCCCGGTGGGCCTCACCCTCTCGATGAACGACTACCAGGCCGTCGACGGCGGCGAGGCCAAGCTCGACGAGGTGCGCCGGGCCAACGAGGACGTGTTTCTCGAGGCCACTGGCGGTGACGACTTCGTGGGTGTCCAGACCTACAGCCGGGCCCGGGTGGGCCCCTCCGGCATGCTCGGGCCCGAGCCCGGCGTCCCGGTGACCCAGATGGGCTACGAGTACTGGCCCCAGTCCCTGGAGGCCACCATCCGCCGGGCCTGGGGGTTCACCGGCGGGATCCCGGTGGTGGTCACCGAGAACGGCATCGGCACCGAGGACGACGACCAGCGCCGGGCCTACGTCACCGAGGCTCTGGCTGGGGTCCGTCGCTGCCTGGACGACGGCATCGACGTGCGGGGATACGTCCACTGGAGCCTCATGGACAATTTCGAGTGGGTCCTCGGCTACGGGCCGCGCTTCGGCCTGGTCGAGGTGGACCGCCAGGACTTTCGCCGCGCGCCCAAACCAAGTGCCACCTGGCTTGGTAAAGTGGCACTGGCGAACAGCCTCGAGGCGGGGGCAACGCCGGCCTGAGCCGGATTGGGAAGTTGTCGGGGTTGTACCAGGGGGGTGCTGGGTGCTCGTGGGTAGGATGAGCTGATGCTCCGCGAGACGATCCTTCGCCTCTGGCGGCTCTACCAGTCACCCCACGGCAAGAAGCTCTTCCGCTACTCGATGGTGTCGGTTGTCTCGACCATCGTCTCCTTCGGTGTCCTGGCCATTCTCTACGGCGCGCTCAACAAGGGCGGGGAAGTCACCGACACCGTGGTCGCCAACATGGTGGCGACGATCCCCTCCTACTACCTCAACCGCAACTGGGCGTGGGGGAAGTCGGGCCGGTCTCACCTCACCCGTGAGGTCCTTCCCTTCTGGGCCATGGCCGTCGCCGGGATCGTCTTCTCCATCTTCACGTCATCCGAGGCCCGCCACCTGGGCCAGGTCCACCACTTCCATCACCTCGGCAAGACGGTGCTGGTGCTCGGGGCCAACTTCCTCGCCTTCGGGATCCTCTGGGTGCTCAAGTTCCTGCTCTTCAACAAGCTCTTCCACGTGCACCACGACACCGACGTCGAGCTCGAGGTTGCCCAGTAGGCCGGTCGACGGGCCGGGCCGCACCCGGCCGGCGGTCAGTCCCGGAAGTTGGTGAACTGGAGCGGGACCTCGAAGTCCTGCTCCTTGAGCGCCTGGATGACGGCCTGCAGGTCGTCGCGCTTCTTGCCCGAAACCCGTACCTGCTCGCCTTGGGTCTGTGAGGAGATCCCCTTCAGGTTCAGGTCCTTGATCGCCTTGTTGATCCGCTTGGCGTGGTCGGCCGAGATCCCCGCCCGGATCTTGACCACCTGACGGGCCGTGCCCTTGGTGGCCTCCTCGATCTTCCCGTTGTCGAGGGCTTTGAGCGACACCTGGCGCCGCACGATCTTCTCCTCGAGCACCTGGTGCAGGGCCCGCAGCCGGTCCTCGGTGGCCGAGCGCAGCACCATCTCGTTGCTTCCCAGTTCGATGGTCGAGTCCGTGCCCTTGAAGTCGAAACGGGTGGACGCCTCCCGGTTGGCCTGGTCGACGGCGTTGCGGATCTCCTGCATGTCGACCTCGGAAACGACGTCGAAGGTGGGCATGCACGAGACCCTATCGCCCGGCTCTCGGCCGCCGCCGGGAGTCGGTGGGCCCGCGCGCCTCGCGGTATCTTCTCCCCGGGTCGGTGCCCGAGTGGCCAAAGGGAGCAGACTGTAAATCTGCCGGCACAGCCTACGGGGGTTCGAATCCCTCCCGGCCCACCCCAGGTCGTCCGGTGGCATCTCGTCGCCCGTCCGGTCCGCCCGCGAGCGCCCTTGTGACCCCGCCCCGGTTCATTACAATGCCGTGACGAAAGCCGGGCCGGGTCGGACCCGGCCCACAGCCGGATCCCCCGCCGGCCGCAGTACTCCAGCGGTGATCGGAATTCTCCGGCAACAGCCCCGTCACCACACCGGGACGAGGACCGAGGCCATGAGCGCACAGGAGACGACGATCGTCGGCGGCGATACGCGACGGTCCGCTCTCACCGCATCTCCCACTGCAGTCGAGCGCGTGCTCGACCGGCTGGCCGCGTGGGACGCGCGCGTGCGCACGCGTTGGCCGTTTGCCGCTCTGGTTCCCGACGTGTCGGCCGATCGCATCGCCGGCGACGGTGCCCGTGTGCTCGTGCGGCCGGCCATCCTCGGTTTCCTGGCCGTCACGGCCATCACCGTGGGTGTGGCCCAGCAACGTTCGCCCTTCGCCTTGAAGCTGCCCGGTGCGTGGTTCTTCGGTGTCGCCGCCGCCGGACAGACCCCGTCGTCGCGCGGCCTGCTCCTGGGGCTGGTCCTCGTGTACGGGGGGCTCCTGTTGCTGATGCGGGTCTGGTACGGGCTCATCCGGGCCACGGCTCGGGTCGACGGGATCCCCGTGCGCAAGCTGATGGCGGTGGCCGCCCTGTGGGTGGTGCCCCTTTTGGTGGCGCCGCCCTTGTTCAGTCGCGACGTCTACAGCTACGCGGCTCAGGGCGAGATGATGAGCCACCACATCAGCCCGTACCACTACGGCCCGGGCGTGCTGGGGGCGACCCCCTCGGCGAGCTTGGTGGACCCGCTCTGGCGTTATGTCCCCGCCCCGTACGGCCCCTTGTTCATGGAGGCCGACGGGGCGCTCACCTCGTTGTCGGGCCACAACGAGATGGTCGACCTGGTCCTGCTCCGGGCGCTCGCCCTGATCGGCGTGGCGCTCATCGCCCTGTCGGTGCCGACCCTGGCCCGAAGTCTGGGCAAGGACCCGGCCTATGTCTTCACCATGGCCGTGCTCAATCCGGTTTCGATGCTGCATCTCGTGGGCGGCGCCCACAACGACGCGCTGATGCTCGGGCTGCTGGCCGTCGGCTTGGCCCTCTCCAAACGCGGGCGGCCGGTGGCCGGCATCGTCGTGTGCTCGCTGGCCGCGGCGGTGAAGGTACCGGCGGCCATCGGCGTCCTCTACATCGGCTGGGAGTGGATGGGACGCGGCGTCCCGGTGCGCGCCCGCATCCGTCCACTCGTCACCGCCGGACTGATCTCGGCGTTGGTCATGGGCACGCTGTCGCTCGTGACCGGTCTCGGCTGGAGCTGGGTGCTGAACCTGGCCACGCCCGGGACGGTGCGCTCGTGGGTGGCGCCGGCCACCGGGGTGGGCATCGTCCTCACCGACGTGGCCCATTTCCTCCACGTGATGGTGCCGCTCCACACCATGCTCTCGGGCACGCGGCTGCTCGGACTCGGGGTGGCGGCGGGTGTCGGGGTCTGGCTGCTGCTGCACGTCGACCGGGTGGGGACGATGAAGGCGATGGGCCTCACCATGTTGTTGGTGGTGGCGCTCGGGCCGGTGGTCCAACCCTGGTACCTGTCGTGGGGCCTGGTGCTGCTGGCGCCGGTGGCCTTCGGGCGGGTCCGGACCCTCATCGTGGGGTTCTCGGTGGCCTCGGCCTTCATCGGCCTCCCTGGTGGCAAGCAGCTGGTCACCGACCTGCTGGCGGCCAACCCGCTGACCGTGGCGGTGGCATTGCTGGCGTGCCTGGCCATTTTGACCGTGCCGCTCACGCCCTTCGACCGGGAGCAGCTACTGCCACGGTGGCGGCGGCGCTCGGGCGAGCCGGCGAGCCTCACAGCATCCGCTGCATGACGGTGACGTCGATCCACCGTCCGAACTTCCGTCCCACTTCGCGCTCCACTCCGACGAGGACGAAGCCCTCGGCGTAGTGCAGGGCCATGGAGGCTTCGTTGTCCCCGGAGATACGGGCGACGACGGTGTGGAAGCCCTGGCGGGTGCCCAGCTCGATGAGCTCGGCCAGTAGACGCCGGCCGACGCCGCGGCCTCGTTGCCCGGCGTCGACGTACACCGAGTCCTCGACCGTAGTGGCGTAGGCCGGGCGCTCCCGGAAGGGTGACAGCGACCCGAAGCCCGCCACCGCTCCACCGGCCAGGGCGACGACGGCGGGGTAGGCGCCCTGGTGCTCGTCGATCCATGCCCGTTGCTCGTCGGCCGAACGGGGGACGAGGTCGAAGGTCACCGTCGACCCGCTCACCTCGGCGTTGTAGATGGCGCGGATGGCCTCCGCGTCGGCCGGCCGGGCCATGCGCACCTCGAGGTCCATGGCTCGCCGATGGTACCGGCGGGGCTCGGGGAGTGTCCCCGCCCGAGATGGCTTCGTGGGGGCGTCGACTATGCTCCCCCGGCGCGGACGTGCCTCCGTCTGCCCCCTTAGCTCAGTCGGCAGAGCACAGCCATGGTAAGGCTGGTGTCGTCGGTTCGATTCCGACAGGGGGCTCCCCGGCGGCGTAGCTCAGTCGGTCAGAGCACACGGCTCATAATCGTGGGGTCGCGGGTTCGAGTCCCGCCGCCGCTACCAGCCCGGTCAGGCCGGGGCCCGGACCGGACGGGCCGAAGGACGAGGAGTCACACACATGGCCAAGAACGAGAAGCGCGTCCAGGTCACCTTGGCCTGTGAGGTGTGCAAGCGGCGGAACTACATCACCACCAAGAACAAGCAGAACGACCGCGAGCGCATCGAGATGCAGAAGTTCTGCCAGTGGGACCGGCGCCACACCCTCCACAAGGAGACCCGCTGACCCCTCGTGGGTGAAGGATCCGGCGCCGACCGGGTCCGGCGGGCCCGCCACCTTTCACTGCGGGCGATCGCGTAGGCGGGTTACCCTCTTCGGCGAGGCGACGCCTCGTGCCGGTTCTGAGGGGGGCCAATGACCGACGTCATCGAACGCTCTGGCGTGGGGACCGGGGGCGGGGAGTCCGAGCCCCCCAAGGTCCAGCCCGGCCGGACCGGAGGCCGGCAGCGCTTCATCATCCTGTTGGTCGTCGCCCTGGTGGTGGCGGGCGGCCTGGCCGCCATCGTGGTCTCGGTCTCGGGGTCGACATCGTCACCCAAGTCGGCATCGTCACCCAAGTCGGCATCGGCGGCGGCGTCGAAGGTCACGGCTCTCACCATCCGATCGGGGCCGTACACCCCGCAGGGATCGGTCGGGACGACGGACGACTACCACTGCACGTTGTTGAACCCCCATGTGACGACGGACTCCTACGTCGTCTCGAGCCAGTTCAATCCGGGGAGCGCCGAGGACCACCATGCCGTGTTGGCCCTGGTGCCACCCTCGCTTGCCGCCCAGGCGCTGCAGTACGACAACAGCACCGCCGGCCGGGGGTGGACCTGCTTCGGCGCACCTTCCCTCCCCGGCGCATCCCTCGCCGCGTTCCTCACGACCCCGTTCTTGAGCGTGTGGGCGCCGGGCCACGGCGCCGACGCGCTGCCCAAGGGGACGGGGATCAAGCTCCCGGCCGGGAGCCTCGTGATCATGCAGGTCCACTACAACCTGTTGGTCGGCGACCAGCCGGTGACGAACTCGCTCGTGCTCGACACCGTGCCCAACACCACGCCGCTCCAGCCGTTGCAGCTCGACCTGGCCTTGGCCCCACCCGACCTGCCCTGCCCGGCCGGTGTCACCGGTCCGCTGTGCAACCGCTCTGCGTCCGTGGCCGACCAGGCCCGGCGCTTCGGCCCGGAGTCGGCGGAGATCGTGAACGGGATCGAAGGGCTGTGCGGGCACGACCCGGCCACGGCGCCGCCGAGCGACGTCGCCACCTGCTCGAGCTGGCGGGTGGGGCAGACCGGGTACATCGTGCGCGCCCAGGCCCACATGCACCTGCTCGGGACCAGCTTCACCCTGGTCGTGAACCCTGGGACTCCCGAGGCCCGCACGGTGTTGAACGTCCAGAACTACAACTTCGACTACCAGAAGGCGTACAACCTGGCCGATCCCATCCCGGTGAAGGCGGGCGACCGGCTCCAGGTCACCTGCACCTACAACCCGAAGCTGGCGCAACAGCTGCCGCTCCTGCGCAAGGCGCCGGCGCACTGGGTGACATGGGGCGACGGCTCGTCCGACGAGATGTGTCTCGGCTTGGCCTGGACGTCAGCCACCATCCCGAACACGCACGCCTCGGTGTAGGCCCGACGGCCCGCGGGGCCTGTTCGAAGTGACCCGCTTCCCGCCTGGGGAGCCTGCCGAGGCCGGTGGTAACCTGGCCACCCGGCCCGACGTGGCCAGCTGGCCGGTGACCGGTGTCCTGGCCAGTGAAGGGCAGTAGCTCAACTGGTAGAGCACCGGTCTCCAAAACCGGCGGTTGGGGGTTCGAGTCCCTCCTGCCCTGCTCCCGCCAGTCGCCCGCCGAAAGGCCAGCGAAGCCGCAACTGAGACGAGAACCGTGAACCGAGAGAGCAGACGACTGATGTCGCGCAGCCCCGAGCCCGACGAGGGCCCGGAGTTCGAAGAGCCATTGGCGCCGCGCGCCGTGCGGCCGACGCCGCGGGGCACCGAGCTGTCAGCGGGGGGCCGCGTGGTCGAATTCGGCCGGGAGGTACGCTCGGAGCTCCGCCAGGTGGCCTGGCCCACCCGGCCGGAGGTGGCCAATTCGGCTGCCGTCGTCCTGATCGTCCTCGTCCTGCTCGTGGCCCTGATCTTCGGGCTGAACTACGCCTTCTCCCACGGCGTCATCGACCTCCTGAACGTATGACCGACAACTTCGAACCCACCCAGTCCTCCGCCGAGCCCGAGCACCACGACGCCACCGTGGCCGTCGACGTCGAGGAGCCCGTCGACCGGGAGCCGGCCGCGCCCTTCGACGCTCTGGGCGGCGACCTGGAGACAGCGGAAGCGCCGGAAGTCGCGGACGTCGCCGAACCGGCCGTAGCCGAGGTACCGGCTGCCGACCCAGCACCCGTAGACGAGTTGGAGGAGCTGGGCGGGGCGGACGCCGCCTTCGAGCTCGACGACGAATTCGATGACGGGGACGATGACGAACTGGGCGTGGTGGTCGAGAGCCCGTACGACCGGCCCGGCCGCTGGTACGTGGTGCACACCTATGCCGGCTACGAGAACAAGGTGAAGTCCAACCTCGAGAGCCGCATCGTCTCGATGAACATGGAGGACCGCATCTACGAGGTGGTCATCCCCATGGAGGACGTCGTCGAGTTCAAGGGTGGCAAGAAGGTGGTGGTCCAGAAGAAGGTGTTCCCGGGCTACCTGCTCACCCGGTGCGACCTCGACGACGACTCGTGGTCGGTCATCCGCAACACGCCGGGCGTCACCGGCTTCGTGGGACCGGGCACCAAGCCCACGCCGCTGTCGCGGCGAGAGGTCGAGAGCATCCTCCAGGTCAAGATCGAGGGTGGTACCGAGCCGGCCAAGAAGACACGTCCCCGGCTCGAGTACGAGGTGGGGGAGACGGTCCGGGTGCGTGAGGGACCTTTCGCCGACTTCTCGGGCCAGATCGACGAGATCAACGAGGACCAGCTCAAGCTCAAGGTGCTGGTCAACATCTTCGGCCGGGAGACCCCGGTCGAGCTCGAGTTCAGCCAGGTCGCCAAGCTCTAAGGACGGAGGAGCAGTACCCCCATGGCCAAGAAGAAGGTCCTTGCCATCGTGAAGATCCAGCTGCCTGCCGGTGGCGCCACGCCCGCGCCCCCGGTCGGCACCGCGCTGGGCCCGCACGGCGTGCAGACCATGGAGTTCTGCAAGCAGTACAACGCGGCCACCGAGAATCAGCGCGGGACGATCATCCCCGTCGAGATCACCATCTACGAGGACCGCAGCTTCACCTTCGTCTTGAAGACGCCGCCGACGCCGGTGCTGATCCGCCAGGCGGCCGGCCTCGACAAGGGGTCGCCCACGGCCGGACGGGCCCAGGCCGGGACCATCACCGACGCCCAGCTCGACGAGATCGCCCGGGTGAAGCTGCCCGACCTGAACACCGACAACATCGAGTCGGCCAAGAAGCAGGTGGCCGGCACCGCCCGTTCCATGGGCATCCTGGTCAACGGCTGAGCCGCCGGATCTGTCCGACGTTTCGAAGAGGGAGCCCCACGTGCACAAGGGCAAGAACTACAAGGCCGCCATGGAGCGCTACGACCGGCAGAAGCTCTACAGCCCTTCCGAGTCGGTCGACCTGGTCAAGGAGCTGGCCAGCGCCAAGTTCGACGAAACGGTCGAGCTGGCCGTGCGCCTGGGCGTCGACCCCCGCAAGGCCGACCAGATCGTGCGGGGGACGCTGACGCTCCCGGCCGGCACCGGCAAGACGGCGCGGGTCGTCGCTTTCGCCGCCGGCGACGCGGCCGCCGAGGCCCGCGCCGCGGGAGCCGACGCCGTGGGGGCCGACGACCTGGTGGCCCGGATCGAGGGCGGGTGGCTGGAGTTCGACGTGGCCATCGCCACCCCCGACCTCATGGGCCAGGTGGGGAAGCTGGGCCGGGTGCTCGGGCCCCGGGGGCTCATGCCCAACCCCAAGACCGGCACGGTGACCACCGACGTGGGCAAGGCGGTGGCCGAGTTCAAGGGCGGGCGCGTCGAGTACCGCACCGACAAGGTGGGCAACGTCCACGTCGGCGTGGGGAAGGTGTCGTTCGACCGGGCCAAGCTGCTCGAGAACATCCACGCCGTGGTCGAGGAGCTGATGCGGGCCAAGCCGGCGGCAGCCAAGGGCCGGTACCTCAGGGCCGTGACGCTCAGCTCGACCATGGGCCCGGGCATCCGCATCGACCCGGCCCACGCCCGCGAGGCCGAGGAGGAGCTGGCCTCGGCCTGACTCCTCGGACCGGCGGAGAACACTCTGCGCCGGTGCAGTAGTGTCTCCCGGTCGACCCTGCGGGGTCACCAGAACGACCAGCACGAATACGCCGTTGCCGTAGACCTCCGGTGCACCCGACAGGGGTGCCGAAGGGGCCCCAGGGCCCGCCCGACGAGGTGACGACCGAGATCCCCACCGGCCGGGCGCGACCCGGAACGGGACGAGGCTTCGGGAACGGCTGCCGATCACAAGGAGCCGGTAGTGGACAACCCGAGGCCCGAGAAGGTGGCCGTCGTCGACGAGGTGCGGGGCCGGCTGGCCGGCGCCGAGGCGACCATCCTCACCGAGTACCGCGGGCTGACCGTCGCCGAACTGGCCCAACTTCGCCAGGCTCTCGCCGCGGTGGGTGGCGACTACAAGGTCTACAAGAACACCCTGGTGAAGCTGGCCGTCGCCGACAGCCCCCACGAGCCACTTTCGGCGCTGTTGCAAGGCCCCACCGCCATCGCCTTCGTTTCGGGGGAGATCTCGGCCGTGGCCAAGGCCCTGCGCGACTACGCCCGGGCCAACCCGAACCTCGTGGTCAAGGGGGGGCTCCACGGCGACGGCGTGCTGTCGGCGGCCGATCTCGGCGCGCTGGCTGACCTGCCCTCTCGCGACGTCCTCCTGGCCCGTCTGGCCGGCGCCATCGCCGCCCCCCTCCAGCAGTTCGCCGGGCTCCTCCAGGCCCTGCCCCGGAATCTCGCCTACGGGTTGTCGGCCCTGATCGACCAGCAGGGCGGCGCCCCGGCCGATGCCGCCCCGGCCGCCGACGAGGCGACTGCCGATGCCGCCCCGGCCACCGACGAGGCGACTGCCGATGCCGCCCCGGCCACCGACGAGGCGACTGCCGATGGGGCCCCGGCCCCAGCCGAGGCCACCGAGCCGGCCCCCGAGGCTGCCGAGCCGGCCGCAGCCGAAGCCACCGAAGCCGGCGCCGAAGAGGCCACCGAGGCCGGCGCCGAAGAGGCCAGCGAGGCCGCTGCTGTCGTCGAGGCCGGCGCCGACGAGGCGGGCTCGGACGAGCCCAGCTGACAGATCGAACCCACCGGTTGATTCGACCGACCCACTTCGAGAAATGAGAAGGAGCACAGCGACATGCCACTGACCAAGGACGAGATCCTCGACGGGATCGCCAGCCTGACGGTCCTCGAGCTCTCCGAGCTGTTGAAGGACTTCGAGGAGAAGTTCGGTGTGACCGCCGCCGCCCCCGTGGCCGTGGCCGCTGCGGCCCCGGCCGCAGGCGACGCCGGTGGCGGGGACGAGGAGCAGACCGAATTCACCGTGGTCCTGACGGGGGCCGGGGACAAGAAGATCCAGGTCATCAAGGAGGTCCGGGCGCTCACCAGCCTGGGGCTCAAGGAGGCCAAGGACCTGGTGGACAGCGCCCCCAAGCCGGTACTCGAGCGGGTGTCGAAGGACGATGCCGACAAGGCCAAGGCCCAGCTCGAGGAGGCCGGCGCCACCGTCGAGATCCAATAGGGGAGGCGCCCGGGCCCCGGGGCGGGGCGAGGGCCGGCGGACCGAAAAGGCTTGACGCCACCGCGGTCCGTCCGTACCCTGTCCCTGGCACCGAAGAGGGTGTTGCCTTCTTCGACGCGGCCGCGTATGCTGTGCGGTTGCCGTGCCCCGCCTTTCGCGCCACCTCTCGGTTTTCGACCGTTTGCCTGCGCGCGCCCTCGTCCCGGCGGCTCCCCTGAAACCCCCCTTGCGGCCGCCTCGTGGCCCGGGGGCGGCCGGCGCCGTCGGCGCCGGGACCGCAGCCGGTCATCCGGCCGGGTAGCGCCAGGCGGCGGAGCCCCACTCCGCATCCGACCCGTAGTACCGACCGCAGCAAGCCAGCGCAGTACCGAGCAGTCCCCCAGCCCGCCCGACCGACCCCGGCCCCGCCGTCGCAGTACCCGCCACCCGATCACCCCGTACTTGGGAGGAGTTGACCGTTGCCAGCACGGTCCAAGAGCCCGGAGCGTTTCTCCTTCGCCAATCTCGACGAGGTCTTGCCCCTTCCGGACCTGATCGCGATCCAGCGCGATTCGTTCAAGTGGTTCCTCGACAGGGGCTTGGCTGAGGCCTTCGCCGACATCAGCCCCATCGAGGACTTCACCGGCCAGCTCAGCCTCGAGCTCGAGTTCGACCCGAAGGACCCCGACCTGCGCCCGCCGCCCAAGTTCCGGGAGGAGGAGTGCAAGGAGAAGGACATGACCTTCGCCGCGCCCGTGTTCGTCCGGGCCCGGTTCATGAACGCGCAAACGGGCGAGATCAAGGAGCAGACCGTCTTCATGGGCGACTTCCCCATGATGACGGACAAGGGCACCTTCATCATCAACGGGACCGAGCGGGTCGTCGTGAGCCAGCTGGTCCGCTCTCCCGGCGTCATCTTCCAGCCCGGACGTGACGCCAAGACGATCGTCACCGGCACCATCCACCCCTACCGGGGTGAGTGGATCGAGTTCGACGTCGAGGCCAAGCCGTCCAAGGACGTCACCGCCGGCGCCCGCGTGGCCCGCAAGCGGCGGCTGTCGCTGTTCGTGCTCCTGCGGGCGCTGGGCTACGAGGACGAGGCGTTCCTGTCGCGCTTCGTCCGTCACTTCGACTTCCTCGAGGGCCAGTGGGAGAAGGAGCGCGACATCGCCCCGAGCCGGGAGGAGGCGCTGCTCGAGATCTACAAGAGGGCTCGTCCCGGAGAGCCGCTGTCGGCCGAGGCCGCCCGCGGGTACTTCGAGAACGCCTTCTTCAACTCCAAGCGCTACGACCTCACCCGGGTGGGCCGGTACAAGCTGAACCGGAAGCTCGGCCCCGAGATCGAGCGCGTCTCCAGCCTGCTCGACATCGACCTGGAGCGGCCGGCTCCCGACCAGGGTGTGCTCTCGCCGTCGGAGATCCTGGCCACGGCTACCTACATGCTGCATCTGGCCGACGGTGAGTCCGGGTACCGCATCGACGACCAGGACCACTTCGCCAACCGGCGCATCCGCTCGGTGGGCGAGCTCATCCAGAACCAGGTCCGGGTGGGCCTGTCGCGCATGGAGCGGGTCGTCCGCGAGCGGATGACCACCCAGGACGTGGAAGCCATCACGCCCCAGACCCTCATCAACATCCGGCCGGTGGTGGCCGCCATCAAGGAGTTCTTCGGCACCAGCCAGCTGAGCCAGTTCATGGACCAGAACAACCCGCTGTCGGG
>Ga0070731_10004283_pt1 | contig 12366 bp, 17 predicted proteins | sample Coa_R1_2_FD_66448 | JGI IMG/M metagenome (GOLD analysis project Ga0070731, IMG submission 66448) | Surface soil microbial communities from Centralia Pennsylvania, which are recovering from an underground coalmine fire - Coalmine... | ecosystem: Environmental > Terrestrial > Soil > Unclassified ... | reverse complement strand
TCCACTCATTAGGTTTGGATGCGCGGTCGAGCGAGTACAAGTGCGCCGATAACCACAAGTGGTGGGGCGAGTACGGCGGGAGCGTCCACGAGAAAGCGATCAAGTGGCGCCGCGCCCGTCAAAAATTCGATTAGGTGAGACGCGCCATGAGCAGCCAGCCATAGAATGCCGGCGGTCAGTGCGCCGCTGCGGATGGAGGGAGACCAAGCGCCGTAGGCAAGTAACAGCCCGGAGGATAGGTACGCTAAGCCCACATCAACGATTAAGTGATGATTTGCTGCACCCGTAGCCTTAACCGACGGCAGCGCCTCATACCAGCCCATGGGTTTCAGCATCTGGGTTTCAGCATCATGACGAGCCCGTTACCCACACAAGCCAGCGCGACTAAAGCGATGACAACCTGAGCGAGCCGCTCAAAGGAAGCTCGCCGAGGAGGCTCAATCGGTGAACCCATCGGGCTCGCAAAACCCTTACCAAGCGCCCAGCGCGGCGCGTAGCGTGAGGGTACTCAGCTCATCGCTCGCGACCCTGCGAACGATCCGGCCGCGATCGTCGGCAATCAAGGCGGTGGGTACCTGCCTTACTTGAAAAGCGCGAAAGTCGCGGCCGGAGTCGTCAAGCGTCAGAGGAATCTGCACGTGCAACTTGCGCTGGTAGGCAGCGAGATCCTGCCGTGAGGCCCACAGGCCTGAGGCTATGCCGAGCCAGCGCGCGTGGATTTCGGGGTCACGGGCGAGCGTGTCCACCTGACGGCGCATAGTGCGACACGCAGCGGAAGCCGCGGGTCGAGTCGTAGCGAGATAGTCCTCACACCACGGCGAGAGAAAAACCAGCACCGTCGGACGGGATCGGTGTGGATCGCGAAAGGTGAACCTCCCTCCGGTGAGCGTTCGCCGCGACTCTTCGGGCAGCAGGTCACCGACCTCAAGATGTGCCGGGGGCGGTTCGGCGACAGTCGGGGCCATTTCGCCGGCAGGCACGGAGATCACGACCGTACGGGCAGCCTCGAGCGCGGCATCGAGCTTGGAGTCAGCGAGGTGGCCGACATAAAGAACCCGACCATCGCGTCCTATTACGATGTGCTGGGGCGTTACTCGCAAATGCAAGGCATCGGCGAGCTGACCGTCATCGATGACGATTGGCATTTCGATATGCATCATGCGTCGATAAGCCTGGACATCTGCTAACGTGTCATTGAAGCCGATATTGACCGCGATGACGGCAAGATCGGGTCCTGCTGCTTCATAGGTACGTTCGAAATGCGGCATCTGCTCGCGGCACGGAACGCACCAGGTCGCCCAAAACTTGAGATAAGCCGCCTTGCGGCCATAGAGCTCGCCGAGATCGATCTTGGCACCGTCAATGGTGGTAAGAACGAGGCGAGGTGCTGGCTGACCAACCAGTGAGCGACCGGCAGTCTCAGCGAGTTGCTGACCGCTGGTGTCCGCGTGCGCGACCGCGAATAGCAGGGCGAGCAGCACACCGATGCACGCGCGAATCATGTTTGGCTTACTCGCTTGACCCGCGCCGGTCGACGACAGCCCGTGAGGCGCCCGCCCATACGAGCCACGCAAAAAAGCCCGTAACGAGGTACCCGGCAGCATCGTGCAGATGGTCGCGGATCGGAAAAGATTGGAAGTAGAGCGGCTTAGACAGTTCGTAAAGCCACAGCCCAGAGCAGACTGCCAGCGCGAGGACAACGTTACAGGAGGAGCCCGGTGTAAAGACAGCCGCCCGCCCAGCGAACCGCAGCGAGGTCTCGATCGATAGATCCGAGCTCAGCCGCCATGGCCCGCATCCAAACTTCCCTTTGAGGCGGCGCCATTCTGACCATCAGGTGAGCCAACGTGTGAGCGAGTGATCGGCAAAGGGTGCGACCGGGCATCATCGCGTCCGTGCTCCCAGTGATTGGACTTCGGGGGCGTCGTCGGCGCCCTGCGTAACCCGGCGGGCGAGCGCCAGACCATGTGCGTTTAGGCGATACATATGCCGCGGAGGGCGCCCCGGTCGGCTCGGCTCGCGCCACTCGGAATCAAGCACTCCCTGATCACTCAGTCGAATGAGCAGGGGGTAAAGCGTGCCCGAGCTAAGTCCAGTCTCCTTGCACAGGTCGTACCCATGCTGCCACCGGCGCGGCTCCTGCAGGAGAACAGCCAACAGCATGCGAGTCTGTCGAGAGGCGTTAGGGGGCCTCGGCATGCGAATATATCAACATAGGTAGAGTTACGATGCAACTAGGCCTATGCTTCCGCGCGTTCACTGGCTGACAAACGGCTTGGTGAGAGATCACACGCGGGATCTGTAGGGGGAAATCGGCTCGATTGGGTGCGGTTGTCATCGATCGGACCTTGGTTGCGCGAGCCACGAATCGCTGATATCGTATTAAACCATATAGTTAACAACCTACTAGTTAAATACGTGACGAACGATCGCCTAAGTCCTGTGTTTTTTGCTCTGGCGGACCCTACGCGTCGCGGGATCCTGGGCCGGCTCGCGACGGGTGATGCGACTGTGAACGAGCTGGCGGAACCGTACGACATGAGTGTCGCCGCCATATCGAAGCATCTGAAACTGCTCGAGGCCGCTGGTTTGGTTTCTCATTCGCGTCAATCGCAATGGCGTCCCCGTCATCTTGAGGCAGCCCGGCTGCGGGAAGTCGTGGATTGGCTTGAGCAGTACCGCCGCTTTTGGGACAGGAGTCTTGACCGGCTGAGCGAGCACTTGCAGACCCTGCAACAACGGGCGCAACGAAAGAAACGAGGTCAGAAAGGCAGAGCGCCATGACCAACATTATCGACGTCAGCATCTCGGACAGGCCGATAATCGTCATCACCCGCGTTTTCGATGCACCACGCGATCTGGTGTGGCAGACGATTACTGACCCGAAGCACGTTGCCGTGTGGTACGGCGGCTCCGGCTTCACGAACCCAGTTTGCGAAATGGACCTGCGCCCTGGGGGAATCTGGTACCACGTGATGCAGGCGCCAAACGGCGCGCGTTACACGATCAATAGTGTGTTCGAAGAGGTCGTAGCACCAGAACGGCTGGTGTGGCGAACGCTCAGGGATCCCGACCGGCACCCAGCTCCGCCGACATCACTCAATACCGTCACGCTCGAGGTCCGGGGGCGGCAGACGCGGTGGAAGCTGGTGTCGCTATTCGATTCGATGGCAGACCGCGATTTGTCCTCAAAGATGGGCTTCGCCCACATGATTGGCCTGGGTGCGGACCGGATGGCTGCACATCTCGAGTCAATACAAGGAGCAAAGGATGATGGCTAAACCGGCGTTGGTTCCTGAATTCACCGACTCACTTGCGCAGTCCGCGTCTCCGCCATGGATGCGTCGGGTCGGGTGGATCATGAGCGGTTTGATGATCCTGTTTCTGCTCTTCGATGGCCTGTCAAAGATTGCTCTGGAGCAGCACGTAGTCGCAGCGACGGCGGCCATCGGTTACCCGTTTACATCGATTCGACCCCTCGGGGTCATCTGTTTGGTGTGCACGATTCTTTACGCCATCCCGCGAACATCGCTTCTGGGGGCGATTCTGCTCACCGGTTACCTTGGGGGCGCTGTTGCCAGCAAAGTTCGCATCGAGGATCCGTTATTTGGCTCCGTGCTGTTTGGAGTCTATTTCGGCATCCTCGTCTGGGGTGGCCTCTTACTGCGCAACGCTCGACTGCGCGTTGTTTTTTTTCCTTAGCGCGATTTAAACAGCCTGGGGTAGGGAACTGACCATGTCATTTCAAGCTTATCTCGACAACGTCAAAGCGAAGACGGGTAAGACGCCTGAAGACTTCGCAAATTTGGCCACGCGGCGCGGTCTCGCGAAACATGGCGAGATCGTCAAATGGCTCAAGTCCGAGCACTCGCTCGGGCACGGCCACGCCACAGCCATCGCGGGGATGGTCTTACGCATGAAGGCACCGAAATTAAGCCGAGAGGACAGGGCGACCGCGCTGTTTAGAGGGAACAAGCAGCGCTGGCGCACGGTGTGTGATTCGTTGGTCTCAAAAAAGCGCAAATCTGCTCCCGATGTCGAAGTGAAGATCGGCGCGACGTATCTGAGCTTGCTGCGAGCGGGAAAGAAGTTTGCCATCCTCCAACCGTCGTCGGCTGAGCGGCTCGATATCGGTATCAAGCTCAAGGTGAGCCGGTTGACGCACCGTTTGAGGCGGCCAGAAAGTGGAATGCCCTGGTCACGCATCGTGTGAAAATCGCAGCCAAAAATTGCTCAGATGAACGAGTGGTTTTGTGGTTGAGACGTGCGTACCAAGCGGCGAGGCACAACGCCCACCGCAAAGCGAGAACAGCACTTGACTTCAGGGGTAGGGCAGTGAGCAGGACGCCGCCGAATTTACGTAGGAGAAGCTCCAAAGAGAATGGAAATGGGTAAGAAGCTTGGCCCAAGACAGCAGCAAGCATCCGCGAGCTCTTTGGTGGGAACCTGGAAACTCCGGTCTTTCACACTCGAGTATGCGGATACGAGAGAGAAGGTCGAGCCGTTCGGTGCACACCCGCATGGCTACCTAGGCTACGGACCGGATGGTCGTATGTACGCGATCATTGTGCACGAATATCGCGGACGACCTCCGGAGATACCCAGCGATGCAGAGAAGATCTTGCTCTTCTCGGGGATGGGTGCGTACGCGGGCACCTACAGCGTAGACGGCGACATCGTACGTCATCATGTGGATATCTCGTGGATCGAGACGTGGACCGGGACCACGCAACTTCGTAGGTTCAGGATCGAGGGGAACCTGTTGCACATACAGTCTCCGGCCGCGAAGGATCCATTGGACGGCAGGATCAGCTCAGCAGTACTTGTATGGGCCAAGATTCGGTAGGCAAGGCAAGCACTATCTCGAGCTTCCGCCTCCCGCGGATACGGCACTGCACATGCGATTCGCGCGGCTCCCGCATAGGCAGTATGCAGCTCGGCACGGCCGTCATCGCGACGACAGGCTGCGGGAGATTCGCGGGAATGACCTTCGCCCGCGTCGCAATGTCGTCCATGCTCGTGAGCTCGTAGCCCTTGTCCAGAAACGGATCGTGCGCGGTCTTTACGATGCTCAATCTCTTCTTGGCCGAGAATGGCGCGATCTTGGCGTCCACGTCAGTACCGATGGTCATGGAAGGCGAAGTACGCCGGGATGACGGTCTCGGAGGCACGGCGGCTACGGGGGCTCGAGTCGGACCCTTTGAGCGCAAGCCATTGCCGAAGCCCACGGCTGCTAATCGCAGCTGGCAGATGGACTTCGTGTCGGACGGGTGCTGATGCTGGTGATCGACGCGCGACCATGCGTGCGGGTCGCCTGGCTCAATGCTCCCGGCGGTCAAGAACCGAGGACAAAATGTCCTCAAGACCGCTGAGCTGCAACAAGTAGTGTCCGGGGACTACTTGGGCCGTCGCGCAGCCCGCCGATTCGCGGGCACACCTCTTCGCTGCCTCGTCACGGGCTTCGTGGTGTCGGCTGTCTCAAACAATTGCCGAAACCCGTGTTCCAACAGTTCGACGGCCTTCCCCAAGGCGCCAAGTTGCCCAGCCCGGACTATCGCGACGGACGGGTGCAGGTCAAACGATGGGGGACGCAATACTTTCACGGCGTCGATGGAATGATTCCTGGCAATAAATCGGGAAGGCAGCAGCCCGACACCATAACCGGACTGAACGAACGCTAGCTGCAAATGCATGTTGTGGACTTCAGCCGCAATCATTGGGGTGAAGCCGGCACGCTCCATCCGATCGATGAGGCTTGCCCGAAGCGGGCACCCGGGCGGATTGAGCACCCAGGGTGCTCTGCCCAAACTTTTCCAATCACCGTCGAGGTTGCCTGCGTCGCCTTGAACGATCTCCATGCGGTCGCTCGCGATGATATTCGTCAGAAGAGGTGGAGGCGCGGTTTTACCTTCGGGCAAAAGCACGACTGCAACGTCGAGTTCACCCGCGAGCAGCCGGTGAAATAATTCACCGGTAAGTTCGCTCAACAGCCGCAGTTGGACCTTGGGGTATTTTTCAGTCAGCGCCCGAATGGGGTCGATAAGCGTTCCCTCGGCCAGGGGATGCGAGAACCCGATGCGCAAGAGGCCGCGAGGTTCGGCGTCGCTCGACGTAAGAGATTTCAGGGCCTCCGTCCGCTGTAGCAGATCTCGCGCTTGTTCGAGCACTCTGGAGCCAAGCGAGTTCAGACGCGGAGGCTTTACCGAGCGGTCGAGCAACTCGGCGCCCAATGCAGCCTCCAGCCTTTGCACTTGCCGGGTAATCGCAGAGGGCGTCCGGAATAGACGATCGGCTGCAGCGGCGATGGAGCCGGCATGGGCGAACTCTACTAAGGCGCGTAAATCGTCGAGCACGTGGGTCTCCTGAGGGGGGGGCTTCTCGATTAGTAACAGAATCGTGCTCAAATGGCACCATAATCGTGATAATAATGAAGTGGTGGAATTTTCTCTCTTGCATGAGGATATTGGGGAATTCATGTTCTTGCGGAAATGTATGCCTCATGCGATGCAAACTCTGCACACGGGCGATCGCGAGGTTCTGAACTGGACCGCGGTCGATGTCGGTGAGCCCGGGTTGGGTCAGGTGCGCCTGCGCCAGCGGCCGCAGGCCTCAACTAGAGATATAGCAGAACAGGTGAAGAGAAAATGACTAAGACTATTATCTTATCCATGTGTCTTGCAGCTTCCTCACTTTCGCTTGATGCACGTGCCCAGGATACGCTTGCCCAGGACGCACTTGCCCAGAATGACCGCCGGTATACCGACGGCCCGGTCACTGAGGTGGACTACATACAAGTCGAGTACGGGCATTCTGCAGAGTACATCGATTGGCTAAATTCGACATGGAAGCCGACTATGGAAGCCCTGAAGAAGGCTGGACTAATCATCGATTACAAGGTCTTCAAGGCCACCCCAAAATCGCCGGATCAGCCCAATATGTTTTTATTTATCACTTATAAAAACATGGCGGCTTATGCCGGGGACAACGGCGATAAAGGCATCGAGCTAGAATACGTGGCCAGGAAGGTAATCTGTAACACCGAGTGTCAGAACAAGGCTAGGGTCGTCCGGAATGGATACCGAAAAGTTCTGGGCACTGAATTGATCCGTGAACTTATTTTAAAGTGAAATTTTTATACGTGTTCAAAGAGCGCCCATGGCGTATCTCGTTATCATCCGCCAGCGGACTTCCTGGATTTTTCAGTCAGCGCCCGAGTAGGGTGGATAAGCGTCCCTTCGGCCAGGGGATGCGAGAACGCCGTCCGCTGTAGCAGATCTCGCGCGTGTTCGAGCACTCTGGAGCCAAGCGCGTTCAGACGCGGAGGCTTTACCGAGCAGTCGAGCAACTCCGCACCCAACGCAGCGTCCAGCCTTTGCACGTGCCGGGTAACCGCAAAGGGCTGGGGTTCTCCCGATGAATAACGGAATCGTGCTTAAATGGCAGCATAAGCGTGAGAATAATGAAGTGGTGGAATCTTCTGCCGTGCACCAGAGTATTGGGGAATTCATGTTTTTTGCGGAAAGGAGAATGCCATGCGCATTGGTTCGGTTTTGCATTCCTTGCTGCTGTTGATCGCTGGCGGCACCGCCTCCCTGATACTGGTTGCGGGATCTGCGCGCGCTGCGCCGCGCGCGCAGGCCGATCTGGTGGAGTTCGAGAAGATGACCTGGGTGGAAGTGAAGTCCGCGCTCGCGGCGGGCAAGACGACGGCGCTGATCTACACCGGCGGTGTCGAGGAACGAGGCCCCCAGGACGCGAACGGCGGCCATAACCTCATGGCGCATGCGACGGTCGAGGCGATTGCGAGAGAACTCGGCAATGCCATCTTCCTGCCCGTGTTGCCCTACACTCCGAACGATGCAGAATCGATTCCCGGTACCATCGGGATCACGAACGAGCTGCTCGCTGCCATGCTCGAGCGCATCACGGAGCAAGCGATCCTCAACGGTTTCCGCAACGTGATTCTGATGGGCGATCACGCTGGCGGCCAGCCGCAGGTCTACGAGGAGGTCGCCAAGAAGCTCGACGCGCGCGACGGAGCTCGTGTGTTCTATTGTGACCAGGTCTATAGGGCCGCCAATGATGCGTTCGATCGGTACCTGGCGCAGCACGGCTATCCACTCAGCCTCCACGGTGGCATTCCTGACACCTCGGAGATGATGTATCTCGACAAGGACAGCACATGGGTGCGCAGAGATCTGGTCTCCTCTGCAGTGGGAGATCCCGTCGTCGATGGCAAGGCGCAGTTCGGGCCGCATAGTCCACAAAACGGAATCCTGGGTGACGCGCGCCGCTCAACGGCGGAGCTGGGGAAGCGCGCATTCGACATGAAGGTCGACTATGCGGTGAGGCAGATTCGCAGTCTCCTACCGACCTCATGAACCAACCCCGGTCGGCACTCCATCCCCAGCACCCATAAGCGCAAGGCGCGCCCCCGGCTGGGGACTCGATTCTCTCCCGGCGAGGGAAGCTATCTGCACGACACGAGGGGTCGCGGGTACCTGGACGGTCAACACGCTCGGCGCGCTGTCCCTGTCGGGCTTCTCGGAGCGCAGGTCTCCCTTTGAGGGAGTCTCGTGGATGTCAAGCTGGTCTCAGCGGCGAGTGATTACCGCCCGTTCGATGGACCGCGTCGAGCCGCGTTGACGGATGCGCTGGCGCAAGACCTCGATGCACGAATCCGTGCGGTCGGGGCAGAGCACGTATTGCCGCCTTTGTCTTGAGCCCGTCGTTGGGGCCGCGGCGGCAGCAGTGCCTGCGCCTCAGGGTTATTCAAGAGCCGTTCGCGCTGTGTGTTACTAACACAACGTCGTTTCGATCGCAGTTTCCTGCGGCGCCTTGAACAACCTAGATCGTGCGAAAGTAGCACCCTAATCGTGATAATAATGAAGTAGTGGAATTTTCCGTCTTGCATGAGGATATGAATTCATGTTTTTGCGGAAATCTGTATGCCTCATGCGATGCAAATTCGGCAGACGGGCGGTCCCGAGGTTCTGAACTGGACAGCGGTCGATGTCGGTGAGCCCCGGTCGGGTCAGGTGCGCCTGCGCCAGGCGGCGGCAGGCCTCAACTACATCGACGTTTATCACCGCACCGGATACTACCCGCAGCCGCTTCCCTTTATCCCCGGCCTCGAAGGCGCCGGAACCGTGGAGGCAGTCGCCCAGGATGTGCGCGGTCTGAAAGTCGGCGATCGGGTGGCCTATGCTGGTCCGAGCGGCGGCTATTCCGAGGTGCGGCTCATAGCGGCCGATCGGCTGGTGAGATTACCGGAGGCGATTTCCTTCGATCAAGCTGCCGCGATGATGCTGCAGGGTATGACTGCTCAGGTGCTGATCCGGCAGGTGTATCCCGTCAAGGCGGGTGACTTGATCCTCGTGCATGCCGCGGCGGGCGGAACGGGTCTCATTCTCTGCCAGTGGGCGGCCGCCCTCCGCGCAACGGTCATCGGCACCGTTTCGACCGAAGCTAAGGCCGAAATAGCTCATGCCCACGGCTGCAGCCACACGATCCTCTACACGAAGCAGGATTTCGTAGCGGAAGTTTCCCGTATCGCCGGCGGTGAGAAACTGCCGGTGGTCTTCGATTCTGTCGGCAAGGATACATTCCTGCACTCGCTCGATTGTCTAAGACCACGCGGATTGATGGTCACGTTCGGGCAAGCCTCCGGTCCCATCGATCCCATTGCGCCCGTTCTGCTGTCACAGAAGGGTTCGCTGTTCCTGACGCGCCCAATCCTCTTTCACTACATTGAGCGACGCGATGCGCTCGAAACTTCCGCGAACGAACTGTTCGAAGTGGTGCTTTCGGGAAAAGTGCGCATTAACGTCAATCAGCGCTTTGCGCTCAAGGATGCTGCAGACGCCCACGAGGCATTGGAAGCGCGCGCAACCTCGGGCTCCACCATCCTCACCATCTAACCCAGTGTCCACAGGAGTTTGCGATGAGCAAGACCGCAATTACCTCGCCCGAACTCGCGCCGCCGGTCGGCCCGTTTTCCCAGGCGATCGAAGTCGGTGGTTTCCTCTACTTCAGCGGTCAGGTCGGCCAAGACCCGGCCACTGGCAAGGTGGTAGAGGGGGGCATTGTGGCCGAGACAGAGCGCGTCTTTCGGAATCTCTCGGCGGTTCTCAAGGCGGCCGGCAGGAGTTTCGATCACGTTGCGCGCGCGGGAGTGTATCTCACGAGCATGAGTGACTTCGTCGCGATGAATGGCATCTACGCAAAGTATTTCAGTCAGCCCTTTCCCGCCCGCACGACGATCGCGGTGGCCGCGCTGCCGCTTGGGGCCTGCGTTGAGATCGACCTCGTCGTCAAGGCTTGAGGCGAAGCACGGAGGTTGATCTCATGAAGTACACGTTTCACATCGTTGATGTTTTCAGTTCGACACCGTTCGGCGGCAATCAACTCGCGGTTCTGCATGAAGCGGCTGGCATTTCGACCGAGGGCATGCAGAAGATCGCTCGCGAATTCAATTTCGGCGAAACCACCTTCGTCCTGCCGAAGAACGATCCTGCGAACACGTGTCGGGTGCGCATCTTCACACCTCGGGCGGAGCTCGACTTCGCGGGGCATCCCACGATTGGCACAGCCTGTGCGCTTGTGATGAAACAGCACGAACGGCTTAGTGATCCAATCCGCCTCATTCTGGAGGAGAACGTCGGTCCCGTGACGGTCGACGTCGCTCAGCGAAACGGTGGGTTCCACGGCACGTTGACGTTATCGGGGAAGATCGAGACACCGACCGGCGCACCTTCTCCGACTGATCTCGCCGCCATCCTGTCCATCGAGCCCGCCGAGGTGAGCAAAGTCTTTTTCGCGGGCGTCGGTGTTCCATTCTGTTTCGCGCAACTGAGCTCGAACGAGGTCGTCGATCGGGCCGCAATCGAGCGGGCTGCCTGGGCGGCAACGCTCGCGCGCGCGTGGAGCCCCCACGTCTTCTTCTTCGCAGGAGATCTACGGGATGGCGGCAAGCTCTATGCTCGCATGTGGGCACCCGCGCTGGGCGTCGAAGAAGATCCCGCGACAGGCAGCGCTTGTGCCGCCCTCGTCGGGGCAATGGCATCGAGGCCCGATTTTGCCGGGATGGCCTATCGCCTTTCGATCCAGCAAGGCGTCTCGATGGGGCGCCGAAGCGAAATCGAAGCGGAGGCGCGTAAGAGCGGAAGCGTCGTGACCTCGGTCAGCGTTGGCGGCGCAACAACCTTCATCGCAAGCGGAGAGATAGATGTGCCACCGTTTGCGCTTGAGGGCCGAGGACGATGACCGGAATATTCACAATAGGAAAATCGCAATGAAGATTATGGCTGGCTTGGTCGCAGTCGTCGCGCTTGTTTCCGGGGCGAATGCCTTGGAGAACGCAAGTAATTCCACCGCCGCCACGATGGCGGTCGCCGATCCGTCGCGCCCGGACTCTGACACCACGCGGGATGCTGACCGAAAGCCGGCGCAGACTTTAGTGTTCGCCGGCATTAAATCGGGGGACAAGGTTGCCGACTATGTCGCCGACGCAGGCTATTTCACCCGTCTCTTCGCTAGCGTTGTCGGCTCCACGGGTCACGTGTACGCGGTGGAGCCCACCGCCTTCTTCAAGTTCGAGCATTTCGTTAAGGCAGTCGCGGAGCTACAGGGCTATGCCGTCACACATCCAAATGTAACGGTGACGACCGCCGCGGCGCTCGACGGACTAAAATTCCCCGAGAAGCTCGATCTGTTCTGGATTTCCCGAAACTACCACGACCTACACGACGAGTTCATGGGGCCGGTCGACACAGCCGCGTTTAACAAGGCCGTCTACAGTGCGCTCAAGCCCGGTGGCGTATACGTAATTCTCGATCATTCAGCCGCTCCGGGCGCTCCCGCAAATGTTACCGAGACCTTGCATCGCATCGAGTCCTCGACCGTGCGCCGAGAGGTCGAAGCCGCGGGCTTCAAGTTCGACGCCGAGAGCTCGATTCTCGCCAATCCGGCGGACCCCCGCACTGCCAAAGTGTTCGATCCGACGATTCGCGGACACACCGACCAGTTCATCCTGAAGTTCCGCAAACCTGAGTAATGAGGATGGCTGCCTCCCGGGGACTCTCTCAGCAGCGGTTGTGCGGGGTCGGCGACCGGATATGACCCTAAAGCAGTCGATCGACTGGAAGAATGAATGGTTTCCAATCGAGGACGTTACGTACCTGAACTTTGCGGCCCACGCGGCAATCCCCCGCGTGGCACTCAACGCCGTACAGCGATCCGTTGCGGCGAAAATACAGCCGCACGTCGTCGATGACCGATCCTTCTTCTTCCTTGCCGCGAGTTTGCGTCAGACGTTGGCGACCTTGATTGGGGCGAGCCCGGATGAAATCGCTCTGACGACCGGAG
>Ga0070731_10004282_pt1 | contig 12366 bp, 11 predicted proteins | sample Coa_R1_2_FD_66448 | JGI IMG/M metagenome (GOLD analysis project Ga0070731, IMG submission 66448) | Surface soil microbial communities from Centralia Pennsylvania, which are recovering from an underground coalmine fire - Coalmine... | ecosystem: Environmental > Terrestrial > Soil > Unclassified ... | reverse complement strand
ATCAGATAGCGCGGCCTCGCTTCCGGCAGATGCGGCACCGTCGCGTCGAGAATGTCGAACATCGCCTCCTGCGGTTCGCCGACCGCAAGGCCGCCGACGGCGTAACCGTCGAAGCCGATCGCCATCAGCGCTTCCGCCGAGCGGCGGCGCAGTTGCGGATACGTGCCGCCCTGTACAATGCCGAAGCAGGCGCGGCCCTCCTGTTCGCCGAAAGCGTCCCGGCTGCGCTTCGCCCAGCGGAGGGTGAGCGCGAGCGAGGATTCGATGTCCTGTTCGCCTGCCGGCCAGGCGGGACATTCGTCGAGCACCATCTGGATGTCGGAGCCGAGCAGGCGCTGGATTTCCATGGCGCGTTCGGGCGAGAGGAATTCCTCGGCGCCGTCGATGTGGGAGCGGAAAGCGACGCCGTCTTCCGAAATCTTCCTGAGCTTCGCGAGCGACATCACCTGGTAGCCGCCGGAATCGGTCAGGATCGGCCGCTCCCAGCCCATGAACCGGTGCAGGCCGCCGAGCCGCGCGATGCGTTCGGCGCCGGGCCGAAGCATCAGGTGATAGGTGTTGGCGAGCACGATGTCGGCGCCGGCCGCGCGTACGGAATCCGGCAGCATCGCCTTCACCGTCGCGGCCGTGCCGACGGGCATGAAGGCGGGCGTCGCGATGGCCCCGCGGGCCGTGCGGATCACGCCCGTGCGCGCGGCGCCGGAGCGCGCATGGACTTCGAATGAGAAGCGGGTCATGCGCGCGATCCTGCGGTGCGAAACAGCAAAGACGCGTCGCCATAGGAATAGAAGCGGTAGTTCCCGGCGATCGCTTCCGCATAGGCGCGTTTCATCACATCGAGTCCGGCAAAAGCCGCGACCAGCATGAGCAGGGTCGAACGCGGCAGATGAAAATTGGTGAGCAGCGCATCGACGGCCTTGAAGCGATAGCCCGGCGTGATGAAGAGATCGGTTTCGCCGTCGTATCCGCGCAGAGTGCCGTCCGCATCCGCCGCGGTTTCGAGCGTGCGGAGCGCGGTGGTGCCGACGGCGACAATTCGGCCGCCCGCGCGGCGCGCGGCATTGATGCGCTCCGCCGTTTCCGCACCGAGGTGAATGCGTTCGCTGTGCATGCGGTGCGCCGCGGTGTCGGGTTCGTTCACGGGCAGGAACGTACCGGGCCCGACATGCAGGGTCACCTGTTCGCGCACGATCCCGGCTTCCGAAAGCCGCGCGAGCAGGTCCGGCGTGAAATGCAGGCCGGCAGTCGGCGCCGCGGACGAGCCTTCATGCGCGGCGAAGATGGTCTGGTAGTCCGCGACGTCGCGCGCATCCGCCGCGCGCATCCGCGCGATATAGGGCGGCAACGGCATCTCGCCGCTTCCTGCAATCGCCGCATCGAGTGCTGCGCCGGCAACGTCGAACGCAATTTCAACCTCGCCGCCGCTCCGCGTGCATACCTGCGCCGCGAGACCTTCGCCGATGTACAGCCGGTCGCCCGGATGGAGCTTCCGCGCCGGACGCGCAAGCGCGAGGAACCGGTCCGGCGCCGTTCGCCGGTGCAGCAGCAGTTCGACCGCCGTTCCTTCCACTTTCCGCCCGCGGAGCCGCGCCGGAATGACCTTGCTGTCGTTGACGACGAGCATGTCGCGCGCGCGAAGAAATTCCGGGAGATCGCGAACCGTCGCGTGCGTGGACGATCCATCTTCGCGTACGACAAGCATCCGCGCCGAATCGCGGGGCGAAGCGGGGCGAAGCGCAATCCGCTCCTCCGGCAGCTCGTAATCGAACAGCGCTACATCCATCGCGATCCTTCATAGCAAAAAAGCTCAGCGCAGAGGCCCCCGCTTTCGCGGGGGCAGGCGCAAAGGATGCGGGGAGGACGCAGAGGCATCAATCTTCATAAAACAGGAGCTGTCATTCCCGCGAAAGCGGGAATCCAGCGCCTGCCGGTCTTCGACACCAAGCGTCGGCGGCGGAGCGCTTTCGTCACCCGTTGCGGCAGCGGGATTCCCGCTTTCGCGGGAATGACAGTGTTCTTTTGTGGTTGAAACGGGTCCCGCCTTTCGCGGGGATGATAGCTCTTTTGACCAGGTTTTGCTGTCGCTCCGTACCGCTGCGCGCGCTTTTGTTGGCGCAGCAACGGCAGCGTCGAAGAAAGGATTCACGCGGAGGAGCGGAGACGCGGAGTTGTCAGGTTCGGGAGACGCTGGCGAGGACGGCGTCGACGATGCGGTCCTGGTTGGTTTCGTCGAGATAGGGATGCATGGGAAGGCTCAAGACCGTCTTCCCGAGCGCCTCGCTGACGGGCAGCGGTACAGAAGGGTAATGCGCATAACCGCGTTGGGCGGAGAGCGGCGTCAGGTAGTAAATCTGCGACGGAATCCCCTGCCCCGCGAGTTCCGCCTGCACCCGGTCGCGATCGGGCAGCTGGATCGTGTACTGCGCCCAGGTCGAACGCGCGCCGTCGATCACGTGCGGCACGCGGATGCGGTTGGAGCGGCCGAGCTTCTCGGTATAGCGCCGCGCGATGCGTTCGCGCGCTTCGAGTTCGTCGGGGAGGATCTTCAGCTTCTCGATCAGGATCGCGGCCTGGATGGTGTCGAGCCGCGAATTCACGCCGACGCGTACATTCTCGTACTTGTCGCGGCCCTGGCCGTGAATGCGGATCGAGCGCAGGAGATCGGCGAGCGCATCGTCATTGGTGAAGCTGCAGCCGCCGTCGCCATAGCAGCCGAGCGGTTTCGCAGGAAAGAAGCTCGTCGCCGCGGCATCGCCCGTCGCGGCGGTGTGACGGCCATCGAGCGTCGCGCCGAACGCCTGCGCCGTATCGACGAGCATCGGCAGCTTCTCCTGCGCAACGATGTCCTCGAGCGCCGCGTAATGGGCGGGCTGCCCGAACAGGTCGACGGGCATCACCACCCGCGGTCGCAATTTGCCTTCGCGCTTCACCATCGCGATGGCGGCGGAAAGGCTTGCAGGCGCGATATTGTACGTGTCCTGCAGCACGTCGACGAACACCGGGGTCGCGCCCGCAAGCGCAACGACTTCCGCCGAGGCGGCGAAGGTGAATCCGGGAACGAACACCGCGTCGCCGGGGCCGATCTCCCACGCCTTGAGGATGATGAGGAGCGCGTCGGTGCCGTTCGCGCAGGCGACGGCGTGCTTCACGCCGGCGAATTCCGCGAGCTGCTTCTCCAGTGCGCGCACCTGCGGGCCCATGATCCACTGGCCGCCTTCCACCGCTTCGCCAATCGCGCGCTCGAGCGATGCACCCAGCCTTTTCCGCTGCGCCTGAAGATCGATGAAGGGAATGGATGGCATCGGCGACCTGTCCGTTTTTCCGGGTGTGGTTCTATTCACGCCCGCGTGCAATAACAATTGCCTGGGCCGCACATAATGTTTCCGTCTGCGTCAGGCGAAAAAGGCTTAACGCAGAGGGCGCAAAGAATAGCGGAGACCGAGAGGAGATATTGACGCGCTTCGCGCGCCGCAGTGCAGGCAGCAAATAAGCTGTCATTCCCGCGTAAGCGGGAACCCAGCTCCTGCAACTGTTCGGAATGGCGCACCAGCGCTCATGCACACTCTTCGATAATGGCAGGCGCTGGGTCCCCGCTTTCGCGGGGATGACAGTGTTATTTTGATTTTTCTGCGTCCTTCGCGCAGCCTCCGCGACTTCTGCATCAAGCCTTTTTTTCTTCTCTGAATCCGGTGGCCACCAGATAGAGTTCGACCGATTCGGCGCGGCTCGCCGGCGGTTTGACGTGCTTCACGTCGCGAAAACGTTGCTTGATGCGCGCGAGCAGGTCGCCCGCCGCACCGCCCTGAAAAACCTTGCCCACGAAAATGCCGCCCGGTTTCAGCACGGTTTCGGCAAGATCGAGCGCGGCTTCGAACAGCGCAACCGTACGCAGATGATCGGTGGCGCGGTGGCCCGTCGTCGGCGCCGCCATGTCGGAGAGGACGACATCGACCTTGCCGCCAAGCCGTCCTTCCAGGCGTCGCACAGCGTCCGATTCGCGCAGATCGCCCTCGAGAATTTCGACCCCCGCCATCGGCGCAATCTCGAGGAGATCGATCGCGACCACGCGGCCGGCTGTACCGACGCGCGCCGCCGCCACCTGGCTCCAACCGCCGGGTGCCGCGCCGAGATCGAGCACCGTCGCGCCCTTTTTCAGGAAGTGAAATTTCCCGTCGAGCTCGATCAGCTTGAACGCGGCGCGGCTCCTCATGCCTTTCGCCTTCGCCTCGCGGACGTACGGATCGTTCAGCTGCCGCTCGAGCCAGCGCGTGGACGATGCGTCGCGCTTTTTCGCGGACTTCACCCGCGCGCGTTTTTCTCCGCGGCCCGACGATCTCTTCGAATGCTGCTTCACGCGACCCGCGCGGCTACGGCTTCAGGTGCCTGTCGTACCAGTCCAGGATGCGCGTGAACATATCGATGTTGTAGCTGCCCTTTTTCGGCGAGTGGCCTTCGCCCGGGTAGAGCACCATCTCCGTCTCGACGCCGAAGTGCTTCAGCGCGCGGTAAAGGCCTTTCGATTGACCGACGGGATTGCTCTGATCCTCTTCGCCGTCGAAGATCAGTGTCGGGGTGTGAGCCCGGCGGATGAACGACGCGGGTGAATTGCGCGCGAACACGTCGGGGTGCTCCCAGGGTGTGCCGAAATACCATTCGTCGCCGGCGGGATTGTGCTCGGTCTCGAATTCTGCCTGCTGATCGAACACGCCCGCGCCCACTACGGCCGCTTTGAAGCGGTTCGTCTGCGTGATCGCCCATTCGCTCATTTCGCCGCCATACGACCAGCCGCCGATTCCGAGACGGTCGGGGTCGGTTTCGCCGCGCGCGATCACCGCATCGAGCACCGCCATCAGGTCCCGGTAATCGCCGCCGCCCCAATCGCCGCGATTCGCCTTCGCAAAATCTTCGCTGTAGCCGTTCGAGCCGCGCGGATTGACCATCAGGACTTCGTAGCCGTGCGAAGCAAGCATCTGGCCCCACGCGACTTCCCAACCGTAACCTTCGCTGAAATTCGATGCCGGGCCGCCATGTACGAGAAGCACGAGCGGCAGTTTTCTTTTTGTACCGGAAGCAGAGGGCTTCAGCAGCGCGGCCTCGATCGGTGTGCCGTCGAAGCTCTTCGTCCAGAAGACGGTCGCGGGCGAGAGCGGGATCTGCGGCGTGCCGCTCTGCAAATGCCCGATCTGCCGTATGCGACCGTTCGTGTCGCGCAGATACAATTCCGGCAAATGCGCATAATCCTCGCCTGCGAAGGCTATCTTGCCATCGCGCGTGACGTCGAACGCGGCAACCGAAAGCGGGAGGCGGATTTCCTGCGGCGTTCCGTTTGCGGGAACGCGCCAGATGCGATTGGTGAAGCCGTCATTCAGCCGTGCCCACAATGTCGAAGCTTCCGGCCATCTGCCTTCGGCAACGGTGAGGTCCGGCAATTGCGGTACCTTGTGAAGGTCGTTTCCATCTGTACCGATGAACAGGTTGCGCGCAAACGGCCCGTCGGTGGACGTCGACAGCAAAGCGAACCGTCTGCCGTCGGGCGACACGGTCAGGCCCTCGAAAGGCTGCGGGGGCTTTGCGAACAGTTCCACGGCGCCATTGCGGACCGAAATACGGTACAGCGCGTCGGTGTCCTCCTCGACGGCCGGCCTATCGGTCGCGACGAGGAGTATGTGGCCGTCGTCCTGCCACTGGAATTCGTCGATGCGCATGGTCTTGATCGGCAGTTCGTGGGCGCTCTTCGCGGCGACATCGAGAATCCACAGATGGGCGAGATCGGTTGCACGGTCCGCCACCTGCGGTCCGTCGTCGGACGAGGGCGCGTCATCCGCCTGGGCGAGATAGGCGATGGTCCTCCCATCCGGCGACCAGTGGAAGCTCTGTACGCCACGGCTGCGCGCGGTCAGCGCCACGGGATCGCTGCTACCCTGCATGGCGTAAATCTGGGTAGCGCGGCCGCGGTTCGACAGAAAGGCGAGCCATTTGCCGTCGGGCGACCATTGCGGGGAGCGTTCGGATTTTCCCGCCGGCGTGATTTCGTCTTCTTTCCCGCTCGCCAGGTCGAGCAATCGGATGTGCGGCTGCCAGTCCCAGCGATAGCTGATCGCGACGTAGGCGAGGCGCCGGCCATCCGGCGAAACGTGAAGATCGCCGGCGCGGACATAGCTAAGCGCCGCCTCCGGCGTCATCGGACGATTGGCGTTTTCGGCGACGGCGGCGCCCATAACGAAAATGGCAAGGGAAACCGCGAGGAACGGCGTACGAAGCATCATGCGTGACAGTCCCGGAATTCCGGAGCAGATTAGCGCCGCTGCCGGTTGCGCGTCTTTCACGCGTTTAGCGGGCTGATACGTATCTAGCGCCCGGATGACGGGGAGATGAAGTGACGACCCGAATGGAAGTGTGCGTCCGCCGCTATGCGCCCCATCAGGTGATGCCCGCGCATTCGCACGCCGAATCCTTGATGAGCATCGTCGTCCGAGGCGGGTTTCGCGAGACCATCGGCAAACGGGAGCGGCTCTATTCGCACGGCCACATCACCTTCTTTCCGGCCGGACGCACGCATGCACAGGATTTCGGTCCGGCCGGAGCACGGCAGGTCATTTTCCAGCCGCAACAGGATTGGCTCGCTTACCTTAAGGACTGCGGGACGGAGCTCGAGTCCGCGCCGTACACCACGGGACCTGAATTCAGCCTGTTTGGCGACCGGCTTCTGCAGGAGATTGAAAACGACGACCCGCTCTCAGGCCTGGCGCGCCAGGGCATTCTGCTCGAGATCGTTGCCGCGTTCGGAAGGGAGGAACTGCACAAAAACCCGTCGTCGCGCGTGCCCCCATGGCTTCTCAAGGCGCGGGAATTCCTGCATGACAATGCCTGCCGCGCGACAACGCTCGGCGAGGTTGCCCGCGCCGCCGGGCGGCACGAAACACATGTCGCACGGGAATTCCGCCGCTATTTCGGAACGTCGGTTGTCGGATTTATGCGCAGACTGCGAATCCGGCGTGCCGCGCAGCTGCTCGCCGAAGGTGGGCGCGAGATCAGCGCCGTCGCATTCGACTGCGGGTTCAGCAGCCATTCCCATCTAAGCCGTGAATTCAAATTGTTCTACGGCGTAACGCCGTCGGCGTACAGGTCGATGTCCAACAAATGAAAAAAGACCGGCGAGGCCCAACGGCCTCGCCGGCGCAATGACAGTCTGTTGAGGCTTACAGCGGCGCGCTGACCAGCGTCGCTCCGGGCATGTTCCACATGTCCTCCCGCGTCAGATCCGTGAAGAGAATGTGCTGGGCGGGGTCGAAGCGGAGATCACCCGGCCTGACCCATACCGACACGCGCCGGTTCAGTGCGACTTCGACGCGCGACGGCCTGCCGTCCGGCCCGATCTCCACGTTGCGTACACGCCCGACCCACTGGCCGCCGGGACCTGCCACGGGCGCCCGCCAGAGCTGCGTGCTCGGCTCCGCAATCAGGTAGAGCGGTGTGAGGCCGTAACCCTCGCCGTAACGGTAGACGACCGGCGCAGGGTAGCTCCACTCGTATTGCGCCAGGTCGTACGCTGCGAGGCGCGAATTGTAGCGGGCGCGATCGTACTGATAGCGCTGCTGCTGCGCCTGATAGTTCTGCATCTGGTCGTTGTATTGCTGCTGCTGGGCCTGGTACTGGCTCTGATTCTGCGCCTGTGCGGCATTGTTGGATACCGCGCCGTTCATCTGCTCCTGATTCAACTGATCGGTCTGCTGCATCTCCGTCGGCGTGGATTCCGGCGGCCCACTTCCGTACCGGCTGTCGTAGCCGGACTGCGCGAAGGCCACCGTACAGATGCCGGCGGCTGAACAGATCGCGACGACCGCTATGCCGGAAAGAATTGCTGATCTGATACTCATGTGACGTCTCCCTTGTTTTTCCGCCTGCCGCCTCACCGGCGGCAGGCCGTGTCCGCGCAATGACGGCGTTTATGGCGGGGGATAACCCCATTCCGGCGCCGGGTAGTCCCATCCGTAGGGCCCGAGGTAGTATCCGGCCATGTATGCGTTGTACCGTGCCCGATCGTATCGATATCGCTGCTGCATGGCCTGATAGTGCTGCATCTGGTCGTTGTATTGCTGCAGTTGGTCCTGGTACTGGCCCTGGTATTGTATCTGTGTCGCATTGGCAGACGCAGCGTCATTCGTCTGCTGCCGGTTCAGCTGATCGGTCTGCTGCATTTCTTCCGGGGTTGATACTCGCGGTCCGTTTCCATGGCGGCCGTCATAGCCGGATTGTGCAAGAGCCGCCGTACAGATAGCGACGGCCGCCGCGCCGGAAAGAACTGCTGTTCTGACAATCATCGGATGTCTCCGTTATTTTTTCCTGCCGCCTCGCTCGTTCGCATCACGGTCCGGGCTGGCCGTTCCCGGAGGGAGGGCTGACCGGATAGGCGGTCGAAGGGGGCGGATTCATGCCGTTGGGCGGCGGTACCGTCCCGGGCGCACAGCCGCCGGCACCCGTCGCGGATGGCGCACAGTTCATGGTTCCCAACGGCGCCGGCGTCGCCGACGGCGTGCTTGCATTCGCCGGCGTGGTCGCGAGCGTCGATGGCGCCGGCGCTGTCGCGCTTGGCGTTACGACGCCCGGCGTGGTTGCACTTGGCGTGACGGCTCCCGGCATGGTGGCTGTACCTGGGGCTGCCGCTGTGCCCGTCGCAGTGCCCGTGCCGGCCGTTCCTGCTCTCGTCTGCGCGCCCGCCGCGACCGCCGAAAGCATCGTGCACGCGACGGCGAAACAGGCGATGGCGAAAAACGCGCCGCCGTGTCTGTGAAGCGAACCCGGAAGATGAAGCGAATGTGGCGTTTTCATGTACGCTGGTCCACGTTGCCCGCGCGTGCATGAGCGCTCGCGCGTCCATCTTCGAAAACGTGAAGGGCGCGGCGGTGGTTTCTTCGCGTTCCGTGAAACAAAAAAGAAAAACGCCCGCAGTGACTGCGCTGCGGGCGTTGATCCTGGGGTTTGCGCTCTAGCTGCTCGGCCCCGGCTGATTGGGATTGTTGTTGGCGGGGGGCGGCGTCGTGGTCTGGTCGGTCGACGTCGTCGGATTTCCCTGTGTGCCGGCGGGGCCAGCCGCGCCCGGGTTGCTCGAATACCCTGGCGTCGGTTCCCCGGTGCTGTTCTGCGGCTGCTGATACCCCGCGTTTCCGGGCTGCATGCCGGGCGAGCCCTGCGGCTGGCTGTACGTCGCATTGCCGGGCGAATTATTTTCCGTTCCCGGTTGCGCGCCAGGTTGCGCGTAGTTCGCGTTGCTGGGCGTGTTCTCTGTGCCCGGCTGCGCACCTGGCTGCGTGTAGGTCGCGTTGCCCGGCTGGGCTCCGGTTTGCGGCGCCGCCGCCGGCTGGTTGGTATTCATCGAGCCGGGATTGTTCATTCCGCCCGTGTTTCCGGGTTGCGACGTGTTCATCATGGCGCCACCCTGCAACTGCTGCTGATTGAGGTTGCGCGTGGCCTCCCGCTCGGCCGGCGTCGAGGGGCCATGTTCCGAGGATGCGGTGCGCGTCCGCGAGTGATGGCGGAGCGAGGCCGTCCTCATGTGATGATGGACGCGGACGTGGTGAACCACGTGATGCACATGATGGACCGTCGTTGTGGTGGTCCCGCTCGGCGCGGTTGTCTGCGTGGCGGTTGACTGGGTTCCCGCTGCGCTGCCGGCGTTGATCTGATCCGTGCCGCTGGGTGCCGCCTGCGGCGACGCCTGCTGGGTTTGTGCATAGGCCGCGCCCGACAGCGCCAACGCCACCGCGCCGCCGAGCAACATCGTCTTGCATCTCATGATGCGTCTCCTTTTTCCGTTGATCCGTCGCGAGGCGCGTGAGCCTCTGCGTCAAATGCAAACGCGCCCCTTTTCGGGACGGTTCCCGGTTCCGGCGCGTTAACTGGGGCGGGGGGGCCGGGTGCGGTGGTGCCGGCGGTGTCGGATCCTGTGCAGGTCGTGCCTTGTGGCATTGTTCATCCCGGTGCTCCTCGCCGGGGTCGGACCGTTCGCCCCGCCCGGCTGATTCGGTCCGCCGCCCTGTTGCATGGCCGGTGAGCCCTGATCCGCGGGGCTCGGGCCGGGCGGACTTCCACCCGGGTTTGACTGATTCTGAGGGAGTGCTGCGCCTGCCATCGCCACCACCCAACAAACATGGCGTGTATTTCATCGCGCCTCTCCGAAGGTTTGGCTCTCGTCTTCTCCAAGTCTTCGGGCGCGGGATCCTGTTCCCTCGGAGCGAAGGCTGCTCGAAGTCGCCTAAAGAACGTGCTGCCGCTGGGCCCGTTCCGAAGGTACAAAGGGAAAGCAGAGTCCGGATGGCCGGGCTCGCCGTTGGCTCGTGATTCGCCTCGCGATGAAGGCGCTTCTCTAGCCGGCCGCGATATATTCGCGCAGCGACTGCGCCTCCCGCGTCGTCTCTTCGATGCAGGTTTTCACGACGTCGCCGATCGAGACAATTCCGCTGAGCCGTCCGTCTTCGACAACCGGCATGTGACGGAAACGTCCATGCGTCATGGTCTCCATCAATTCATCGACCGTATCGATTTCCGAACAGGTCGACACGTCGCGTGTCATGTGTCGACCGACGCTCTGACCGAGCGCAGAAACGCTGTGATCGGCAATGGCGCGGACGATATCGCGCTCGGAAAGAATCCCCGTGACGTTTCCTCTTCCGTCCATCACCACGACAGCGCCGATGCGGCGGCGTGCGAGCAGGCGCGCAGCTTCAGACAGCGTGGTCTCGTCGTCCGTCGTGACGACGTCTCGCCCTTTGTTGCGCAGGATGTGTTTGACTTGCATGGCGCGGCTCCTTGTACCCCCGCAGGTTGCGTCGGGGTCGCCGCCGCGCCTCGTCGATCACCAAAGACGCGGCGTATTGCCCCGTCCGCTTCGCCCAGCCTCGAGGGTAGCCTGAGGGCGACCCCTTGAGGCAATGCTGCGCCTCCCGGCCCGCGTTTGCAAGCGCAACCGCCATGCGCGCGACGGGTACGAAATAACTTTTCATCATTTGCCAAGGTGCACATATCCGCAGGAACGATTCCGACGCGCTGAGGTTGACGAGCGGTAGCCGTGAACAGCCGCTCCACATGTATTCGTGCCGTATGCGCGCAGACCGCAAGAAGGGGACACAATAAGGACAGCAGGAGAAAGACATGGCCGGACGTCTGCAAGGAAAAAAAGTTGCCATTCTCGCAACCGACGGGTTCGAGGAATCCGAACTCCTGAAACCGCTGGAAGCGCTGAAAAAGGAAGGCGCGCACGTCGAAGTGGTTTCGCCGAAACCGGGCGAGATCCAGGGTTTCCATCACATGAAACCCGACAGGAAAGTACACGTCGACAAAGAGCTCGACCACGCGAACCCCGCCGATTACGACGCCATCGTGCTGCCCGGCGGTGCACAGAATCCCGATCAGCTCAGGACGAAGCCGCAGGTGCAGAAATTCGTCCGTGCCTTCGCCGATGCAGGCAAACCGCTTGCCGCAATCTGTCACGCGCCGTGGATTCTGATCGATGCCGGACTCGCGAGGAACCGCAAGCTGACGAGCTGGCCGACAATCCGGATCGACCTGAGGAATGCGGGCGCACACGTGCTCGACCAGGAAGTGGTCGTCGACCAGGGGTTGATCACCAGTCGCGGGCCGGACGACCTCCCCGCCTTTTGCAGCAAGCTCATCGAGGAAATCGCCGAAGGACCCCACAGCGGGCAACGCATGAAGGCGCAGCAGTCCGAACAGGCCATGCGCCATTGAGCATGCGCTATTGACAAGGTAGCCGCGCCGTAGAGCTGTACAGCGGCTTTGCCTCCCCCGCGCACTCGCCTTCGCAAGCGCTGGCGCAGCGGGTGCATTGCGCGGAGGAGAGCCTGCCCCGCACTTGATGCGGGCGCATTCCCATCACCGCCACAATAGGCCATCGTAGAGTCCGCAAAGCTGGCTTCAGCGGAGGGGGACAAATGCTGACATTGCTCGGCGTGGCCGCGATGGTCGCGGGTTTTCTGCTCCGCGTGAACCCGCTCATCGCCATCCTGGCGGCGGCGCTCGTCAGCGGTCTCGCGGCAGGACTTCATCCCGGCGCTATCCTTGCTGCGTTCGGCAAGGCGTTCAGCGACAGCCGCTACGTCACGCTCGTCTTCCTTGTGCTGCCCGTCATCGGAATCCTCGAACGCTATGGTCTGCAGGAGCGGGCACGCCAGCTGATCGCGCGTTTTCGCAGGGCGACACCCGGCCGTCTGCTTCTCGCCTATCTCATTTTCCGGCAGGCCTTTGCGGCCGTCGGGCTGACGGCCGTCGGTGGACAGGCGCAGATGGTGCGACCGCTCGTGGCGCCGATGGCGGAAGGGGCACTCGGCGAAAATGCCGATGAAGCGTCAC
>Ga0070731_10004281_pt1 | contig 12367 bp, 13 predicted proteins | sample Coa_R1_2_FD_66448 | JGI IMG/M metagenome (GOLD analysis project Ga0070731, IMG submission 66448) | Surface soil microbial communities from Centralia Pennsylvania, which are recovering from an underground coalmine fire - Coalmine... | ecosystem: Environmental > Terrestrial > Soil > Unclassified ... | reverse complement strand
CTCGCTCGTTGCACCGGACCGCCTGCGTTTCGATTTCTCGCATCCGAAGCCCATGACTGCGGAAGAGATCGCGCGCGTGGAAGATATCGCCAACGAGTTCGTGTTGCAGAACTCGCCGGTGACGACGCGGGTGATGGCGCTCGACGATGCACGGCAATCCGGCGCGCGCGCATTGTTCGGCGAGAAATACGGCGACGAGGTTCGCGTCGTCGCGATGGGCGACGGCGGCGGCAACGCCTTAGGCTGGTCGGTCGAACTGTGCGGCGGCACGCATGTGAGGCGCACCGGCGACATCGGGATCATCTCGGTCGTCGGCGACGCCGGCGTCGCCTCGGGCGTGCGCCGCATCGAGGCGCTCACCGGAACGGGCGCACGGCACGAGCTCAATAAGCTCAGAAACGATTTGCGCGCCGTCTCGGCCGAATTAAAGGCGCCGCTTGCGGAAATCACGGCGCGGACTGCGGCGCTCCTTGAGGATCGCAAACGTCTCGAACGGGAGCTCTCCGACGCGAGGCGCAAACTCGCGATTGGCGGCGGTGGCAAAGCCGACGGCGCCGACGGCATCCGCAGCGTCGGCGACGTCAAGCTTATGGCGCGGGCCGTCGAAGGTATCGAATTGAAGGACCTGCGCAGCCTCGCAGACGAAGGCAAGAAGAAAGTCGGCTCCGGCATTGTCGCGATTGTCGGGGTCAGCGGCGACGGCAAAGCCGGCATCGTTGTCGGCGTCACCGACGATCTCGTTGCGCGCTTCAATGCCGTCGATCTCGTGCGCAAGGGCGCCGAGGTGCTCGGCGGCAAGGGTGGCGGCGGACGCCCCGATATGGCGCAAGCCGGCGGTCCCGACGGCTCCAAGGCGAGCGCAGCGCTGGCCGCAATCGAGGCTGCACTCGGCGGCTGAATGCCGCAATGGTTCGCTAGGTCCTGCTTATGGCCGAAATCCATTTTACCAGTCATCTACGCAACTTGGTCGCGCAAGGCCCGTTGTCGGCATCGGGCGCGACGGTTGGCGACAGCGGCTCGCGGCTCGCCATGGGCTCGACCACCGGCGCATTTTGGACCAGCGATGACGGCGGCGAGCACTGGCAGCTTGTCAACGCGGATCTGCCGCCGATCTACGGGGTGCGCTTCATCTGAATAGGCTGCTCTTACAGCTTGACGATCATGCCGTCCTCGGCGCTCTCGAAAGGGACCTCGGCCCGCCGCGCCAGCATGTCGTTGCTCATATGGGTGAGCAGGAGACGCCGCGGTCGGATCTGAGCAAGGTGGGGCTCCAGCAAACTCAGCGCCATGTGGCTCGCGATCGGCTTGTCGCGCGTATAGGCCTCGCAGATGAACAGATCGGCGCGGCGACCGATGTCGACGAGCGCTTCCGTCCATTCGGTGTCGCCGGAAAAGGCGATGACCTTGCCCTCGGCTTCGATACGGAATCCGAGGCAGGGCCCGGCCCGGTCGTCGTGCACCACATGGAATGGCGTTATTCGCAGGTTGCCGATCTCATTGCGCTTGCCGATCTCCATTTCGCTCAGCGTCAAGGGGAACGACCACTCCATCGTTTTGGTGCCGGGAAACGCGGTCTCCATGATCTCCCCATAGCGCGATTTGAGGCTCGGCGGCCCGGCCACGGTGAGGCCGCGCCGGCGCTTGAGAACATAATGCGATTCGAGAAGGAAGAACGGCAGTCCGCCAACGTGATCGGCATGAAAGTGCGTGAGAAAAATCGTGTTGATGTCGCTGAGGTTGATCGCGAGCTTGTTCATGGCGACCAGCGACGTCGCGCCGCAATCGATCAACGCATTGATTTTTTTGCCGACGAGATGAAAGCAAGTGTTGAACCGTCCACCTGAACCGAAAGCATCGCCGCAGCCGACGAATTGCAAATGCATGAAGAGTCCTGTTGTTGCGAAGGCGCAGCGACACCGTCCTTGCGGTGAGGCAAGGCGATTTTTCTCAGTGTCGCGGCCGAGGGGAGAAGAGTCCGTGATCTATATCACATTGGGGTCGCCGGCCCAGCGATTGGGTAAATGAGGGCAAGCCTTTGTCTTTCCGTTGATTTTTGCCTTTAACCGGTTCATTTATGGTTCTCATAGGTCGCGCAAGCGGCGGGCGCAATGCTAGAGTGGAAAATTGCGCCTTGATCGCAACACAAAACGGCGCATTCTTGCGTCCGGGCAAGGCTTCAGGGGACCTCGGTGCGGCTTCGATTAAATTGCTGCGGCGTGCTGGCGGCGCTGGCGACGGCAGTCGCACTGTCCGGCTGCGCCGATATCGATTTTGATAATCGGCAAGCCTGGTTCGCCAAGCCGCTCGATGTTACCGGCCGTCAGGGCGGCTACACCTTCTCCGAACTGCAGGAAACCAAACTGCGGCAGCGTCCGATTACGGCCAACGATCTCGTCAATGGCAACGGATCGTGCGCGCCGCCAATGACGCCGGCAGCGCCGCCACCGGCGCCGGGCCGCCAGGCGGCAGCGCCGACTCCGGTCGATACCGCGTCTCTGCTTGGTGGCGGCGTCGCGCTTGGCATGAGCGAATGCGACGTCGTATTCCGCGCCGGTCAGCCGAGCGCGGTCCAAATCGGCAGGTTGCCGAACGGCGACCGTAGCGCGGTGCTCACCTTCGACAGCGGCCCGCGCGCCGGCATCTATCATTTCGAGAGCGGTACGCTGAGAGAAATGGATGGCGTCCCGATGCCGGCCGCTCCGCCACCGGTGGCACAAAAGAAGCCGGCTAAATCAGCCAAAGCGGGCAAGTCGATTAAGGCGCAAAAGAAGAATGATACCTGACCGCTGCTTGGCCGATCATCTCGTCGATTCCGGCCCCGGCCTTTGCGGCCGGGGCTTTCGTTAGCTACGGGTGCGATCGGATTGCGATCAATAGCAGCGATTGACCCAGCGCGGCATCGGACCATAAGGCGTGTACACCCAGCGCCGAACCACGCAGCCGCCATAAACCGGACCGGCATAAACGCGAACGAAAGGCCCGTGATGCCGGGCACCGTGCCAGCCGCCATGCCAACCGCCGCCCCAATAGGCGGATGCAGAACTGGGTGAGAGTGCCGTGGCGCCGAGCGTGACGCAGGTGGCCACAGCGAGCATTGTCTTGCGCAACATTGAAATCTCCTTGGGCTTGACGTTTGCGACGTCGATGTCTGTTGGTGAGGCCAAGCGGCCTCCGGGTTCATGCCCGCGATCGTGGGGGCGCGCACCTGAACCGACGCTGAGAGCAGAATTTACTGCGCATTTATCAAACTGAATGCAGGGCCCCCCGCGCGTTCACCGCATATTCATGCGGGATGGCCCCTCGCTTGCCGCGGCAAAGAGTGAGGGTTATAAGCCGCCGCGGTTTCACGCCGCGTTTTCATAATTCCCCCAAAGGACAATCTGATGGCGATCGAGCGTACGTTTTCGATCATCAAACCGGATGCGACCGCCCGCAACTTGACGGGCGCCATTAACGCAATGATCGAAAAGGCGGGTTTGCGCATCGTGGCGCAGAAGCGCGTAAGGATGTCCCGCGCACAAGCCGAAACGTTTTATGCCGTTCATCGGGCGCGGCCGTTCTTCGGCGAACTTGTCGAGTTCATGACCTCAGGGCCGGTCGTCGTGCAGGTGCTCGAAGGCGATAATGCCGTCGCCGCCTACCGCGATCTCATGGGGGCGACGGATCCGGCGAAAGCCGCGCCCGGCACCATCCGCAAGCTGCACGCGATATCGATCGGCGAAAACTCGGTGCATGGCTCGGACGCGGCGGATACCGCGCAGCAGGAAATAGCGCAATTCTTCGCCGGCAATGAAATCGTCGGCTGAGGCCGACCGTGGCGAGTTCGTTCACCGAACATATAATTCCCGCGCTGTCGCATGATTGGCCCGACGCCGGCGGCGGACAATTGGGCTACGCCGCCTTCTGGTTTGCGGTACTGCAGCTAATCTTCGTCGATCTCCTGTTGTCCGGCGACAATGCCGTGGTCATCGCCATGGCGTGCCGCGAACTGCCGGATCGGCAAAGGCGTTGGGGCTTGGTCATCGGCGCCGGCGCCGCCGTGCTTCTGCGCATCGTCCTCGTCGGCGCGATCGCCTGGCTGATGATGCTGCCTTACGTCAAACTGGTCGGCGGCATCGCACTGCTCTTCATTGCCGCCAAGCTGCTCGTTCCCGAACAAGCGGAGAGAGACGAAATTCAAGCGGTGGCGCATTTGTGGCGCGCGGTCATGATCATTGCGATCGCCGATATCGTCATGAGCATCGACAACATAGTGGCCATTGCGGCGATCGCGCAGGGCAGTCTTTTGTTGCTTGCAATCGGCCTCGTCGTCTCTGTTCCGTTGATTGTAGCGGGCGCGGCTCTGATCGTGGCGCTTCTGGATCGCTTCCCGATCCTGATCTGGGCCGGTACCGCCCTGCTGGGCTGGATTGCCGGCGATATCATCGTCGCCGATAGGGCATTGTCCGGACATCTGGCGATCAGTTTTGGCGCGCAACTCACCCAGCAGATCGCATTCGCGGCGCCCGGCACCGGCGCGGCGCTCGCGATCGCCGCCGGCGGGCTGTGGCGCTGTTGGCAGGAAAGCAAACTGAACGCGGCCCGCCGGGGAGCCGACAGCACCTAGTGGAGCGGATTTGACATTCGCTACCCACCTGGCCGCGAGCTCGTAACGCAAAATCTCCAAGGGCGCGCTTGGGCTTTTGCAGAGGAGCCGTTGGTTTGCACCGCTGGCATAAATCTCGTCGTTGCGATGTTCGCAATGCGTGCGTTCGGCGTCGGCGTTCGCCATGTGCAGCCATGCTTGCGCCGCATTTCTGAGGCTTGCTGATCCGGCAATCGGATTTGGGCCATCCGGCTGGTGCTGTCTTGCCGACAAGAACGCTTCGGACTTCCCCCCAAAATCTAGCTTGTGGCGCTACGCGCGGGGTTTGCGCGCCGAATCTTTTGGCTGAAAGTCCTTTGGTCGAAAGTTTTTGGGCCGACGCGCAAAAGCTGCGCCGGCGTCTTCGCTGACATCTGGAATGATTTAGGAGACAGACGATGCAGAAGGGCACCGTCAAGTGGTTTAATCCGACGAAAGGCTACGGGTTCATCAAGCCGTCGAGCGGCGACAAGGATGTGTTCGTTCACATTTCCGCTGTCGAGCGCGCCGGTCTGCGAACGCTCAACGATGGCCAGGAGGTCGAGTACGAGCTCGTCACCAACCGCGGCCGGACTTCGGCAGAAAATCTAAAAGTTGCGTGAACTGGAACGCCGGTTTTCGTAGCCCCCGGTCTCACGCCCGGGGGTTTTTGTTGCGTGCGCGAACGGCAGCAGCTAGCGAGGCGCGAACGTCGCGCGGCCTTCGGCGACGAGCCGCAACGCCTGCGGATAAATGCGGTGCTCGACTTCGAGTACGCGCGCGGCCAGCATTGCTTCGGTGTCGCCCGCGACGATCGGGACCGAGTCCTGAACAATAATCGGGCCTGAATCGGTTTCCGCAACGACGAAGTGCACGGTCGCGCCGTGCCGCTTGACCCCGGCTTCGAGCGCCCGGCGATGGGTATCCAGCCCCTTGAATTGCGGCAGCAGCGCCGGGTGAACGTTCAGCATCCGGCCGTTCCAGCGGGTCACGAACCATGGCGTGAAGAGCCGCATGAAGCCAGCGAGGCAGACGAGATCGATGCGGTGCGCCACAAGCTTTGCATCGAGCGCGCGTTCGAAGGCTTCGCGGTCGTCGCCGAACGGCCGATGATCGACAAGTGCGGTCTCAATTCCCGCTTCGCGCGCCCGGGCGAGCCCGCCAGCGTCGGGCCGGTTCGAGACAACGAGCACGATCGCCGCCGGGTAATCTTGCGCCTTGGCCGCGTCGATCAGCGCCATCATGTTCGAGCCACGGCCGGAAATGAGCACGGCGACGCGCTTCTTGAGCATGCTGCCTACCGGGACAAATCGAGGTGTCCGTGAAATTCGACCGCGCCGCCGGTGCGTGCCACAATTTCGCCGAGGCGAACGACAGTCTCGCCGTGCTGGGCAAAGCAATCGCTTGCGGCGTCGGCGCCATGGCGATCCAGCACGACCACCATGCCGATGCCGCAATTGAACGTGCGCAGCATCTCGCTCTCGGCAATGCGTCCGGCCGCCGCCAGCCATTTGAACACCGGCAAGACGGGAACGCGGCCGAGTTCGAGCGACACCGCAAGCCCCGGCGGCAGCACGCGTGGAATATTGTCGGTAAAGCCGCCCCCGGTGATATGCGCGAGCGCCTTGACGGCTTTGGTCGTGCGGATGGCGGCAATGCAGGACCGCACATAAAGCCGCGTCGGCGTCAGCAGCGCTTCGCCGAGGCTGCGTGAGCGTTCGAACGGCGCCGCGCTGTCCCAAGCCAGCCCGGCATTGGCGGCAACGCGGCGCACCAGCGAGAACCCATTCGAATGCACGCCGGTCGAGGCAAGCCCGATCACGATGTCGCCGGGCGCAATGTCGGCGCGCGGCAGCACGTCCTGGCGTCCCACCGCGCCGACAGCGAAGCCGGCAAGGTCATAGTCGTCGGCCGCATAGACGCCCGGCATTTCCGCCGTCTCGCCGCCGATCAAAGCGCAGCCGGCCTCGCGGCACGCCGCCGCGACGCCCTTCACCACCGCCGCTCCGACCGCCGGATCGAGCCTGCCGCAAGCGAAATAATCGAGGAAAAACAATGGTTCGGCGCCCTGCACCACAAGGTCGTTGACCGACATGGCGACGAGATCGACGCCGATTGTGTCGTGGCGGGAGGTTTCGATCGCGATTTTGACTTTGGTGCCGACGCCATCGGTCGCGGCGACCAGGATTGGGTCGGTATAACCGGCGGCCTTGAGATCGAACAAACCGCCGAAACCGCCGATTTCTGCGCCAGCCCCGGCACGCGCCGTCGCACGCACCAACGGCTTGATCAATTCCACCATGCGGTTGCCGGCATCGATATCGACACCGGCGGCCGCGTAGCGTGTCTCATCCACGAAAGCCACCAATTCGGACCGAGACGAGCCATCCCAGGGGAAGGCACCGACCGCGCCTCCTACGTCGGAATCGGCGGGTGCGCAAGCGCGCGAGCGTCAGTATATATGGCGTTGTTGAGCAATGCTGCGCCGGGGTTGGGTTTGAGTATTCCAAATCTCATTACGTTGGGGCGGATTCTATTGGTCCCGGTTGTGGTCTGGGTGATCACTTCGGGAGAGATGCGCATTGCGTTTCTCCTGTTCGTTGCGGCCGGGATCAGCGATGCCGTCGACGGCTTTCTCGCCAAAAACTTTCACATGGCGAGCGAGCTTGGCGCTTATCTCGATCCGCTGGCCGACAAGGCCCTGATCGTGTCGATCTATATTTCGCTCGGCATTGCCGGCGCGCTGCCGATCTTTCTGGTCATCCTCGTGGTCTCGCGCGATATCATGATCGTCAGCGCCTTCCTCTTGTCTTGGCTGGTGGGGCGGCCGATGCCGGTCCGGCCGCTTTTGGTCTCCAAAGCCAATACGGTTGCGCAAATCCTGCTGGCCGCGCTGGTGTTGGCCGAACATGCCTTCAATTTCGACGCCGATATGCTCACGAAACTCACCATGGCGCTGGTCGCCATCTTGACCTTGCTTTCGATCGCCTTCTATCTCGCCGAGTGGGTCCGCCATATGAACTCGTTCGGCGCCGGTCATTGATCGGAGCATGATCTCGAAAACCGGCATCCACTTTTCGGGATCATGCTCAAATGAATGGCCTTTAAGGAAGCGCAATGCAGCTCGAGCGCAACATCGTGTTCTGGACCGTCGCGCTCGTCGTTCTCGTCGGCCTGTTGTGGCTGCTGAGCCCCATTCTGCTGCCGTTCGTGCTCGGCATGGCGGTCGCCTACGTGCTCGATCCGTTGGCCAATCGGCTCAGCAAGCGCGGTATCAGCCGGCTCCTTGCCGCCCTCATCATCCTCGGCGGCTTCGTCGTCGCGGTTGTGCTGTTGTTGCTCGTCATCGCGCCGATTCTGTCGCAGCAGTTTTCCGGTTTCATCGAGAACGCTCCGTACTACGCACAGCGGTTGCAGGTTTTCGTCAGCGATCCCAGCCATCCGTGGATCAAGCGTATCGTCGGCGACAATCTGGCGGGCGCCGACAAGTCGGTCGGCGACATGATCAATCAAGCCGTGGGTTATTTGACGACCTTCATCGCTTCGCTATGGACCAAGGGCCAGACGCTGCTCTCGATCTTTTCGCTCGTTATCATCACGCCAGTGGTGGCGTTCTATCTGATCTGCGACTGGGATCGCATGATCCATACCGTGGACAACTTGGTGCCGCTGCCGCAGCGCGACACGGTGCGCAGTCTCGGCCGCGAAATCGACTCGACCATTTCGGCTTACGTGCGCGGTCAGACCGGCGTGTGCCTCATCCTCGGTTCGTATTATGCGCTCGGGCTGACGCTTGCCGGATTAAGCTTCGGGTTGTTGATCGGAGTCGTGTCCGGATTGATCAGCTTCATTCCGTATGTCGGTTCGCTGACCGCGCTGGTATTGTCGCTCGCCGTCGCGTTTGCGCAATTCATTCCGGACTGGAGCCGGATCCTGATCGTCGCCGGTATCGTTCTGGTCGGTCAGTTCCTCGAAGGCAATGTGCTGGCGCCCAAACTCGTTGGGCATAGCGTCGGGCTGCATCCGGTGTGGCTCATGTTCGCCCTGTTTGCCTTCGGCTATCTGTTCGGTTTCGTCGGACTGTTGCTGGCCGTGCCGCTTGCCGCGGCCGCCGGCGTGCTGATCCGATTTGCACTGCGGCGTTATCTGGCGAGTCCGCTCTACACCGGGGGCCGGCCATCGTAAGCGTCACGTCCGTTCCCCCGCGCCAGCTCGCGCTCGCGCTCGAACACGCGGAAAGTTTCGCGCGCGAGGATTTTCTGCCGGGATCCTCCAATGAGAAGGCGCTCGCTTCGATCGACGCCTGGCCGGATTGGCCGTCGCGCGCCGTCGCGCTGATCGGGCCGGAGGGCTCCGGCAAGACGCATCTGGCGACCATCTGGGCGGCCGCCGCCGGCGCGCGCGTCGCCTCCGCACGCACGCTGGGCGAAATCGATCTGCCGGCCGCGCTCGCGACCGGCGCGCTGGTCGTGGAAGATGCCGCGGCGGTGACGGAGGAGCGGGCGCTGTTTCATCTGATCAACCTCGTGCGGGAGGAGGGCGCGTTCCTGCTCTTGACCGCGCGGACCGCGCCGTCGCTCTGGCCGGTGGTCATGCCGGACCTGGTGTCGCGGCTGCGGGCGCTGCCGCTGTTGTCACTGCAAGCGCCGGATGACGCAATGCTGCGCGGCGTCATCGTGAAGCTTGCCGCCGATCGTCAGATGCCGCTCGACGAGAGCGTGGTCGGCTATCTCTCGACCCATATCGAGCGTTCGTTCGCGGCCGCGCGCGCCGCAGTCATCGCGTTGGATAAAGAAGCGTTGCGCCAGGGCCGGCCGCCGAGCCGGGCTCTCGCCGCGGAATTGTTTCGCGACGCGGGCTAGCACGCTGCCGGGCGGGCTTGACGGAACGGTGCCGCGCCGCGTTATCTCAACCCACCGCATTCATCGGATTGTTACCAAAGGTGGCCAACATAGCGCTCGAGGAGCACGGAACTGCCATGGCCGACCGCGGCCAAGCCACTGCCTTTGCACGAGAATCCGCAACTGTGCAGCGGCTGGACGAGCCGCTGCGGTCGCCGGAGGCGGTTGCGCACCTGCCCAGCGACCTTGCCTCGAGCCCCGACCGTTTCATTAACCGTGAACTGTCGTGGCTTAATTTCAATCGGCGCGTGCTCGAAGAATCGGCCAATCCCAAGAATCCGTTGCTCGAGCGGCTGAAATTTCTGTCGATTTCAGCCAACAACCTCGATGAATTCTTCATGGTGCGCGTCGCCGGCCTTGGCGCACAGATGCGCGAAGGCATCAGCACCAGAAGTCCCGAAGGGCTGACCCCGGCGGAGCAGCTGGTGCGCATCGCCGAGGCGGTTTCGCTGCTGGTCGCAGATCAGCAGGCGCAATGGCTGGAACTGCGGGCGTTGCTTGGAGAGGCCGGCATCGCCTTGATCGACGGTCAGGACGTCACCAGGCCGGAAAAAGCGTGGCTCGAAGACTACTTTCTCGCTCACGTGTTTCCGTTATTGACGCCGCTCGCCATCGATCCGGCGCATCCGTTCCCGTTCATTCCCAACCTCGGCTTCACGATTGCCTTGCAGCTGGCGCGCGCCAAGGACGGCAAGGCGATGAACGCGCTGATCCGCATCCCCAACCGTATCGAGCGCTTCGTGCGCCTGCCGCAGGGCGAAAGGGGCGAAGTGCGCCTGATCACCATCGAAGGCGTCACCAGTCTCTTTATCGGCAAGCTTTTCCCCGGCTACGCGGTCAAGGGCGTCGGCGCATTCCGCGTCATCCGCGACTCCGAGGTCGAAATCCTGGAAGAGGCCGAGGACCTGATGCGGCTGTTCGAGACCGCGCTGAAGCGGCGCCGGCGCGGCATCGTGATCCGGCTCGATATCGAGGCGACGATGCCGGTGGAACTGCGGCGCTTCGTGCAACGCGCGCTCGGCGCCGCCGACGACAGCGTGTTCAGCGTTGACGGCGTGCTCGCGCTCAACGAGATGGGGCAGCTCGCCAGCCTCGACCGGCCCGACCTCGAATTCGTGCCCTATACGCCGCGCTATCCCGGCCGCGTGCGTGATCATGGCGGCGACTGCTTCGCCGCGATCCGGCAGAAGGATTTCGTCATCCACCATCCGTTCGAGTCTTTCGACGTGGTGGTCAATTTCCTGCAGCAAGCCGCACGCGATCCGGACGTCGTCGCCATCAAGCAGACGCTCTATCGCACCTCGGCCGACTCGCCCATCATCAAGGCGCTGGCCGAAGCAGCCGAGGCCGGCAAATCGGTCACCGCGCTCGTCGAGCTCAAGGCCCGTTTCGATGAGGAGGCCAATATCCGCTGGGCGCGCGATCTTGAACGCGCCGGCGTCCAGGTGGTGTTCGGCTTCCTCGAACTCAAGACCCACGCCAAGCTGTCGCTCGTGGTCCGCCGCGAGGGCGCTTCGCTGGCATCCTATGTTCATGTCGGAACCGGCAATTACCATCCGGTGACCGCGCGCATCTATACCGATCTGTCGTTCTTCACCTGCGACCCCATCATCGGGCGCGACGTGGCGCGGATTTTCAACTTCGTCACCGGCTATGCCGAGCCCGCCGAGCTTGAGCGCATGGCGGTTTCGCCGCTGTCGCTGCGCAAGCGCATTCACCAGCATATCGACGAGGAAATCGCGCATGCCGAGGCCGGCCGCCCGGCGGCGATCTGGATGAAGATGAATGCCTTGGTCGATCCGGACATCATCGATGCGCTTTATCGCGCCTCGAGCGCCGGCGTGGCGATCGATCTGGTGGTGCGGGGCATTTGCTGCTTGCGGGCCGGCGTTCCCGGCCTGTCCGACAATATCCGCGTCAAATCCATCATCGGCCGCTTCCTCGAACATGGCCGCATTTATTGTTTCGGCGCCGGGCATGGCCTGCCGCATCCGAAAGCGGCGGTCTATATTTCTTCCGCCGACATGATGCCGCGCAATCTCGACCGCCGCGTCGAGGCGCTGTGTCCGATCCTCAATCCCACCGTGCACGAGCAGGTGCTCGATCAGATCATGGTGGCCAATTTGAAGGACAATGAGCAGAGCTGGCAGCTCCTGGCCGACGGGTCGTCCTCGCGCATCGAGCCGGCCCCGGGCGAGGAAGTTTTCAACGCCACGACTTATTTCATGACCAATCCCAGCCTGTCCGGCCGCGGCAAATCGCCCAAGGATTCCATTCCGCGTTTGCGCCACCGCCCGGAGCGGGTGTGACGCTTCACCGAATCGCGTAGGGTGCGCACGCGCTGCCATGCCGGGCCCAAGGCGGCGGAGTTTTATTAAACGGATAATCCGCGGCCAGCGGGCGGAACACGCCTTGCCTGCTTTTGCGTTGATTGATCGATGAGCCGCGCCACATCCGACGCCCAGGGACGTCTTGACCACGGTCCGCCGATTGCGGTGGTCGACATCGGCTCGAATTCCGTGCGGCTTGTCGTCTACGAGGGTCTCACCCGCAGTCCCACCGAGATTTTCAACGAGAAGGCTCTGTGCGGGCTCGGCCGCGAAGTGCAGTCAACCGGCTTGTTGGCCGCCGACGCGGTCCAGCACGCGCTATCGACGCTCAAGCGTTTCCGGGCGCTGTGCCGGACCATGGGCGTGAAGAGGACGCTCGCCATCGCCACCGCCGCCTGTCGCGACGCCAAAAACGGCCCGGCTTTCATCAAGCTCGCCGAACGGACCATCGCCACCGATATCGACGTGCTGTCGGGCGGCCGCGAGGCCGAACTCACCGCGCTCGGCGTCATTTCCGGCGTGCATCGGGCCGA
>Ga0070731_10004279_pt1 | contig 12373 bp, 11 predicted proteins | sample Coa_R1_2_FD_66448 | JGI IMG/M metagenome (GOLD analysis project Ga0070731, IMG submission 66448) | Surface soil microbial communities from Centralia Pennsylvania, which are recovering from an underground coalmine fire - Coalmine... | ecosystem: Environmental > Terrestrial > Soil > Unclassified ... | reverse complement strand
GATCGCCGCGCGCGAATCCGCACGCTGAGCCATCCCGACGGCTACGCGGTGCGCACGCCGGTGATCGACATTCACACCGTCGGCGCGGGCGGCGGATCGATTGCCTACATCGACAGCGGCAGCGCGCTCAGGGTGGGACCCCGCAGCGCGGGAGCGTCGCCAGGCCCCGCGTGTTATGGCACCGGCACCGAGCTCACCGTCACCGACGCGAATCTGATTTTGGGCCGGCTGGATTCCGAGCACTTTCTTGGCGGCCGGATGCGGCTCGACGAGGCGCGGGCGCGGGCGGCGGCGGCGCCGCTCGCCAGTGCGCTGAAGATTGGCGTGCCGGAACTGGCCGAAGGCGTGGTGCGCGTCGCCAACGCGAACATGGAGCGCGCGATTCGGGTCGTGTCCGTCGAGCGCGGCCACGATCCGCGTGCGTTCGCGCTGCTCGCATTTGGCGGCGCCGGCGGTATGCACGCGGCGGAAATCGCGGAGCGCCTCGACATCCGCACGGTCATCGTCCCGCGTCATGCCGGCGTTTTGTCCGCGCTCGGCATGCTGGTCGCCGATGTCGTCCGCGATTACTCGGCGAGCGTGCTTCGTGGGAGCGCGGATCTGGCGGCGACGGAACTGACGCGGCGCTTCGGGCCGCTCGTGAAGCAAGCCGTTGGCGAGTTGACGCGCGAGGGATTCAGTCCTCGACGACAGAAGATCGAGCGGCTGATCGACGTGCGGTACGTGGGCCAGTCGTACGAAATCACGCTGCCGTTCTCGGCGACGTATCGGCGCGATTTCGATCGCATCCACGGCCGGCTGTACGGCTATTCGAATCCAACTCGCGCGACCGAGGTGGTCGCCGTGCGCGTGAAAGCAAGCGGTGTCACGGACAAACCGCGACTGCCCCGGATGTCCATCAGGCGCCGTGTCGCGCCGGCGGCTGCGGCGATCAGGCCGGGCCGATTCGGCGGGCGTTCGGTGAAAGTGTCGTTCTATCACTGGGAACATCTCGAGCCGGGCGCCTCGGCGCGCGGTCCTGCCGTCATCACCGGCGGCGAAGCCACGATCGTCGTGCCGCCGAATTTCTCATTCCGCGTGGACGGACATCTGAACGTGCTCATGGGGGCGGGTCTCGGCCGGCCGAGGGGCGTCTCCGGTTCGTGACAACGGTGCTGAACGTGTGGCTTCTGTGAAAAACCGGACCGATCCCATCGAATTCGAGGTGTTCAAGAACATCTTTCTGTCCATTGCGGAAGAGATGGGCGTCACGCTGTGCCGTACCGGCTTTTCGCCGAACATCAAAGAACGGCTGGATTACTCGTGCGCGGTCTATGACGCCGCCGGCGAGACGATCGCGCAGGGCGATCACATGCCGGTGCACCTCGGCGCGATGCCGCTGTCGGTGCGCGCCGCCATCGACGCCGTGGACATGGAGCCCGGCGACGTCGTCGTGCTGAACGACCCGTTCCGCGGCGGCACGCATCTGCCCGACATCACGCTCGTGTCGCCGGTGTTTGTAAGGCGACCCCGGAGGTCGACCCCGGAGGTCGACCTCCGAGGTCGACCTCCGGGGTCGACCTCCGGGGTCGCTTTCTATGTCGCCAACCGCGCGCATCATTCGGATGTCGGCGGCATGAGCCCGGGGTCGATGCCGGTGGCGCGCGAGATCTATCAGGAGGGCGTGATTATCCCGCCGATCCGGCTGATGCGCCGCGGCAAGATGGTGGACGATGTCCTGGCGCTCCTGTTGGCGAACGTCCGCACGCCGGACGAGCGCGAGGGCGATCTCACCGCGCAGATTGCCGCGAACCGCGTCGCCGAGACTCGGCTCGCCGAGACGGTCGCGCGCTACGGACACGCGCGTACACTCTCGTATGCGTCTGCTCTCCAGGATTACACCGAGCGCGTCATGCGCGCGACGATCCGCGGCATTCCGAACGGTGTCTACGAATTCGAGGACGCGCTCGACGACGACGGATTCTCGGACGCGCCGGTTAAAATCCGCGCGGCTATCAAGATCGACGGCGATCGCGCGACAGTCGACTTCACCGGATCCAGCCCGCAAGTGCAGGGCAGCATCAACGCGAACTACGCCATCACGCTGTCGGCCTGTCTCTATTCCTTTCGCTGTCTCGTGCAGGACGACGTGCTCTACAACTCCGGCATCGCGCGGCCGCTCACCATCGTCGCGCCGGAAGGATCGATCGTGAATGCCCGGCGCCCCGCGGCCGTGGCGGGCGGCAACGTCGAGACCTCGCAGCGAATCACCGACGTCGTGCTCGGCGCGCTGGGCCGCGCGCTGCCGGATCTCGTTCCCGCCGCCAGTCAGGGCACGATGAACAACATCACGCTGGGCGGCGCGCATCCAGTCACCGGCCGGCGATTCGCGTACTACGAGACGATCGGCGGCGGCATGGGCGGCCGTCGCGGACTCGCCGGTATGAGTGGCGTGCACACGCACATGAGCAACACGCGCAACACGCCGGTCGAGGCGATCGAGCACTACCTGCCGGTGCGCATTCAGCAATATGGCCTGCGGCACGACAGCGCCGGCGCCGGCGAGTTTCCCGGCGGCGAAGGCATCATCCGCGAGTACGAGATGTTAACGGACACGTCGGTGACGCTGCTCTCGGATCGGCGCCGCACGGCTCCGTACGGCGCGCGCGGCGGTCATCCCGGCGGCCGTGGACGCAACACGCTGATTCGAGACGGACACGAACAGCCGCTCGGCGGCAAAGTCCAACTCGACCTGAGAGCCGGCGATCGCGTGAGAATTGAGACGCCTGGAGGAGGGGGATACGGGCACAAGACTCCGTCAACTTAGAACTTGGAACTCTGAACTCAGAACCCAGGAAGGCGATTGCTTGTTCACTTCATTCGAAAGAATAGTTGGCCAGCCGAAGGCGCGCTCCACCGTTCTGAGTTCACAGTTCCAAGTTCCAAGTTGACAGGGCTTTTTTCCTCCTGAGCCATGTTCACCTGGTGGCACGACGCGACGCCGGCGGCTCGACGCGCGCTCATCGCGGCGTCGATTGGTTGGACGCTCGATGCGTTCGACGTGATGCTGTACGCGCTCCTGATTCCAATCATCACGAAGGATCTGGGATTGGCGTCGGCCACGGCGGGCAAAGTGCAATCGGCGACGCTGATCGCCTCCGCCGTCGGCGGGCTGGTCTTCGGCGTCGTCGCCGATCGCTGGGGGCGGACGCGCGCGCTGATGTTGAGCGTGCTGTTCTATTCGATCTTCACAGCGGCGTGCGGATTTGCGACCACGGCGGTCGGCCTCGCGGTGTTCCGCATTTGTCTCGGACTCGGGATGGGCGGCGAATGGGCGAGCGGCGCCGCGCTGGTCTCCGAAACATGGTCGGATCGCGATCGCGGCAAGGCGCTGGCGTACATGCAGAGCGCCTGGGCCATTGGATATGCGCTGGCCGCGATCGTCAACTGGCTCGTGCAGGACGTCTTCGGCTTCGGCTGGCGGACGGTGTTCTTCGTCGGCGTGCTGCCGGCGTTCTATGCGATCTGGGTCCAGAGCCGCGTCGAGGAGCCGGCGGTCTGGCTGCACGCGAAACGCCACGACCGAGGTGCCTCGTTCGCCACGATCTTCAAGCGGCCGATTCTCGGCATCACGATCGCGCTCACGTTGATGAACTCGTGCACGATGTTCGCGTGGTGGGGATTGAACACGTGGGTGCCGTCGTTTCTGCGCGGTACGGCAGGGCTCGGCGACGCCGCGATGAACGGATTCGTCGTCGCGATGCAGGTCGGCATGTGGTTCGGTTATGTCTCGTTCGGCTATGTCGGCGACGCGATCGGCCGACGCCGCGCCTACGTCATGTATCTGCTTGTCGCCGCCGCGGCGGTGCTCGCCTATTCGTGGTCGCGAACGCCGTGGCTGCTGTTCGTCCTTGGGCCGGTCGTGGCCTTTTTCGGCACCGGATACTTCAGCGGATTTGGCGCGGTGACTGCCGAGGTCTATCCAACGAACGTGCGCGCGACCGCGCAGGGCATCACGTACAACACCGGCCGCATCGCGAGCGCCGGCGCGCCGTGGCTCGTCGGCAGCCTGTCGCAGACACACGGATTCGGCGCCGCGCTCTCGGTGATTTCCGTCGCGCTAGTGCTCGCCGCCGGATTTTGGATTTTTATTCCTGAGACGCGGCGCCAGATCACTTCGTGATCTTCGTGACCGCGCCCATCAAGTAGTGCAGCGTCACTTTGTCGCCGGCTTCCAGATGGCGCGGGGCTTCCTCGCTGCCGACGCGCGCGTGGCGGATTTCTTCTTCGGGATCTTCCGGATCCGTCCAGAACACATCGAGATTCATCTGACCGTGGATCGACAACGGTTGAATGCGCTTGACGACGGCGGCGCGAGTGCCCTTGAGCATGGCTGAACCTGCGGACAGAGTGTACTGCTATTCTTGGAAATCGGATGCAATCTTTGGCTAATTCTCGACGCAGGTCGCATTCCACGGCCGGCGTTCGTATCGCCGCAGCCGTGCTGTTCGCGGGCTCGTGCATCGCGGCCGGCCATGCGCGCTCCCTCATCGCACAGACCCCGGATCTTCCTGCGGCGCGGGATCTTATCGCCAGGCACGTCGCCGCCATCGGCGGTGAATCTGCGTTCCAAGCGATCAAGTCGATACGTCAGCGGGGCACGATCGAGAACGTCGGACAAAATCTTTCAGGCGAATTCGAAACGCTGCAGGCGCGTCCGGCGAAGCTTGTTCAACACCTGACCATTACCGGGTTCGGCCAGTTGATGGAAGGCTTCGACGGCAAAATCGGCTGGCTCATCGATCCACAATCCGGCCCTTCGCTCCTGACCGATCGGGCGCTGACCGAGATAGCGCAGGACGCGCTGTTCGACGCGCCGCTGCACCCGGTATCTCAATACACTGAGGCGACGACGGTGGAACGCACGCAATTCGATCGCCGTCCGGCCTTCAAAGTGAAAGTGGTCTTCACGTCCGGCCTCGAGGAGCTCGAGTACTTCGATGCCGAAACCGGCCTCGAGATCGGTTGGGAAGGCAGCCGCGCGACGCCAAACGGCGTGCTGCCGACCAGCGAGAAGTTTCGAGAGTATAAGAAATTCGGCGAGATTCTTTGGCCGTCTGTCGTGATTCTCCGTCAACTCGGGTCGGATCAGACGCTGACGATGACGTCGTGCGTCTACAACGACGTGCCGGCCAACGCGTTCGACCTGCCCAAGCCCGTCAAAGCGCTCGTCAAGTGATGCGACGTGCGGCCGCTGCGCTCTGCGCGACGCTCGCGCTGGCGGGCCTCCTCCTCGCCGCGCAACAGGATTGGCACGCCGCCGCGCTCGACAGCTTCGACGCGGCATGGCAGACCATCAACGACACGTTCTACGACCCGCATTTCGGTGGACTTGACTGGGCTTCTGTTCGCGCCGAGCTCCGGCCCAAAGCCGAAGCCGCCGCGTCACTGGACGCCGTGAGGCGGGTGATTCGAGAGATGCTCGCTCGACTGAAGCAGTCGCACTTTCAATTGCTTCCGTCGACGGCGATGGCCGACGAGCAGGTGTCCGGCAGCGCGATTGTGCCGATCGACATTCGCGTCGCGCACGACGCCGGAAATGGATCCTCCGGCGCCCCGTTCCTCATCGTCACGCGCGTCGATGTGGAAGCTGAGCGCGCCGGTCTGCGCCCTGGTGACGTGATCACGCGGATCGATTCGTCGGACGTGTCTCAGTGGATCGACACGATCTCGGGCATCGACGACGTCCGCGCTCGAGATCTCGAGCTGTGGAAGAAAGCGATGCGCGCCCTGTACGGCCCCGACGGATCCGCCGCCGCACTTGCCGTCGGCCGCCCGGCCGGGACACAAGTTATTCGCGTCGCGCGCCTCCGCGAAAAAGGTGAGATCGTGACGCTGGGCAACCTGCCGCCGCTGCACGTGCGCGTGACGAGCACTGAAGCGCGTACGCCGGCGCACAAGCGCGTCGGCCTGATTGGCTTCAACATCTGGATGACGGCGATCGACGCGCCGATCGCGGCCGCGATCGATCGCTACCGAAAAAGCGATGGGCTGATCCTCGATCTTCGAGGCAATCCTGGTGGACTGGTCGGCCTCATGCGCGGGCTGTCCGGGCATTTCTTCCGAGAGCCGGTGCTGCTCGGCACGTCCAGGACCCGCGACGCGTCGCTGGAATTCCGCGCCAACCCGCGCATTGTCACCGCCGACGGACGCCGGGTCGAGCCGTATGCCGGTCCGCTGGCGATTCTCGTCGACGGCCTCACGGGCAGCGCATCGGAATGTTTTGCCGCGGCGCTGCAGGGCCTCGGCCGCGCGCGCATCTTCGGTCAACCGACGATGGGGCAGGCGCTGCCGGCGTCGACCAGGCGACTGTCCGACGGCGACGTGCTGCTGTACGCGATCGGCGATTTTCTGACCGGCACGGGCCGGCGCATCGAAGCCGACGGTGTCACGCCCGACGAGATCATCCCGCTGTCCGTCGAGTCCTACCGGGCGAGCGCCGATCCCGTGCTCGCGGCGGCACTCAGCTGGATGGATAGCAGGCTCCAGGCGACAGGCACCAGGCGACCGTAGAGCATTCTCTCCGGCCCTCAAACGCTCTCCTGCTGCCTGGAGCCTGTCCCCTGGAGCCTGTCAGGTATTCTTATCAACATGCCTCTCTTCGATTTTCATTGCCGGTCGTGCGGGAACGATTTCGAGGCGCTCGTGATGCCGCGCAGCACGCCGTCGTGTCCCGCCTGCCACAGCGGCGATCTCGAGAAACTCCACTCGAGTTTTGCCGTGAGCTCAGCCGAACGCACGAAATCGGCTGCCGAGATCTCGCGCAAGAAGGCCGCGAAGTCCGCCGGCCGCGATCGCATCGCGCTCGAGCGCGAGGGCGAGCATCATCGCAAGGAAGAGCACTGATTCCGAAATGCCTGCCTGGATCCAGGCGATCCTCGCGCCGAAATATTCCCGCGTCCGCGTCGCTGCGGCGTTGGGCGTCGCGGTCGCGGCCGACGGCCTGCAGTTCCTGCTTGGGCCGATCGGTTGGACGTTCATCGACGAAGGCATCGATATCGCCGCCATGGCGCTGACGACGCTGGCTCTCGGATTTCATCTGCTGCTGTTGCCCACGTTCGTCATCGAGTTCCTGCCGGTGACCGACATGCTGCCGACGTGGACCGGCTGCGTGCTCGCCGTCGCCGTGATTCGTCGCAACGACTCGCGTCGTGCAACTGAGTGACCTCATCTACCCATCGAGTACCATCCCCCAATGGTGTCGCTGAAGCGCGCTGCGGTGGGCGTGGCGTTCATGGCGCTCGCGGGATTGCTGACGGTCGTCGCGATCGGGATCTTGCTGCGTCCTCGCAGCGACACGGCCGTCGTCGCGCCGGCCGTACCTGATCAACAGCAGGCGCAGCCGGCATCGACGGTGCCCTCGCCGCAACCGGAATCGATGTCCGCGGCGCCGCCGGTCGAACGTCAGATTGACGTCAAAGGCTTCGGCCGCGTGACGACGTACTCGCCGTCCGCGCCGACGTCGCGCGCGGTGATCTACATCACGGCTGCTGGTGGCGTCTCCGCCGCGGATTCGGATCCCGCGCAACAAATTGCGAGCCACGGCACGCTCGTGGCGCTGCTCTCGTTCGACGCGATGAAACGCGCGCAGGGCACCGTGCGTTGCTGGTTCCCCGCCGGCGTGCTCGAAGAGATTGCGAAAAGCGTCGAAGGACAACTCGACTGGCCCGAGTATCGTGTGCCGGTCGTCGCGGGACGAGAAGCGGGCGCGTCGCTCGCCTATGCCTCGCTCGTGCAAGCGCCTGCCGGAACGTTCGCCGGCGGAATCGGCCTTCAGTTTTCTGGAGTGCTTCCGACGAATCGTCCGGTCTGCGGTACTCGCGATTGGAAGCCGGTCTTCGACGACGCGAAGCATTCCGATCGACTGCCGCAGGTCACCACTCGAGCGTTGCCGTGGCGCGATCTCGGCGCAGGTCCGGTCGATGACACCGCAGTCGATCGCGCGCTGTCCGAATTGTTTGCCGCGAACGACGCGCCCGTCGTCAAAGCGGCGCCGCCCACCGCGTCCGCGGCACAACTCGAACAGCGGCTCGCGGCGCTGAAGCTTTCGCTCGACGACACGTGGGCCGAGCATCCGAAGGCGACGTTGATCTTCATGTCGGGCGACGGCGGATGGCGCGACATCGATCAGCATCTGGGCGCCTATCTCGCCGCGCGCGGCGTCAACGTCATCGGTCTGAGCTCAGCCGTTTACCTGTGGAAAGCAAAGACTCCGCCGCAGGGCGGCGCCGATCTCAAACGCATGGCCGACGTCGTGGACGATGCGGAGGTGCCGGTCCTCATGGGGGGATATTCGATCGGCGCGGAAGTCGTGCCGTTCTTTCTCGACGCGTGGACGCCCGAAGATCGCAAGAAAGTCGCGGGGCAAATCCTCATCGCGCCGAGCGCCACGGCGACGTTCGAATGGAGCTTCTCGTCGCTCGACTGGGTGCCGTTTCACAAGACCAAGGAAACCGCGTACCGCGTCGCTGACGCGATTCGCCGCGACGCCGTGCCCGTGTTCTGCCTGACAGGAACGCAGGTGACGCCCGGCGGGACGGCGTGCTCGAGCATCGCCGACATCGGCACGATCGTGAAGCTGCCGGGCGATCACCATTTCAACGGCAATTACGACGGCATCGGCGCGGCGGCGCTGGCGTTTATAAATCAGGTACTGCAGCGGGGACGATAGCGGGAACGCCGAAACGTGCATGTCCGATGCGTAACGCCCTTCCCCGGCGCGCCGTATAGACCACGAGCCCATTCCTCGGAGGGACCATGCGACGAACGGCCGCGACAGTGGCGCTCGTGCTCGCGGTTACGGGCTTGACTTGCTCGTCGTCGCGTGATTTAGTTGGTCATTCAAGTAATGGCGACGCCGCGCCACTCCCGTCGCACCGACCGTTCAGACCGCCCAATGCCGCCGCACTCCGCTCACGCCGATACCCGCGCCCGCATCGTCGAGGCCGCGCGGTACTTGTTTTGGGAGAAGGGCTACGCGGCGACAGGGCTCTCGGAGCTGCTGGCGCGCGCGGGCGCCAACAGCGGCAGCTTCTATCACTTCTTCGACAGCAAGGACGCCGTGATGCGCACCGTGCTCGAGTCGTATCGCGATCTGCTCGATCCGATCGTCGTCCGGCCGGTGTTTGAAAAACACGCGAGCCCGATCGAGCGCATCTTCGCGCTGCTCGAGAGCTATCGCCGGCGCCTCGTCGACACCGGCTGCCAGTACGGATGTCCGATCGGCCGCCTGGCGCTCGAGCTGGATCCGGAGAACGTCCCGGCGCACGCGCTGATCGCCGAGAACTTCAGTGCGTGGAGGCACGCCGTCGAGGCCTGCGTGCGCGGCGCGGGCATCGCGAATCCGGCGGACGTGGCGGCGTTCGTGCTCACCGTGATGGAAGGCGCGGTCATGCAAGCGCGCGCGTACCGCTCGCTCGAGCCGTACGACGCGTGCATTCGCCAGCTTCGGATCCATGTCGCCGCGCTGTCGGCCGGCGCACCTGGGAAGAAAACAGCCCGGACGGAGCGACGTTCAAATCGACCTCGGGGGTCGATTTCGAAAGAAAACCGCCGAGGTTGAAGGATTTCGAAGGAAATCGACCCCGGAGGTCGATTTGTGAGGAGCAGAGACGATGAGACGCAAGATCGGAATGATCGTGAGTGTCGTGCTGGCGACCGTCGCGATCGCGGCAGTCGCCGCCGACGGTCCCGTGACGGTGACAAGGCTCACCAAGCCGGAAAAGGCGCTGAAGTTCGAAGTGGTCGTGCCCGCGCCGCTCGATCAGGTCTGGACGGCGTTCACGACGAAGGGCGGACTCGAGACGTGGCTCTGGAAAGAGGTGCGCGTCGATCCGAAACCCGGCGGCGATTGGATCGTCGTGTTTCCCGGCAGCACCGGCGGAGGCACGATTCTGTCGCTGAAGCCGAAGAAACAAATCGTCATCTCGGCGCTGGCGCCTGAAAAGTTTCCGACGGTGCGCAAAGAACGCACGCGCGCGACCTTCGACTTCGCGACGGTGGCGCCGGCGTCGACGAAAGTCACGCTGCTTCAGACCGGCTGGAAGTCGGGCGATGAGTGGGACGCGGCCTACGACTATCTCGCGGACGGCAACGCGCAGCTGCTCATGCAGCTCCACCAGCGGTTTGCGTCCGGACCGCTGGCGTGGCCGAAAGGTCCGGCAGCCACGCGGCCAGCAGGCCGATGAGCGGCAGAAACGCGCACGCGCGATAGACGAACGCGATGCCGGCGACATCGGCCAGCCGTCCCAGCGCGGCTGCGCCGAGTCCGCCGACGCCGAAGGCGAATCCAAAAAACAGACCGGCGACGAGTCCGACGCGTCCCGGCAGCAGTTCCTGCGCGAAGACCAGAATGGCCGAGAAGGCCGACGCGAGAATCACGCCGATCACGACGCTGAGCACGGTCGTCCAGAACAGCGACGCGTAGGGCAGTAGCAGCGTGAACGGCAGTACGCCGAGAATCGATCCCCAAATCACGATCTTCCGGCCAAACCGATCGCCGATGGGACCGCCGATGAACGTCCCCGCGGCGACCGCGCCGAGAAACACGAACAAGTGCACTTGCGCGCTCTGCACCGACACGCCGAAGCGCTCGATGAGAAAGAACGTGTAATAGCTGCCGATGCTCGCGAGATAGATGTACTTCGAAAAAATCAGCGCGAGCAGAATCGCGACGACCCGCCGGACTTCACGACGCGGCAGTCCGTGATGCGCCGTGTGGACCGCCGGCGCCGATCGCATCGCCCGTCGATGGGCTACATACCAGCGTCCGACCATGGTCAAGATGACAATCGCGGCAATGGCGAGAATGGAAAACCACGCGATGCTGCGCTGCCCGCGCCGGACGACGATCAACGCCGCGAAGAGCGGTCCGAGCGACGATCCCAAGTTACCGCCGGTTTGAAACAGCGACTGCGCGAATCCATGTCGCCCGCCGGAGGCGATGCGCGCGATGCGCGACGACTCGGGATGAAACACGGCGGATCCGATGCCAACCAGCGCCGCGGCGACCAGCAGCCACGCAAACCGATCCGCCAGCGACAGCACGATGAGTCCGGCCAGCGTGACGCCCATGCCGGCCGCCAGCGAGTACGGCTGCGGCCGCCGATCGGTCGCGAGTCCGACCACCGGCTGCAGAATCGACGCCGTCATCTGATTGACGAGCGTGATCAAACCGATTTGCCAGAATCCCAATCCAAATGTGGTCTTGACGATCGGATAGATGGCCGGCAAGAGCGACTGCAGCGCGTCATTCAGCAGATGCGACACGCTGAGTCCGGCGAGTACGGCGTAGGCCGTTGGGCGTCGGGACACGGAAAAGCGTAGCACGGAGGAATCGATGATCGATGATCGGTAATTGATGAACGAAGAATCGACGATCGACAATCGGGGATCGGTCGGCAATTGCCAATTGCGAATCGGCAATCGAGAATCGGCAAACGACAATCGGCCATCGAGAATCGCGGCGGCTCAGCTCATTCCGATCGATTGCCGATCGTCGATTGACGATTCTTCGATTGACAATTACCGATCACCGATCATCGATGTGCAAGTCAGCTTCCGAGATATTTCTTTATCCACGCGAAGACGGTCTCGTGCCACCGCTGACTGTTGAGCGGCTTCAAGACCCAGTGCCCCTCGTCGGGAAACACGAGTGCCTCCGACGGCACGCCGTCGCGGCGCAGCGACGTGAAGAGCTGCAGGCCTTGATCGACCGGGACGCGGAAATCCTGCTCGTTCGTAATGACGAGCGTCGGCGTCTTGATTTTGTCGGCCGACAAATGCGGCGAGCACTTGGCGTAATTCGTTCGAGCGGTCGCGCTCCAGGGCGGGCCGCCGAATTCCCAATCCGAGAACCAGAGTTCTTCCGTCGCGAGCGCCATCGACTCGAGATTGAACACGCCGTCGTGCGATACCGCGACTTTGAACCGGGTGTCGTGTCCGATGATCCAGTCGACGGCGTAGCCGCCGTAGCTGGCGCCGGCGATGCCGAGGCGCGCCGGATCCACATAGGCCTGCTTCGACACGTTATCGAAGACGGCGTTCAGATCGGTCATCACCTTGCCGCACCAATCCTGCGAGATGTCATCGACGAATTTTTGTCCGAAGCCCGTCGAGCCGCGCGGATTCGGCGCGACGATGACCCAACCCTGGGCGGCCCAGAGGGCGGGATTCCAGCGCGCCGACCATCCGTCGCCCCAGTCGCCCTGCGGTCCGCCGTGGATCAGAAACACGACGGGATACGTCTTCGACGGATCGAACTGCGGCGGCTTCAGCAGCCAGTATTGAATCGGTGTCCCGCCCGCGCCGGGAACCGTCAGGCTTTCGGGCAGCG
>Ga0070731_10004278_pt1 | contig 12373 bp, 10 predicted proteins | sample Coa_R1_2_FD_66448 | JGI IMG/M metagenome (GOLD analysis project Ga0070731, IMG submission 66448) | Surface soil microbial communities from Centralia Pennsylvania, which are recovering from an underground coalmine fire - Coalmine... | ecosystem: Environmental > Terrestrial > Soil > Unclassified ... | reverse complement strand
GTAGCTCAGTTGGTAGAGCAGCCGATTCGTAAAAACCACGTGCTCCCGTCTTTTCAAGCACTTTGGTGATTCACGCTGTGTCGTCCCGACCCAACGAAACCATTGAGTTACAGATTCACGGGATATGCGTATCCTAGGATATTGACCCGTCCGTGGCTCCGAACAAACTCATCGTCGAGTCGTCAGTCGCCTGCAAGGTAGGCACACTCAGCCTTCCGCTGCCGGATTGGGCTGCTGTCGTGCAATCTCTCACGGCCCCGACTTTGACTTCGTTATTTCTCCGCTCTCGTTTCTAGAAGTTCTCAAGAGCCTTGCTTGCGGCGACGAACAGTACATCATCCCGAACCTGAAGCGAGTCGAAGCGTTATCGCCAATTGACCCACTAAAACCAATCTTTCTGGAGATGCCCGGCCAATTCATTCTGCGGGAAGTGCTGGGGTGTGATCCGATCACAGCGATGTCAGCATTACCCGTGCAAGTTACATCAAGCGAGTTGATGAGAGATCGGTCGAAGCGATGGACAGGCTGGAGGCCGAACTCCGCAAGCCTGTGCAGACAGCGAAGAGTGCAACGGCTGGGAGAGCGAAGTCTCCGAGGGCGGACGCTGTTGTCGCGGTCGGTATGGCGTAGGCGGGGCTCTTTAAGACCAAGATGTCAGCGGGCATCCGTTTTGGGGTCATCGGCATCGCAGGAAACGACAGGCGCGAACTGAGCGTCCACTCGTAGACACTCGCGTTGCGCGTTCAATCGCCCAAGTGGTCGAGACAATGCACCTAACAGCCCGAGTGGTTGTGTTCGTGTGGGTCGTCGCCAGTTTCACTCCCTCTGTCTGCGGTGAGACTCGCGAGATATCGCACGGCAAGAAGAGCCAATGCATGGAGCGCATCGGCGATCCTTCTCTGGGGTTCAACGAATGGTCTTGTGGCACTCAGGGCTATACGCGAGTATTTACGGGAACGGTTCGCTCGGCGGTGTCTGTAGCAGACACCGAAAAGCGGCTTGAACTCATTCCGGAAGAAGTCTTCCTCGGCGACACGAGCGAAGTGACGGCCACAGTCAACCAAGCATGTCGCTCTGAGAACGAGCCCGACATTCAGTCGGGAGACAAGTGGCTCTTTTATGTTCGCCCAAAGAGCTATTGGGATAGAGAAACCCGTCTGGTCAATACCGACGGTCTGGAAGTCGCGTGGGATAGCCCAAGCAAGCCTGTCAGCGAGGCCGAAGATGATATTGCGACCTTGAGGCATTTGGTGAGTTTGACCGATAAAGGCATTCTCGCCGGGAATGTCGTTCGGATAGGGGCGACCGTTGACACATTGAATCCGACGGCGGTCCCGAACCACAGAGTGATTGCAACGAGTGTGCAGACAGGCACCGAATACACTTCCTTCACAAACGTGAACGGACACTTCGAGCTTGAACTTCCTCCCGGCTCCTACGACGTGACCGCTTCTACTAAACAGGGGCTTCGCGACGCAGAGCCTTTCATACCGACTGCCATCGATTTAGAGTACGGCGTTAGAGGTAACGCGCATGTGAGGCCACGAGGCTGCACAGAAATGGCATTCAGACTCTTGGTGGACGGGAAAATCGCAGGGCGATTGACCACGGCAGATGGACGATCTGCGAGTTTCGCAAAGGTTGCAATTATCCCGATTTCTCCAGTTCACCCGCAGTTCACCGTGGATGCAGACGAAAACGGATACTTCGAGGTATCAGGGCGTCAACCCGGACAGTACTTCGTCGGCGTTGGACTATTGGCTCCATTCGACAGCGCGGAGTGGAAGTCTCGCGTTTACTATCCGGGTGTGCGCACGCGAGAACAGGCGAAGGTGATCGAGCTTGGTGTCGGCGAGTGGCGGACTGACATCGACTTCAGTCTCCCGTCTCCCTCGTCTCAGGCGCCGAAGTAGCTCTTCCGCCGAGCCTCGCGCAGATGTTATTCTCAATGTGGACAGTCGGCAATTCACTTGCTTTCCCACCGTTGACGTGCCGATGGCCCTCCCATCATGGGATATGCGATGGGATATAAAAAGTCCGTAAGTTATTGAAAAGCCGACGTAGCTCAGTTGGTAGAGCAGCCGATTCGTAATCGGCAGGTCAGCGGTTCAAGTCCGCTCGTCGGCTCCATCCTAACCTCTTAAAGAAAATCAGTTTACGGATCGCGGCATTCCACCAGATGTCCGATTTGGGGTCCGATTGGTGTCCGCAAATTCGTGAGCATCTATTTCTGCCTCGAATTTGCGACTCAATCTCCTTCTGGAACTTCTGGAACAACCCGGCAAAGGCCGGTTTCACTTCGATGAGGATCGTCCAGCTCAGGGTAGCTTATCGAAAAAAAGATAAAGGGCGGCGATGCGGCCTTCGCTGGCAATCAGGAAATCGGTTCCGCCATAGGCTGGCGCTTGACCTGGGATGCCAGATACCCACTTGACGCGTCCGCCATTGCCCAACTCTTCGGGCGCGGCGATTGGCTGATATTGGAAGTCAGGATGAGTAGCTCGGAGCGCGCCGGCGATGCGATCGATCTCATCGTGGCCACGATGAACGCCCTTGTTGGGATCGTAGAACACGCCATCCTCGTTCCAGAGCTCTTCAAGACCTGGTCTGACGAACTCCATCGCATCTACGGGCTGGACCCGCAGGAAGGTCCTATTGATATGGCGATGTTTCGCGAAATGATCCACCCTGAGGATCGAGAGCATGTATTTCGGATCGCGGAAAAGGCCTCAAGCACGAGTTACGCCGCCACGCGCACGGCGCCTCCTAAGCTATGCGTTCTGCAAGGCGGACCTAGCCTGTAGGATTGCTGACTGCGCTGCGGGTATACAAGCCAGTCGATTCAGAGTTACGAATCCGTAGATGCTTCGGGGATAACGGTCGCCCTTGAGCTGGGCTGTCGCTTGGTGCATCTTTTCGATCACCTCGCTTGGCGCATTGTATGGCGGGGGCTCTCCATTCGAATGATTTGTTGAACTCGTCCAGTCGTCCTTGAAGAGTTGCCCTTGCATTTTTCTCTCCTGTCCCTGGGACTGAGGTGCGACAAAGTCGGAGTTAGTTTTGGCAATTTTTAGTTCAGATCGCGGTGCGCCCTCCATCGACAGCGAGCTTCGCGCCGTAAATAAAACTGGAACGATCTGTCGCCAAAAAAACAATTGCTTCTGCGATTTCGTCGGGCGTGGCCGGACGGTGCGCCGGTCCCTGGGCGGCCAACTGCTCCAGACCCTCTCCCATCGCGTCCGTGCCTTCCGTGCGCGTTGGTCCCGGGCTCACTGCATTGACACGCACTCCGCTCGGCCCATATTCAGCAGTCCAAGTCTTAGTCAACAGATTGATCGCAGCCTTGCTTGAACCATACAGGCTCATTCCCGCCGAGCCGTATTCGGCAGCCATGGTCGAGAGGTTTACGATTGCCCCTTTGCCTCTTTTGGCCATCAGCGGAGCGAGCTCAGCGACCAGGAAATACGGCGCCTTCACATTAAGCGAAAAGACACGGTCAAACTGTTCCTCCGACATTTCGTGCGTAGGCCCAAATGGATAGATGCCAGCGTTGTTAATCAGAATATCTACGTGCCGGTTTCCTAGTTCGACCGCTTTCTGGGCTACCTCGCGTGCGCTCGCTGCATCTCGAAGATCGGAGGCAATGAAATCTGCTTTGCCGCCTGCTGCACGAATTTCGTCGACCGTTTTCTTCCCGCGCTCCGCGCTGCGTCCTACGACCAAAACATGAACCCCAAGTTGGGCCAGTTTATTAGCCGTAGCGCGACCGATTCCGCTCGTTCCTCCAGTGATGAGTGCGGTCAGATTACTGTTCGTCATGTGCGAATCCTCCTACCAGAGTCGTGACCGATTAGACTCAATCGCAAGCACATCGGTTTCAATGGCCGGGTCACGAGCGATCGGAATCACACAAAGGACCTTTTAGTCATTCCAGGAATCCGGAGTTATTTCTGCAATCTGAAATAGTTCTTCACCAACGCGTAGGCGAACATTGGCGCTGGTCACAGAGTGGCCACAAAACTGGGGCCACCTTGGCGAGTTAAGTTGTTGACTAAAAAACGATTTAGACCCAAAGAATACAGCCCTGAAAAAGGGTGCGCTCTACCATTCCACTCCGAGCCCCTACCAAGATAAGCCTTACACAATCTCGCCGGATACCGGGATGAGCTGAAATCTCTACTGCGCTGTGCAAAACGGAATCGGATCGTTGCGTTTGTAAACCAACAACCGCTCGCCACTAGGTTTGCGGAGAAGCGAGCCCCCACGAAGCCGCGTATAGCTTGTGCGTTCGGATCGGCACTTCCCCTCCAGTGGAGCTCCACCTGTCTCAGGTGCTGTCCCTTTAGTGTCCCCAAAAAGCTATAGGGGTGAATTCATATGCTCTGGTGTACTTAGGCATCATTGAAAAGTAATGAGGTTAGGCTGGAGAAATTCACTTTCGTGAACTCGTAATCGGCAGATCACCAGTTCAAGTCCGATCGTCGGCTCCATCCTAACCACTTCAAGAAATTCAGTTTGCGATTCTGACGTTGGGCCAGAATGTCCGATTCGTGTCCGGAAATCGTGACGGCTGTTTCTGCTTCGAATTTGGCCATCGTCGCGGAATATCCGAGCGTTGGGCCTTTCTGGTTTTTCCGCAGTGCCATTCATGTAAACTCGACGTGCAATCCCCATCCTCTTTGACACTTTTATGTTGCTAAGGGAGTCGACTGCCATGATTATTCGTTCTCTCGCGCGTGGTTCTTATCGCATTTGGCTGTGGATCGCGGTTGCGGCGTTCGGACTGGGGGCTGTGTCCATGCGCCCTTCTATGCGCGTCCATGCTCAAGCGCCTCAGGCGCAAACGTCTCAGGCACAAACGGCTCACCCACGACCGCGCCACGAGGAACTTCCGGCGCATTCGGTTGCCCCGGTGGGCACACTTGATTCGGTGGCCACGGTCCACGTTGATGTGACGCCGGAGCACGCTCTGAATACGATCTATCCCGACACCGCGACGGGCGCCTGGATGGATGACCTGAGTAAGACGCAGGTCGACAACCTGAGCAAGCCCGAAGTGATTCAAGGCGTCAAGAACTTGGGGTGGGGCTCCATCACCATGCGCAACAACAGCGAGTTGCGCCTTGCGGCGTGGCACTGGAACGAAAACGGCACATGGAGCGATCCGGCGACGAAGAGCGGCTATTATGTCGGCAGTGCCGATTTAGGCGAACCGATCCACTACGGCTATTCGTATTCGTTGCCCCATCGCGACTTCATGACCAGCGGCGATTCACCGTTGGTGGCGGGTTTCCAAAGTTACTGGAAGAGCAATCCTTACCTGACCAGCCATTTCACGGGCGAGAGCGATACACTGCATCCGCAGTGGGTAGTCATCGACATGGGTACGGCCCGCGCCGTCAATGCGATCCATATCCAATGGGTAAATCCGTATGCCGTCGTTTATGTTGTGGAGTACTGGGTCGGCGACAACAACGCGATGGACTGGGACATGGGCCCGAACGGCATGTGGAAGGCGTTCTCATCGGGCGCGGTGCTGAACGGCAGCGGCGGGGATGTGCATTTGAAGCTTTCGGATGAGCCGGTCACGGCCCGCTTCGTCCGCGTTCTGATGTCGAAATCCTCCGGAACGTGTGACACCCACGGGTCGCAGGACATTCGAAACTGTGTCGGTTACGCCCTACAGACGCTGTCCGCCGGCACGATCGATGCCGCCGGGAAATATGCAGTTGTTTATCCCGCCAACGGCGTAGAGCCGGGACCTGGCGCGCCGCCACACCTCGAGGGCGCTGGTGACCAGGAAGTGATCGCTGGTTCCCCGGCGGACTTGGCCGGAGCCTTTTTCGCTTCATCCATCGATCCGTGGCACCAGGCTGACAATCTGATCACCGGCGGCAACGACCAATACAACGGCATGGACAATTTCTTCACCAGTGGATTGACCATGGGGCATGCGGCGCTGGTTGCGTGTGCGGCCATTTATGACACTCCCGAAGATTGCGCCAATGAGGTTGCCTACATTCACAAGCGTGGTTATGCGGTGGTGGGAATTGAGGTTGGAGAGGAATGCGACGGCAAGCACATGACGCCGGAAGACTATGGCGCCATCTACATTCAAGTAGCGGATGCGGTCCACAAGCTGACGCCCGGCGCTCGTTTGGGCGGCCCGATTTTCGAAGGTGTCGATAAAGACATCACTCTCTGGTCGGACGATCAGGGACGCACTTCCTGGATGGAGCGATTCGTCGATTACCTGAAGGCCCATGGGCATCTGAAGGATCTGTCCTTCATGTCGTTCGAACACTACCCGTTCATGATCAATGGATTCAATCCACCGAACGACTGGGCGACCCTTTACATGGAACCCGGAATCATGAAGCACGTGCTGCACATGTGGCGCCAGGATGGGGTCCCAGCGGATGTGCCGCTCATTATTTCCGAGAGCGGGATCATCGCGGGGCGAAGCGGACCGGGCTACCTCGGCGTGACTGGCCGCTCCATCTGGGAGTGCGACGCTTTTGGCACATTCTTTGAGCAAGGCGGCACTGCGTTCTACCGTCCGGCAATCAATAATGGTGCCGTTGGTCACGGAAGCCTCGACCCTGAGGGTGGCGCTGAGGGCGGCGGGGAGTATGGCACGCCTGCGTATACTCCCTATTCGTCTGCACACATCCTTAATTTCGAATGGTTGCAGCACGAGGCGGGAGCGAACAAGATTTTCCCCGCCTCAGCCGATCTGAAGGACGCTGCCGGGCGGACCGTGGTTACCTCATACGCTGTCAAACGTCCCGACGGGAACTGGTCGTTCATGCTGATTAACCACGATTTGAACACAGCCCACCCGGTTCATCTCGTCATCGACGATGCCAAGCACGTCGGCCATTCTTTCGTCGGATCTGTATCTCTTGTGCAGTATTGCAACACGCCTGCTGAGGATAAGAACGTCACGATGGCTGCCGCGCCCGACGGCATGTACACACTCCCGGCCGGATCGATCACCGTTGTTCGCGGGAAGCTGCGGTAGTTTAATTGACCGGGTTTACGAGCAAAGGCTCATCGGCGCGTGATGAATATAGCTGCAGAAAAAACGAACGGTAACCGACTATGGGTTTTCAAGTAGCGGCAAGAGAACACGATCGGGTCGTTGTGGTGGATGTTGTGGGAAGGCTCACGTTGAGTGAGAGTCGGACCCAACTTCGTGACTTGGTTCACGTCTATACCGGCAGCGGGCGCAAGAAGTTCCTGATCAATCTTGCCGGGGTGGATTTCATCGACAGCGATGGCCTGGGAGAATTGACTCGGTGTTACAGCATCGTCAGGCAGGTGGGTGGCGAAATGAAACTGGTCTGTGTCCACAAGAAAGTGCAAGCTCTTCTCGAGTTGACCCGGCTCATCAAACTCTTCGAGATTCATGATGAGGAGCATGTCGCCCTGCAAACGTTTAATTGAGATTTTTACGTCTGACAGAGTAGATCAGTGACGTTTCCGCTTTCTCCGTAGAGGAAGGCGAGAGTCGGTTATAGCCTGGGGGGACGCATGAAGACGTGGTTGAAAACACTTCTGTTACTCACCGTGGTTCTGGTTGTTCTGCTCGGAGTGGTTGCAGTGAAAGTGCTCGGACCACGAGCGTTTCTCGGCCCACGTTCAAGACCGCTCACTTCGCGTACTTTCGACGCCACGCCCGCGCGCCTGCAACGTGGCCAGTACCTGGCGAACTCCATTGGGTGCCTCTATTGCCATTCCCCGCATGATTGGAGCAAGCGCAATGATCCGATTCTTTCGGGAATGGCTGGAGCAGGGCAGCAACTTCCCTACACCGACCTTCCGGGAAAGGTCTATGCCTCGAATCTAACGCCCGATAAGGAAACCGGCGCCGGGGATTGGACAGACGACATGCTGGCACGCGCTATTCGGGAAGGCATCGGCCATGATGGACGAGCTCTGTTCGGCATCATGCCCTTCGCCCATTACCGAAACATGCCCGATGACGATTTGGCCTCGATCATCGTCTATTTGCGAAGCTTGCCGCCGGTCAAGAACGCTCTTCCGAAAACCGAAATTATTTTCCCGGTGAAGTACATCATCAGGAACGGCCCTCTTCCCATCACCTATCCAGTTGCCGCGCCCGATGTTTCCGGTCCTGTGAAGCGGGGAAGATTTCTGGTGAACTTAACTGGCTGCGCGGATTGTCACACTCCCGTCGACAACCATCACGTGCCGCTTCCGGGATTGGACTTCTCCGGAGGCCAGGTCTTGCACGCGCCGTGGGGCACAGTGGCGAGTGCAAATCTGACGCCGGATCCTTCGGGAATCCCGTATTACGATGAAGCCACTTTTATCAAGGCCATGCGCACCGGCACAGTCGGAACCCGCGAGCTGAGCCAAACTATGCCGTGGTCGGCTCTCGGGAATATGACAGACGAAGATCTGGCGGGAATCTTCGCGTACCTGAAGACCCTGAAGCCGATCCATCACCGCGTGGATAATTCGGAGTCACCCACGCTTTGTCCCTTGGATGGGACCATGCACGGAGCGGGAAGCCAGAACAAGAAAGGGTAGACACCGACTACCAGACACCGACACCCCAGGGTGGGCTTTGGCAAACCTTTCCGCTCTCATTGAGCTGACAGGAGCGATTTCGAGCCCCGAAGCACGATAACCCTTGTCCCCAAGGGACGACCGACATCTTCTGCTAGCGTCGAAAGTGGAGGTTCTCAGTTAGTCACGGTCCATCCGTCGGCAAATGGCTTGATTATTTCGGAAAACGGGCGTAAACGTCAGGGATATTCCCTCTTGGAGTTTGGCAATGACTAGGCTACGTTCCTGCCCTTATTGCCACGATTCGTCCCGCGTTTATCTTTCGCGGGTGAAGACCTTGTGGGACGCTCTTGCTTTCGTCATCATGCTGCGGCCGGTACGCTGCCATTCCTGCTTCGGCCGCTTCTACCGTCCCTTTTTTCTCGACATACCATTGGCTCCTCCGACAAGGATAAAAGGAGGCGAGCCGTCGGAAGACGATCAAGATCGACGCTCAGCCTGATTGTGGGAGCAAAATCCCTGCCTCACTCATTGATGGGCCCGCACGCTGCTTCGCCTCTCATTTCTTGATCTTCCAGTCAGGATCGAAGCACGTTACTCTGGCTGCGGCAGAAATGGATTCTTTGTAGAATTCTTCGCGTTCGCCTAACGGGTTCCCCAAATGGGATACATGAGAATAACTACTCGATCTTGTGTATGAAACGGAATCCGTACATCGGTATTCACGTTTGAGTTCGGGAATATGAGCCAATACGATGCGATCATTGTCGGGGCTGGCATAGTCGGTGCCGCGTGCGCGGACGAGTTTGCGCGCCGAAACATCCGCGTCGCCATCGTTGATCGCGACATTATCGGAGGCGGTGCGACCGCGGCAGGGATGGGGCATATCGTCGTGATGGACGATTCCGAGGCGCAGTTCATGCTGACGCGCTACTCCCAGAAACTGTGGCAAGCACTTAGACGGTCCCTGCCCAATGATGTTGAATACGAACAGTGTGGAACGATCTGGGTCGCAACCGATGACCAGGAAATGGCGGAGGTGTGTCGCAAGCAGAAGTATTACGTCGCTCTCGGCGTTCCAGCAGAACTGCTGGACGCGAAAGCGTTAAAGGAGCTAGAGCCAAACCTGCGTGACGGAATGGCGGGTGGGCTACTGATTCCCGAAGATGGGGTGTTGTATCCACCTTGCGCCGCGCGTTTTCTGATCGATCGCGCGCGGCAGCACGGGGCGAAGCTTACCCTCGGCGTCTCGGCGGCGCAGGTCGCGAAAGGCCGGGTTGCCTTGTCGGATGGTTCAGAAATGAGGGCGGAAATTCTGGTAAACGCGACCGGAAGTTGGTCGCCCGAACTCACGCCAGGAATTGAGGTTAAGAAGCGAAAGGGACATTTGTTGATCACGGACCGATATCAAGGATTTTTGCGCCATCAACTGGTAGAACTCGGGTATCTGAAGAGTGCTCACTCGGTGAGCAGTGATTCGGTTGCATTCAACGTTCAGCCGCGCCCGACCGGGCAAGTATTGATTGGTTCATCAAGACAATACGGCGCCGAACACAAGAGCATAGACCACGACATTCTTGCACGTATGTTGCAACGGGCAGTGGAGTACATGCCTGCACTTGCTGGCATATCAGCCATCCGCGCGTGGACGGGATTTCGAGCCGCCACACCCGACAAATTGCCGCTGATCGGCCCGGCGTGCGGAGACAAATCACTGTTTCTGGCGACCGGGCACGAAGGGTTGGGAATTACGATGTCACTCGCAACGGCAAGGATTCTGGTGGATCAAATCATGGGAGCCACGCCCGAGATTCCCGTCGCCCCGTATCTGCCCTCGAGAACAGCCAAGGAAAACGCGTATGCCTAGCGAGGTCACATTGACCGTGAATGGAGCCACAGTGTCCGTGCCTTCCGGTGCCACCGTAGCTGTGGCGGTCGCGATGGCCGGGCAACCCTGCCGGAAATCCGCGACTGGCGAACCCCGCGGAGTGCTTTGCGGTATGGGTATCTGCTTCGAATGCCGGGTGGTGATCAACGGGAGAGCGCATTCCCGAAGCTGCCAGGTATTGTGCGAACCGGGAATGGAAGTATCGACTGATGATTAGGGAAGCCCAGGAACATTTCGACGTTCTGGTGATCGGGGGAGGCCCCGCGGGAATGGCCGCCGCCGTCCGGGCGGCGGAATGCAGTGTTCGCGTTGGAATCGTGGACGACAACGCAGCCCCCGGCGGACAGATCTGGCGCAGAGGTGTGGAGGAAGATGGTCTGACGCCCGAAGCAACGAGATGGCGCCAATTACTGTGGAATTCCAGCATAACGCGATTGTGCGGAAGGAGCGTTTTCGATCTGCCGAGTCCCGGCGTTGTTTGGGCTGAAGGACCGGCCGGCCTCTGCGAGTTACATTACCGGAATCTGGTTTTGGCCACCGGCGCGAGGGAACGATTCCTGCCGTTTCCAGGTTGGACCCTCCCAAACGTGACGGGTGCTGGCGGTTTGCAGGCTTTGGTCAAATCCGGGCTGCGCATTCACGGCAGGCGCGTGGTCGTCGCCGGTACAGGTCCACTCTTGCTTGCTGTCGCTGCGTATCTGCGCAAACATGGGGCTGAGATTCCCCTCGTATGTGAGCAGGCGTCGTGGGCCAGTCTTGCTCAGTTCACTGCCGCTTTGATCCGGCATCCAGGAAAGATCAAAGAAGGATTGGAATTGAAGCTCGAGCTTCGCGGTGTTCCGCTTGTAGCAAACACTTGGCCGCTCGCCGCGAATGGTCGTCATGCTCTCGAGAGTGTGGACATTTTGCGAGGCGGTCAACGCGAGAGCATCGCATGCGACTATCTCGCCTGCGGTTTTCATCTTGTTCCCAACATCGAACTGCCAATGTTATTGGGCTGCAAGATCGAAGAAGGCTTGGTGCAGGTTGATGGCATGCAACAAACAAGCGTGGATCGAGTCTTTTGTGCCGGCGAACCTACCGGAATTGGAGGCCTTGAGTTGTCTCTTATCGAGGGGCAGATTGCTGGGCTCGCCGCCGCTGGGGACGCGGCGAAGGCTCGCGCCTTGTTTCATCAACGGAGGAAAGCAAGAAGCTTTGCGCGCATTCTGGATCGCGCATTCCACCTCCGCTCCGAACTGAGGAAGCTGGCGACGGCTGAAACCATTGTTTGTCGCTGTGAAGATATTTCATATTCCCGCTTACAGGAGCAGACTTCGTGGCGCGCGGCGAAGTTGCACACTCGTTGTGGAATGGGACCATGCCAGGGGAGGGTTTGCGGAACAGCAACCCAGTTTCTGTTCAATTGGAATGTCGACTCTTTTCGGCCACCTATTTTTCCGGTACGGGTGGAGAGCCTGTCAGATATGACGGCGCGCAAAGTTGCGAACACAGTGCGGTCATAGGAGGCGTTCATGAATTGGAAGGGTGTGATACCCGCAATGACAACGTGTTTTACGAAGAACCTTGGTATCGACCACGGCTTTATGGCGGAGCACTGCCGCTGGCTTCTGGACAATGGTTGCGCCGGCATTTTGGCTCTCGGGTCGTTGGGTGAGGGTGCAACTCTGTCGTTTGCCGAGAAGCTGGAAATTCTTCGTACCTGTGTTCGCGCTGTCGAACATCGTGCACCAGTTGTCGCTGCTATCTCAGCGCTGAGCACTTCGGAAGCGGTAGCTCTGGCAAAAGCCGCAACGGATCTGGGGTGCGACGGCCTCATGGTGCTGCCACCATATGTGTACAAGGGAGATTGGCGCGAAATGAAGTCGCATGTTGCCGCCGTGTTCGAAGCTTGTGTACTCCCATGCATGCTGTACAACAATCCCGTAGCTTATGGAACGGATTTTC
>Ga0070731_10004277_pt1 | contig 12376 bp, 15 predicted proteins | sample Coa_R1_2_FD_66448 | JGI IMG/M metagenome (GOLD analysis project Ga0070731, IMG submission 66448) | Surface soil microbial communities from Centralia Pennsylvania, which are recovering from an underground coalmine fire - Coalmine... | ecosystem: Environmental > Terrestrial > Soil > Unclassified ... | reverse complement strand
GAGAAGTAGAACGGCGTGTACGCGGAGTTATAACCCGTGGCGCCGCTGATCACCACGTTGTCGGTTCCATAATACTGGACCGTGGTGCCGGTGATGGCCTGCGCCGCCCCGCCGACAGTCAAGGTGCCGGTGAAGAGCCCGGTGAAGGTAAACGTGCAAGTGATGTGGCCGCCCTTGCCGCCGCCCGAACAATTCTCCTGCGTCGAACTGGTTGAGAAGGTGGCGTTGATCGCCGTGCTCCCATCGGTGGAGAGAAACGTCAGGCTTGTGCCGGATATCGTAAGTGTTCCTGCCGGCGCCGCTACCGGCGTACCGCCGCCCAGCGAACCTCCCGAATTCACTAGACCGCCCTGATCCGCGAACGCCAGCGGCAGGCAGATGGCAAGACACACAATTCCCCGGACAATATTCTTCACTGAGTTCACCCTCGAAAAAGATTATCACTCTTAGAAACGGAATCACCAGTTAAATGGCGAAAACGAGTATCATTTGAGTAAGGTTGAGTACCGCACCCTGTTGAATTTTTCTACACTCTCAGTGTAGGCTGGATGATAGCGGTGGAGTTCGCTTAACGCCGTCCTGCGCGGCCAATGACTCCTACAGTGACTTTGCTGTGGGAGGCCCCGTTCAATCCCCTCCTGAAGCAAATCACTCTGAAGCCTGATAAGGGAGGCCCGCAATGGAAAGAGTGTGGTTTGTAGCGGCTCTGTGGCTGTTTCTGGCGCTGGTCGCCGTGCTCGCTGCCAACTGGCTGCGAATCTCCACGGCCCTCTCCGAAATCGTAGTAGGTACGGTCGCGCAGCTGGTCATTGGCGCCGTGGCCGGCGTCAGCGCGCTGGGAGCCAAGGCCGAGTGGATTACCTTCCTGGCCGGCACCGGCGCCATTGTGCTCACCTTCCTCGCCGGCGCCGAGCTGGACCCCGCGGTCTTCCGCGCCAAGTGGAGGGAGTCCACCGCCGTAGGCCTGGTCGGATTTTTCTGCCCGTTCTTCGGCGCCGCTCTGGTGGCTCATTTCATCGTGGGCTGGCCGTGGCGCCCGAGCTGGCTCGCCGGAGTGGCGCTGTCCACCACATCCGTCGCGGTCGTCTACGCCGTCATGCTGGAGCTCGGCTTTAATCGCACCACCTTCGGTAAAGCCATCCTGGCCGCTTGCTTCATCAATGATCTGGGCACCGTGATCGCCCTTGGCTTGATCTTTTCCCCGTTCACCATCCGTACCCTGATCTTTCTTGCCGCGGCTCTCGTGATCCTGGTGGCCCTGCCCTTCGTCACCCAGTGGGTCTTTCAGCGCTACGGCGGGCGCGTCTCGGAACTCGAAACCAAGTACCTCCTCTTCCTGCTCTTCGGACTCGGTGGACTGGCCGTCTGGTCCGGCAGCGAAGCCGTCCTGCCCGCTTACATCATTGGCATGGTCCTCGCCGGCACCGTCGGCAAAGACCACTTCCTGATCCGCCGCCTGCGCACCCTGACGTTCGGCCTGCTCACGCCTTTCTACTTCATTCGCGCCGGCAGCTTTGTCTCCGTGCCCGCGCTGGCGGCTGCGCCGCTCATCTTCGTGGCCCTGTTCTTTGCGAAAATGGGTTCGAAGCTGATCGGCCTGTTGCCCACGGTGCGCGCGTTCGGCTACCAGGGGCGCGAAGGAGTCTATTACTCTCTCATGATGTCCACCGGGCTTACCTTCGGCACCATCTCCGCCCTGTTTGGACTCAATCACGGCATCATCGGCCAGCGCCAGTATTCCCACCTGGTCGCCACCGTCATCGGCAGCGCCGTGATTCCCACCGCCATCGCCAACGCCCTGTTCATGCCGCATCACCTGTTGCCCGGAAAAGAACGGGAGCTCAAGGAAGCCGCATTCGGCGAGCCGGTAGGAGACCTGGATGCATGACACGGAAGGAGACCCATACGGTTGGACAAGTATCTGGTAGTGCTGGCCGGCGCCGGCCTCGGCGGACTGGTCCGCTATATCGCCGGAACCGCAATCATGTCGAAATACGGCGGGCGCTTCCCGCTGGGTACTTTCGTCATCAATGTCACCGGCTCGTTCCTCATCGGCGTCCTCATGACGCTGCTGACGGAGCGGCTCCATCCCCATCCCAACTGGCGTCTGTTTCTGGTTGTGGGAATCCTGGGAGGATACACCACGTTCTCGAGCTTCGAGTACGAGACGTATCAGGCCATGCGCGATGGCGAGCGCTGGATGGGCTTGTTTTATCTGCTGGGCAGCGTGGCCATCGGCTATCTCGGTGTGTGGCTGGGCGCGTTGCTTGCCGCCCGCCGCTAGCATCGCACAAACCGGGGCGCGGACTGGAGAGCACATGCTGACCAAAGGTCCCGCCAAGAAAGTCACCATCTTCATCAACGAAGATACCCAGCACCATATGACCGCCCTGCATGACTCCATCATGACCTTCCTCATGCACAAGGGAGTCTCCGGCGCCACCGCCACCCGCGCCTACTCCGGCTTTGGCTCGCATCAACTGATGCACACTCCTAAGGTCGAGGTCCTGGCGCAGCACCTGCCCATCCGCATCGAGTTCATCGAAACGGCCGAAAAGGTCGAAGAGGTTTTACCGACTCTATACGAAATGGTGAGCGACGGGCTGATCGAGGTGCAGGACACCACAGTCGTGCGGTTCGCGCATAAGTCCACCCGGCCCGAACCCCACCCGCCGCACCAACACAAGCAGGCGCCCGCCACATTGCTGCGCGTCTTCCTGGGCGAAGCCGACAAGTGGCATGGCGAGCCGCTTTACGACGCCATCGTCAACAAGCTGCGCATGATCGACATCGCCGGCGCCACCGTGTATCGCGGCATTCTGGGTTACGGCGCCAAGGGACATCAGCATAAGAAAAGCTTCTTCCATCCCATGCGCGACCTGCCCATCATGATCTCCGTGATCGACTCTCCCGAAAAGATCGCTGCGGCCGCGGAAGCGATCGAAGAGATGCTCGAAGACGGCCTGATCGTGACTTCCAGCGTGGATATGGTCAGGCTGGTGCGCGGCAAAGCCGCCCCGGAGGTATCCGATGCTGCCGGAACAACTCGCTAAACTCCTGAGAATCCACCTCAAGGAATCCGACCGCGGCGGCGGCCGGCCTCTATATAAAGCCATCGTGGATAAGTGCCGCGAGATGAAGATCGCCGGCGCCACTGTCTTCCGCGGCCTGGAAGGCTATGGCGAGACCGCCGCAATGCACAAGTCCCACCTCATCCGCCACGACCAGCCCATCGTGATTACCATCGTCGACTCCGCCGAAAACGTGGCCCGCCTCGTTCCGGTCGTGGAACAGATGATGGACACCGGCCTGCTGGCCCTTTCCGACGTGCGCGCGCTGCGCGTGCAGAAGCAGAAACTACCATGACGGCATGCGAAAATTAGCCCTGGCGAGCGCGACTACCAGGTCCGCATGAAAGACTTCGACCTTTGGAAGAACGGCCCCAGCACCCCCGCCGAATACCATAAACCCGGCTACGTCGCGCCCGAGGTGATCGACGGCATTGCCCGCTGGATCGCTGCTCCATCCCGCTGATCTGCTGCTAGTCTGGAATCAGATACTATGCACGTTGTTATGGCCATGGCCTTCCTCGCCGTCTCCACGCCGTCGGCCGTTGTCCTCAAGCCCGTCTCCAACATGTACGCCCAGCCGGATGACGCCACCGAAGTCGTATCGCAGGCCATCTACGCCACCACCGTCGCCGTGATTGACGAGCAGCCCGGCTGGCTGCACGTGCGCACCGCCGATGCCTATACTGGTTGGATCCCGGCCCCCGATACGCGCCGCCCCTCCGCCACTGAAAAGCCGTACGCCTCCGGCGGCCGCGTCGCCCAAATCGAGAGCCTCTTCGCCAACATTTATCACGAGCCCAACGTCACCAAACGACGGCCCTTGCTCAACGTGCCGTTTGAGACCCGCCTGGAAGTCATCGCCGAGCCTCCCGACGATCCCCGCTGGCTCGAAGTGCGTCTGCCCGACGATCGCTCCGGCTGGCTCCAGCGCGGCGACGCCACCCTCGACCCGCACCCCCTGTCGATCGACCGGGCCATCGAACTGAGCCGCCGCTTCCTGGGCTTGCCCTACACCTGGGGCGGCACCTCCAGCTTCGGTTACGACTGCTCCGGTTTCACCCAGATGCTTTGCCGCCGCCGTGGCATCGTGATGCCCCGCGACGCGGATCTGCAGGCCGCCTGGAACGGTGTGGTCCCCGTCAAGCCCGACGAATTGAGGCCCGGCGACCTGCTGTTCTTCGGCAGCGCCGCCGATCACATCACCCACACCGGCATGTACATCGGCGATGGCGCATTCATCAACGCCACCACCTGGGTTCACCCCGTCATCCAGATCTGCGCCCTCAGCGATCCGCACTGGAGCCGCTTACTGGTCGCCTGCCGGAGGCTCAAATGAAGGTGACGGTGATCGGCGCCGGACGCATGGGATCCGCTCTCGCGACGGCGCTGTTCCATAAGGGAATTGCGGCGACGGTCTGGAACCGGACCGCGTCGAAGACGGAGGCTCTCTCAAAACTGGGGTTGAGCGTTGCTCACGGTATCCCGGACGCTATTCGGGAAGCCGATGTCGTGATCGTCAATATCAGGGATTACAGTTCGACCCGGCAGCTGTTGGAGCAGCCTGATATCGAAATGGCGCTCCGCGGCAGGATCGTCGTGCAACTGAGCAGCGGTACGCCCAAAGAAGCCAGGGAAATGGACTCCTGGGCCCGCCGATGCGGAATATCGTATCTTGACGGCGCCATTCTGGGCAGTCCGAACGGAATCGGAACATCCGCCTGCACCATCTTCTATTCCGGGCCGGAGGAAGTCTTCAACCGCGCGAAGCCGGTTCTGACGGCGTTTGGCGACAGGACGGTGTTCGTAGGGCATGAAATCGGTCATGCCTCGGCGTTCGATGTTGCGGTCCTCACTTTCGCGGTCAGTGCCATGCTGGGCTTTCTCCAGGGCCAGGTTGTTTGGGAGAGTGAAAACCTGCCTGCCGGAGGATTTCTGGAGACCATCAAGGGGCTGATGCCAACCATGGAATTAATCTTCACCGACATGTCACGGAGAGTTTCGTCAAAGGATTACGCCGGCGATCAAGCTTCGCTCGAAGCGTATTCCGTGGTCACCAGGCAGCTTGTAAGCTGGTGCCAGGATCGAGGTTCGGACCACACGATTCCCGATGCGTACGTTAATCTCATGGAGCGGGCCATCCAGGCGGGCAAAAGTCAGGCTGATTTCGCATGCCTGTTCGAGATTCTGTCCGCCCACGCTAGAATCGCAAGAAACGAATGAATCGCCGACATTTCTTCGTAGCCCAGGCCGGATGGCCCGCGCTTCTGGCGGCCGCCGCGCCGCGCGGAACGATCCACGCCGAGATCAAGCGCCTGAAGCTGCGCCACACCTGGACCACCACCATGTCGTCCAGCGACTACCGCGACACGCTTCACGTGGCCTATACCAACGGCGGCATCACCGGCCGCGGGGAGGGCGCCCCCATCGTGCGATATAAGGAGAACGCCGAAGGCGCCGGGCGCGCCGTGGAGTCCGTGCGCGACCTGCTGGCCGCCGCCGATCCATGGCAATTCTCCAAAATCATGCAGCAGGTGTTCGCGCGCGTGGAAGGCGAATGGGCCGGTAAGGCCGCCATCGATATCGCCCTGATGGACTGGATCGGCCAGAAGCTCGGCGTGCCCCTTTATCGCTACTTCGGCCTCGATCCGCGCGATACACCCGTCACCACCTTCTCCATCGGCATCGACAACCCCGAAACCACCCGCCGGAAGGTGGCCGAGGCCGCTGATTTTCCGGTCCTCAAAATCAAGGTCGGGCTCGACACCGACGAAGCCACCATCGCCGCCGTGCGCGCCGCCACCTCGAAACCCCTGCGCGTGGATGCCAACGAAGGCTGGAAAGACAAGGAAGTCGCCGTCCGCAAGATCGACTGGCTCGCCGGGCAGGGCGTCGAATTCGTGGAGCAGCCCATGCCCGCCGAAATGCTGGACGAGATGCACTGGGTGCACTCCCGCGTGCACCTGCCCCTCATCGCCGACGAAGCCTGCCGCCACGCCTCCGACATCCCCAAACTGGTGGGCGCCTTCGATGGCGTCAACGTCAAGCTCGATAAAGCCGGCGGCATCCTGGAAGTCCACCGCATGATCCAGGTGGCTAAATCGCTTGGATTGAAAACCATGTTGGGCTGCATGGTGTCGAGCTCCGTGTCCGTCACGGCCGCCGCGCACCTTTCGCCCCTGGTGGACTACGCCGACCTGGATGGCAATCTTCTGATCGCCAATGATCCTTTCACCGGCGTGCGCGTGGAGAAGGGAAAACTGATTCTGCCGGATCGCCCGGGCCTGGGACTGCGCCCGGCCTGAACCCGCTTACGCCATCCCCGCCGCGCCCGCCTTTCGCGATGCGTCCGTGTAGTAGAACACCAGGTAGGCCAGCCCCACGCCCAGTGGAATCAGCCCGAGCAACGCCACGCCCGGCGGCATCCCGTGCGCATGCAGCACCTGGTCTTTCTCCACGATCTGCCTGGCCTGGTCGAGCGGAATGCTGAGCGCGTTGCTCACGTTCTGGGCGCTCCACGCCATCTGCTCGGCCGATTCCGGACGCTGCGACGCCGCCGACAGCCCCAACAGGCAAACCATCAGCGCCGCGCCGCTGAAGCTCCAGATCAGTCCCCGCAACAGGTACACCCGCGGCGACCAGGGCGCCGGCCCGCGCCCCATCGGGATGTCGGTTCCCTTTTCCAGCGCGGCCAGGCGTTCCTGGTGCAGCATCTGCTGGTTGCGATGACGCAGAAGTAACAGCGTCAGCATCAAAACCAAAACTCCAAACATGAAAACGCTGATGATGGCCGCTTGAGCTGCTCCCATACTTTCTTCTCCTCGCTGATTGAGACTGGCGTTTTCCTCCCAATGTTTCGAAACATGCGCGCCGTTTCCTGTGGTCTAAATAAAGCTATGGCGGAAGATTTCGAGCGGATTGTCCGCGAGTATCAGGACAGAATCTTCCGCCTGGCCTTCTCCATGCTTGGAAACCGCGCCGCCGCCGAAGAAACTGCCCAGGACGTGCTGGTCCGCGCGTGGCGCGGCCTCCCCGGCTTTCGCGCCGAATCCTCCCTTTCCACCTGGATCTACGCCATCACCCGCAACGTCTGCTTGACCGCTCTTCGCCGCCATGAGATTTCCGCCTACTCTCTGGAAGAACCGGCCGCGCAGCGCGCCGCCGAGCGCCATGCCTTCGCCGGCTGGGCCGTCGCGGATTCCCCGGATGCCGCCGCCCTGCTCGAACGTTTGCCCGCCAGATACCGCCAGGTGGTGGCGCTCTTCTATATGCAGGAGAAGTCGTATGATGAGGTAGCCTCCATGCTTGGCATGCCCATCGGCACCGTGAAAACGTACCTGTTTCGCGCGCGCCAGAGCCTGGCCGAAGAGTTGGCCCAGGAGCGCGTCCCGAAAGGAGAAGCATAATGGCTTGCCCGGAATTCCAGGACCTGCTGCGCGATCGCGCCGACGGCCACGCCGCGCATTGTGAGCACTGCCGCGCCCTGCTCGATGCGTTCGCCGACGTGGATACTGCGTTCGAAACCGCTTTCGGCGATATCTCCGCGCCCCCCACCCTGGCCCCCGCCGTGCGCGCCCGCATCGCCCGCGAGATCCGTATTCCCCGCCCATCCATGCTCCCCGAAGTGCTGGACTTCATCGGTTGGGCCGCCGTCCTGGCCCTGGCCGCCCTCATCGTCCCGCATCTGCTGCTGAGCCTGGGCGCGGTGCTTTAGATCCGCGGTGCTTTAGATCCGCGGTGCTTTAGATCCGCGGTGCTTTAGATCCGCGGTGCTTTAGATCCGCGGTGCTTTAGCCCCCTTGACAGGAGTCCGGCGCCGCGTTATATAGGTAGTATGTCTACGGTAGACGATCCACCTGATCGGCTCGAATTCCTGCAAGGCACCCTGGAAGTCCTGATCCTGCGCAGCCTCCAGATCGGACCCAACCACGCCTACGGCATTACCCGCTTCCTGGAGGAGCAATCCGGCGACGAATTTGTCGTCGATAACGGATCGCTCTACCCCGCCCTGCAGCGCCTCCTGCAGCGCGACTGGATTGCGCCGCAATGGAAGACGTCCCCTAACGGCCGCCGCGCCCGGTATTACCGGCTCACTCCGGCAGGCCGCAAACAACTGGCCGCCGCCGCCTCCAAATGGCAGCGCTTCGCCGCCGCCATGGGCCGCGTGCTGGCCGACGAGGTTTAATCGTGCGCGCCTGGTGGTCGAAACTTCGTGCCGCATTCCGCCGGCGGCGCGGCCTCGCGGAAGATCTCCACGATGAGCTCGCCGCCCAATTGGAATTCGAAATCGAAGAGAACCTCTTCCGCGGCATGTCTCCCGATGAGGCCCGCGCCGCCGCCCGCCGCCGCGTCGGCAACCTTACCGGCATTCAGGAGCGCGCCCGCGACGCCTGGACCTTTACCGCCCTCGAAACCGTCGCCCGAGACCTGCGCTACGGCCTGCGCGCCCTTCGCCGCTCGCCCGGCTTTGCGCTGGTCGTGATTCTCACCCTCGCGCTGGGCATCGGCGCCAACACCGCCATCTTCAGCGTGGTGAATACCGTCCTGCTGCGGCCGCTTCCCTACCCCGCTGCCGAACGCCTGGTCTGGCTCGGCGAGTCCGATCCCAAGGCCGAGGGCATCAGCGTCACCTGGGTGAACTACCGGCGCTGGCGCGCTGAAAACCATAGCTTCGAAGAGATGGCCGGCTTCCATACCGCGCACTTCACGCTGACCGGACGCGGCGATGCCCTGCTCACCCGCGCCGGCGTGGTCACCAGCGGCTTCTTCGGCCTGCTGGGCGCGAAGCCCCTGCTGGGCCGCGTCTTCGGTGAAGCTGACGACCGCCCGGGCGCCCCCCTGACCGCCGTGCTGGGCTACCAGTTCTGGCTCGACAAACTGGGCGGCGACGCTCACGTAATCGGCACGGCTTTAGCCTTGAACGGCCAGCCTTACGAAATAGTCGGCGTGCTGCCGCCCCGGCTTCATTTCTTTGAACAACCCATCGACTTCTACCTGCCCCTCTACCGCATAGAAGGCGAAGTCACCGATCGCGGCCACCATGGCTCCATGCGCCTCATCGCGCGCCTGAAGCCCGGCGTAACCTTGACGTCCGCCGTCGCCGACCTGGATCTCATCATGCGCCGTCTGGCCGAATCCGACCCTGGACCGGAAAGCCGGCACCGCGCCACCGGCGTCTTCCTGACGGATTACCAGACCCACGATGTCCGCCCCACCCTCCTGATCCTCCTGGCGGCTGTGGGACTGGTGCTCATCATCGCCTGCGCCAACGTGGCCAGCATTCTGTTGGCCCGCAGCACCGCGCGCTCGCGCGAGATGGCCGTCCGCGCCGCCATCGGCGCCGGCCGCGCCCGCCTCGTCAGACAGTTGCTCACCGAGAACCTGCTGCTCGCCGGACTGGGCGGCCTCGCCGGCGGTCTGCTCGCGCAGTGGGGCTCCCGCGCCCTGATTCAAATGGGACCGCGCGACATTCCCCGCCTCGCCGAAACCACCTTCGATTGGCGCGTGCTGCTGTTCGCCTTGTCCGTCACCCTCGCCGTTGGATTGTTTACCGGCCTGGCCCCCGTATTCGCGGCCGGCCGGCGCGACCTCGTGTCCGCCTTGAAAGACAGCTCCCGCTCCGCCACCGGACGCGGCGGCCAGGCCTCCCGCGGCGCTCTGGTAGTCGCCGAGATCGCCATCACCCTGGTATTGGCCTTCGCCGCCGGACTGCTGCTGCGCAACCTGATCGTGGCCCAGACCGCCAGTCCCGGCTACGACCCCGAACACGTGCTGGCCCTTGAGCTGGTGCTGCCTTCGTCCAGCTACCGCGGTCCCCAGGCCATCCACAATTTCCACGATCAGCTGGAGCAGCAGCTCCACATCCTGCCCGGCGTCACCGCGGTTGGTTCCGTGAATTGCCCGCCCTCCGTCGGCGATTGCGGCGACTGGTTTTACTCCGTCCTCGACCGGCCCGCGCCCCAGCCCTCCGAAGTTCCCATCACGCTCTTCAACACCGCCGACAACGATTACTTCAGCGTGATGCGCATTCCGCTGCGCCAGGGCCATGCCTTCACCGCTCACGACCCGCCGGGCGCCGCCATCGTCAATGAAGCTTTCGCCCGCAAATGGTGGCCGAATAGATCCGCCGTCGGCGGCCGTATCAAGTGGGGCGGTCCCTACCGCGACGGCCCTGTCTACCAGATCATCGGCGTGGTGGGCGACGTCTCCCAGATGGGCCTCGGCACCGAACCTTACCCCGAAGTCTACCTGCCCTTCTCGCAGTCGGCGGGGGAAGCCATAGTGCTGATGATTCGCGCCGGCGGCGATGTGCGGACGCTCGCGCCCGCCGTGCGCCGCCAGGTCGCGGCCCTCGACCGCAATCTCCCCATACAGAGCCTGCGCCCCTTCACCAGCACCGTGGCCGCCTCGCTCGCCGGGCGCCGCTTCAGCACGGTGCTGCTGGTCTTATTTGCCGGCCTCGCCTTGACCCTCGCCGCCGTCGGCATCTACGGTCTGCTGAACTATTGGGTGCGCGTCCGCGAGGACCAGATCGCCATTCGCATGGCGCTGGGAGCGCCCCGGCTGGTCATTATGCGCTGGGCCGGAGCGCAAGCATTGCGCCTGTCCCTGATCGGCACCGGCATCGGCATGCTGGCAGGATGGGCCGCCGCGCGCTGGCTGGCGGACCTGGTCTTCGGAATCCAGGCCCACAACCTCGCCACTCTAGCCGGAGCCGCCGCCGCCGTAGTAGCCATCGCCATGCTGGCCGCCGCCCTCCCCGTCTGGCGCGCCACCCAGGTCGACCCGGCAAACAAACTTCACCACGCTTAGTCTTATCTGCGTTTATCTGCGGCTATCTGCGGCCAAAAATGCTTTTCGTAGGACCCCGCAAATAGTAACGCGATCCGCCGCCCCCACGCCTATAATGGATTATCGCTTCAGGTCTCGTGGAACGCTGGATCCTCTTATCAATCCTATGCGGCACGCTGCTGCACGCCGCCGAGCCTCGCCTGCAGCCCGTCACCGTTTGTGAAGTGCTCCAGGATCTGGCCGCCTACGACGGCAAAGTGGTCGCCATCGTCGGACGCTTTTCCTTCCGCCAGAGCGGCCGCTGGCTCGGCGAGCAGAAATGCGCCAAAAAGCTGGTCACCGGAGATCAGGAGTGGCCCAACGCCTTCTGGATCGCCTATGAGCCGTCCACTGCCCCCAAACCGCCCGCGGTGCTCACCGTCGATGCGGCGCTCCTCGCACAAAAGCTGCGCGAAGTGAAGCTCGCAACTTCCCTGAGCAGGCTCCGCTTCGGCAGTACGGATTACGATAATTGGGCTTTAGTCTACGGGCGCGTCGAAACCCGCAAGGACCTTTTGCTGACGACTCCCGGCGGAACCCGCAAAAACGGCTTCGGAGTCGGAAACTCCTCTCCCGCCCGCCTCGTCTGTCACGGCGAAGCCGAGATAGTGTTTCTTAACGAATAAATCTTACGACGCGCGCTTGGCGGTGAATTCCTGCGGCGGCTGATCGCCTCCGTCGCGTGCCCTGGTGAACTTGATCTCATCGCCCGAAACGATCCCTTTATATAGGAGCTTGACCGTGTTGCCGTTGAACTCCAGCGTCTGGGTGAACGAGATCTGGTTGCCGTCGATCTTGCCGTCGGAGATGTCCGCATCTCCGCGCGGTGAACTCACGGAGCCGGTCAGCGTATTGCCGTCCACCTTGAATGTGAAGGTCGCCTCGCGTGTCTGTCCGCCGCGGCCGGGCACTTGAGCTGTCCATTTGCCGGTGACATCTGCAGCTAGGGCCGTCAGTGCGAGTAAGCCCAGTAGTAAGCCTGTTGTCAGTATTCTGCGCATGAAGCAAGGGCGTCGCCGGTGACCGCAAAGTTACCCGGAGCCGAGGTATTACAATCTCTTAACAGGTAACGGTGAGTGGTTTGTGATCGTCGTTGCTTGTGAGGCATCTGCCGACTTTGCCCAGGTATTATTTCCCCCTCTTGCTGACCCTGACAGGCGCCGGAGCGCTCTTTGCGCAGAGCGGCTACGTAAAATCCGCGAACCAGCCGATTCCAGGAGCTACCGTTACTGTCACCACCGGTGGTGTGAAACTGACCACCACCACGGACCCCGCCGGTCACTATGCGCTCTCCGTGCCGCCCGCCGGCGAATGCACCATCGGAGTTCAGATGTTCGGCTTCCAGCCCGCCACTAAAAAGTCCACCTGCGCCCAGGACGAGAAAATCGACTTCACCCTGCAATTGCAGGAATCGCCCATGGCCGCGCGCCTTGGGCGCGCCAACGGCGCGGGAGCCGCCAATCAGTTCGAAACTCAAT
>Ga0070731_10004276_pt1 | contig 12376 bp, 9 predicted proteins | sample Coa_R1_2_FD_66448 | JGI IMG/M metagenome (GOLD analysis project Ga0070731, IMG submission 66448) | Surface soil microbial communities from Centralia Pennsylvania, which are recovering from an underground coalmine fire - Coalmine... | ecosystem: Environmental > Terrestrial > Soil > Unclassified ... | reverse complement strand
TTCCAATACACCGGGGTGGTGTTCCCATGCCCCATCAATGCGATTTCTTCGACAATCTGCGTATCTGCCACGGTACACGTCGTACACAACTGCCCCATATTGTCGCGGTTCAGGAGATAGATGATGCCTTGCTTGCCCACGGCAACCGCTTCATGGGGATAGGGGCCCGGCTGATCCGGCAGAATCACGACACCGTTTGCCAAATCCAAATCATTTTGCGAGAGGAACTGGTAATTGTAGGGAGTGAAGTAGTCCGTCATACCGAGGACGGTGCCATTCTGGCTGAGCTTGATTACGCTGGTGGATAAATTCGTCCCCGCGGAATAAAAACCTTCTCCAGTTTCGACGTAGATGAAGCCACTGCTGTCTGCAGAAATGCCAGCTCCCTTTTGCCAAATCGACGCCAGCGTTTTTCCCGGCTCCGTCGTGTACGCTCCCTCTTGCTCTAGCGTCGCTTCGTTGTACGAGAGAACCCAGCCTTGACTGTAGTCGTTACAACAATTCGAACCAAACGCAATGTAGATGTGACCATTCGCCAGAAGCAGCCCGGGACGATTCAGCTGATACAGGTCGGTGAACGTAGTGCTCACTCCATTCAACGCGTAGCTTGCGGCAAGTGTGACCGGGGCACCCGCGATTTCCATCCCGCTGGTTACATCCAGTGCGTGCAGGCGATGAACAACATTGTTGTTCTCATACGTCTCCGCCACCAAGTACATGGTTCCGGTTGCCTGATCGATCACAGGAGTAGAAACGATGCCAACCTCGCTCCATCCCGTTGTAGTCGTGACCAGCTTGACGCTCCCCGGCACTGGCGTTGCGCCCGCAGGGCTATAATTTAAAATGCTAGTCATCCACAAAGGATTGGTATTCGCGCTGTCCGGGTCAAACGCGTACACGCTGTCATGCAAAGTAACTACGTACACGACGTTGTGCACACCCTTTCCCAAGACATTTACGCCAGGAAGGTACAGTGGATTCGCCACGACGAACCCATCTACTGGCAGCGTCGCTAATTTCCCGAAGGTTGTGCTGTTCACATTTGCCGAAGTCAGGACCGTCTCGCTCGTATTGGCGCTTGTCCGCGCATTGTCGTAATGCCACGTCGTAACGGCGGTTTGACCCGGCAACTGCACTGACAGGAACAACGTTAGCGGCAGAATAAACACAAAGCTGACTGTGCTAAAGTTTGCACAAAAGAGGAATGACAATAACCGCCGCCTGGAAATCATCCCTGCATTTCGGGTCTTGTTGTTCCGAGTAACACTTGTCTCCCCGAAGGAAAACATACCGAACCTCCTGACTATCGGTGTTTTTCTGGGAGGTTTACTCGACCCATTGGGGTACGACTTCTGCCGCCCGCAGTCCAGTTCTTGTTTCTAGATGCAATTCTACAACCATGCGTTCGCATGGCTCCTGTGCACAAATCTTCACGGCCGCGGGCAGCCTAATCCGGCTATTCCCAACCCGAACGGTCAGACGAAGGAGGTTACCCTGACCAGATCGATGGGTTGCTCTCGCTCGAACCCCGACCGATCTGGTACCCCTGCCTGACCGGAATCTCGGACGTCGCCCAAATCGTCTTCGTGCGCAGGCGGCTGATTGTGATGAGCGGAGCACAGAGGATACAGTGTGGTAGAAAAAGCGTTCTTTCCTCCTGCTGCTAATGGCGTGTGATCGCACTGGTAACCTAGACACCATGGGTCGTTTGTGACAACCTGAATTGAGGATTCAGCATGGGCAGGAGCACTCGAAGACGAACTTTTTGTCTTTCGTCTGAGGCAGCCCGATTCTCGTGAACCCGACCGGCTCGGGATTGGTTCGGCGTTCACCCTTGCTTGAGATCCCCGAAGTTGTGATCCGACAGAATGAGCCTCAAAATTCGAGCTTTAAAAAACGTAGTGTCCAGCTGGGGAGGACTGGCGGTGAATATTGCCGTCGGTTTCTTTCTTTCCCCCTTCATCCTCCATCATTTAGGTGACGACGCTTTCGGCCTTTGGGTCCTAATCTTTTCACTTACTGGCTACTACGGGATATTCGACTTTGGCATTCGATCCTCACTGGTGCGCTATGTATCGAAATTCCAGGCGACCGGTGACAAGGACGAACTCGCTCGTCTGATCAATACCAGTTTCTTCACGTATACCTGTATCGGGTTAATTCTGCTCGTGCCCACCTTTCTGGGCAGCTTCTACGTGGACAAGCTATTCCATACCCCTCCGGGCTTTCGGCACGACGCCCGCATCCTCTTCCTCATGGTCGGCTCTTCGTTGGCGCTGGGGTTTCCCCTGGGGATCTCCGGCGGCATTCTTGAGGGCATGCAGCGGTTTTATTTACTGAATTGGACCAACATCGTCTCCACGCTATTGCGAGCCGTTCTTATCGTCTTTGCCCTGCGCAATGGCTTGGGACTGCTTACTGTGGCGCTGATTACCGTGGGCCTGCCTATCGTGGCATCTGCGGTGCGCGCGGTAATTGCCCATTACCTTCTGACTGTGCCCTACGGATGGCATTACGTGAGCCGCAAATCACTCGGGCAAGTCGCCAGCTACGGTTCCGTCACATTCATGATCATCGTGGCGGGTCGTCTTCGCTTCAAGACCGATGCTGTCATCATTGGAACTTTTTTATCTGCCGGGGCGATCACTTTCTTTTCCATTGGCGGACGCCTGGTGGACTATGCCACCGAGGTGGTCAGCAGCTTGGCGCAGATCTTCACTCCCATGTCGAGCCAGTTTCATGCCACTGGTGATTACGGTCAACTCAGGAAAATTTTTGTCGCTGGAAATCGCGCCTGCGCCTTTGTCGCCTTTCCTCTAGCCGTCACCCTGGTCGTGATGGGTAAATCGATCATCGAGGCCTGGGTGGGGTCACGTTACGTTTCAAGCTATCTAGTTCTGGTGATTCTGCTGATTCCCTCCACCCTTTATATGGCTCAAGGAACTTCGACGAGGATCTTGTTTGGGATGAGCCTTCACAAGGCACTGGCGTATGTGGTGTTGATCGAAGGCATGGCAAACCTGATTCTAAGTATTGCGCTGGTCCGTCCTTTGGGGATTGTTGGCGATGCAATTGGAACGGCGATCCCGCTCCTCTGCACTTCGGTAATTTTTTTGCCGAGGCACTTGTGCCGCCAGTTGCAGATTCCTGTGAGTAGGTTTCTCTTCGAAGCTTACACCTATCCGCTCCTGCTCTGCATACCCATGATCATTGTCATGTTATTTATGCAGCGCTCGTTTTATGCGCACCATTATCCGCAACTGCTTGTAAATCTGACCGCAGGGTTCGCCGCCTATGGCGTAAGCGTGCTTTGGTTCTTTCTTACGCGTGAACCGTTGGGCATCCAACTCCGAATTCGGCTCTTCGGAAAAGCCAGCGTGCCTGGGGCTTGATCGAGATGACAGCCCCTCTCAAAGTGCTGCAATTGGGTCCCTATCCGCCGCCGCACGGTGGGGTACAAAGCAATCTGGTGGCGATCCGGGCTTTTTTGCAGCGCAAAGGTATTCCGTGCTCAGTTATCAACATCACCCGCCATCGCCGAAAGGACGAGGTTGACGTCTTCTATCCAAGCACTGCCGCCGGAGTCGTTCGGCTTCTGCGGCGCCTGTCGTACGATGTAGTCCACCTTCACGTGGGTGGAAATTTGAACGCTCGAGTGTTGAGCTTGGGATTGGTTTGCACTTTACAACCCCGCAGCAAGTCGGTCTTCACTTTTCATTCAGGAGGTTACCCATCTACGCCGGATGGTAAAGCCCTCGGCTCCTATTCGTACGCCGGCTTTGTGCTGCGCCGTTTCGATGGATTGATCGGCGTGAATCCTGAAATTATGAATTTCTTCGCCCGCTTGGGCGCTTCGGCGAACAGTATGCGTTTGATTCTGCCCCACTCGTTCCTGCTTGAACTGGAACCGAGTTCATCTCTGCCCTCAAACCTCAATGCCTTTTTCGATGCTCACTTTCCTGTCCTGATTTCGATCTCAGGCTTGGAACCGGAATACGACCTGCCGTTACAAATAGAAGCTCTGGGGCGCGTACTCCACAAGTTTCCCCGCGCGGGACTGGCCATTCTGGGCTCAGGAAGTCTGGAGCAAGAGATTCGCCAGAAACTCGCCGCTGTTCCTCATGCGAAACACATACTTTTGTGCGGCGACGTACCCCATCCGGCGACTCTCACTGCCATCTCCCGCGCCAATCTCATGCTTCGCACCACGCTGTATGACGGAGACGCAATATCGGTACGCGAGGGACTGCATCTGGGCACGCCAGTCATCGCCAGTGACAACGGGATGCGCCCTCCCGGGGTTCATCTCATTCCAAAAGCAAATTTGCACGCACTGGTCGACGCGATCGAAAAGATCCTCGCTATGCCTGTAATCGGCAGGAAGACTTCCGTCACCAACGACGACGACAATCTGCAGGCAGTTCTCGACTTCTACCAGGAACTCGCAGGCAATAAGGAAAAGGCACTTTCACCGTGAAGCGACATCTCAAGCGACAGGATCTTATCCATGAATAGGATCTATCTATCGGGAGGTGGTTCGGATTCACCCAGATACGGCCAACAAAATTTGCCGAAAACGTAACATGGATCAAGAACGGCACGGTCAGGACACCGTCTCACATCGCGCTCTATGATTTGGAAAAGAAGATCTGTGAGCAGGAAATTGAACTGGAGCCTTATGGAGTCGGCGTTGTGTTCAGCCTCCTGTCGGTGCCATAAGAATTCCGCAGTGAATGGCAGATTGGATATTAACGACCATTTTCCATGTCAAAGACTCCGATTGTTTTTTTGATGTATCACGAACTGGCACTGCCCGGTCGTCCCATTTACCAGAACGAACCCGGCTATGTTCGCTATGTTCTGGACCACTCCGACTTCGAGTCCCAGATCGAGCACTTGAAAGCAAATGGATGGCAAGGGCTTTCGGTGGGTTCCTCTTTGGCCTATCCGGAAGGACGATACGTCGCCATCACGTTTGATGACGGCTGCGAGACCGATTTATTGGCCGCGGCTCCAATCCTCCGTCAAGCTGAATTTGGTGCAACTTTCTTCATCACCACCGGAAAGCTGGGAACCCCTGGCTATCTTTCGTCCGCGCAACTCAGAGCTCTGAGTGCGCTCGGTTTTGAGATCGGCTGTCACTCTATGACCCACCCGTACCTTAACGACCTTGACGAGAAGGGCCTTCACACCGAGATCGTCGAAGCAAAGTACCGCCTGGAGCAGATTACTGGAAAGATCGTCGAGCATTTTTCATGCCCGGGAGGGCGTTACAACCAACTCGTATTGAAGATGGCTCGGAATGCCGGCTACAGCTCTGTTTGCACCAGCCGGATTCATGCCAATACTGAACATACCAATCGTTTTGCTCTCGGACGCATCGCGATGCTGCGAGATGTTCCTTTACGTACATTTGACCGGATTTGTCAGGGTAGAACCCTCTCCCGCATGAGGGCAAAGGCGATGCTTCGGGAAGCGGCGAGGAGGGTTCTGGGCAACTCTCTCTATGACCGCATTCGGACCGGGGCGCTGCATCCCTAAACAACTCCAATACTGGATTCGCCAGATGTTGGCAGCTTCCGGCCAACCGATTAGAATGATGTGAGTCACCTGTAAGGAGTTGGTCTCGCGTGGGGATTAAGCTTTATCTTCAGTGGCTTACTTTGCTTGGACTACCTTCTCTGATTTTTGCGGCTCAGTCTCTGCCGGTTCCGGATTCCGACCCGCGGAGTGGCTGTGGGACGGGTTCGTATTGCGCTCGTAGCGATCGAAAGACGGAGGCCTATCCGGAAAAAGCTCCAGACATGGGTCCAGCGGGCTCCATCGTCAAGGATCCGGTTTTCGGATCGCGAATTCTCCGCGTCACCGATGAAGGAAGCGATCCCGCCCGGCCAGGGCGGTCGCTGGTTACGCCGTCTTCTGCCGAACAAAACTCGTGGAACAAGAACTCCACCATGTTCTACGTGACAACCCTCGGCGGATCTTTTCTTCTTTACCGGTTCGACCCCGAAACTCTTAAGACCCGCCAAGTGCAGAAACCCGGTTTCCTGAAATGGGGAGGCGAACCTCAGTTTAGCTTTGGGCAAGACAACCTCATCTACGGCATCAGCCAACCCGATACCGTGATCGAGCAATATGACACCACAAGCGGGAAGGTAAGCGAAATTAATAAACCCTCGAAGTGCATAAAGATGGATGTTCGTGATTCTGGCCATACCATAAGCGTGAGCGCCGATGATAGCCGGTTCATGATTTCAATCGGGCCCAAACAGGACGAGAACTATCTGATCTACGTCTACGACCGCAGCCAAGGCTGCCGCTGGTATAACACGGTAACCGGAGAGGTGGGCGGGAACTGGGGCCCGAAAGGAACGATCTCGACACCCGACCGTTTTCCGCTGCATAACGCGCGTATGGCAAAATCGGGAAAATTTGTCTACGCGACGCGCGGCGGCGGTGGCAGCCCAGGCCATCGTTGGGTAATCTGGGAAGTCGACACCTTGAATGCCAGCGTTTGCGCTAGCGGCTGCAGCGGACATCATGTCATGGGCTATTCCCATATTGTGGGAGCGTCGGGTTTAGTACATCCTCTGAATCTCATTTCACGCCCGTTAAACCATCTCGACCAATCGGCGTCTATCATCGACGGGTTGGAGCCGGGCAAAAAGGAGTGGTACGACTCCCATTTCTCGTGGAATAACGTAGATCCCAACGACTCCGCGCCAGTGTGCTTCTCGACGTATCTGCCGCAGAATCCTGCGAGCCCCGGAACCGCGCCGATCGTTACCGGGCCGTGGGAAAACGAAATCGACTGTGCCGAGACGGACGGTAAGGGTACCAAGGTTTGGCGTTTTGCTCATACTTACAGCACCGCCAAAAATGGATTCTGGTCTACACCTCGCGGTAACGTTTCTCAAGACGGACGGTTTTTCATGTTTACATCGGACTGGGAGGACGAATTAGGGAAAGGCCCGGACGATAAGTACCGCACGGATGTATTCATTGTCGAACTGAAATAATGCGCTCGAGGGCACATACATTTTTTGTCGGGAGCTCGTAGATGGAATCAGCTGCGGGTTCCGCGACCCTTTCGTTGAGAACTTTTCACCACATTGGCTTCGTCGTCGCATCCATTGAGAATTCCATTCAAGGTTTCTTGCAATCGTTGGACGCCGAGTGGGACGGAAAGATATTTCATGATCCGAATCAGGTCGTGAAAGTGACATTTCTGCATGGCAGGCTTGCCGGCACTCCGGTCTTGGAATTGGTAGAACCTGCCGGCGAATCATCGCCCGTCCTCCCATTTCTCAAACGTGGGGGCGGACTGCATCACTTGTGTTACGAAGTCGGGGACCTCGAAGAACAATTGCGACTAAGCCGACTGCAACAAGGAATCGTGGTGCGTTCCCCCGTGCCAGCTGTTGCCTTCGGCGGGCGTCGCATCGCCTGGGTCTATACGAAAAACAAGTTGCTGTTGGAGTTCCTTGAGTGCCGTGAACGACCCGCCGCCCTATGACCCCGACAATTCGCACTCCAGACTTACGTCATGAAGTCGATCGCCTGATAGCAGCCGGCTCTGCCGATCTGGCTTGCCTGTCCCTGGCTGAACTCTGGAGAAATGAGGCTGGCGCTGGTCTCGCCCCTTTCCTAATATCGAGATTTGAACAGCTCTGCGGAAAAGTACCCATGGTGCCCATGCGTACGGCTATCCTTCGCTCTTTTACTGTGGAACCCGTCGTTCCGCTGTTGCGAGCAGAAGCCTTTGTGCGAGGAATGAACCTCGCCGTGAAACTTGGTGACTTTAATGCCTTCGCACTAGAGATTCTTGATTCCGAAAGCGACCTTTACAAATTCGATCCCAAGACTGTGATTCTGGCAGTCAGAACTGCGGAGGTCGCGCCTGATCTTTGGAATCAGTATGCAGATCTTCCGGCGGACGCAATCCCGGTCATCATTCGGCGCGTCAGCGATAGTTTCAATCAGTGGATCCGCGTATTTCGGGAACGCAGTCCTGCCGCGCTCATCGTGCATTCTATGGAACAGCCCGCCCGTCCCAGCGCTGGCGTTCTAGATTCCCAACTGGAGAGTGGCCAACGCGCTGCGATTCGGCAGATCAACCATGAACTGAGGAATATCGCCAGCCAGCACCGTGACGTTTACATCCTCGATTACGATGCGCTGATGGGCCTCCATGGGCGTTTGCGGTGGCATGACCAAAGAAAATGGCTGATCGCCCGCATGCCTATCGCTGCTGATCACCTGATTTACCTTGCTCGCGAGTGGATGCGCTTCCTCGTTCCATTGTCCGGCAGAACTGCCAAGGTCCTCGTCGCTGATCTCGATAACACACTCTGGGGCGGCATTATCGGTGAAGATGGAATGACTGGAATCAAACTGAGCCCCGAATATCCCGGCGCCTCCTACCAGGATCTCCAGCGCGCTATGCTCGATCTCGCAAGACGAGGCATTCTTTTGGCGATTTGTAGCAAGAACAATCCGGACGACGCGATGGAAGTCCTGAAAAATCATCCGGGAATGTTACTGAGGCCGAAAGATTTTGCAACTATTCGCATCAATTGGACCGACAAGGCCCAGAACCTCCGCGAAATTGCCGCGGAATTGAACTTGGGAATCGATTCTCTTGCTTTTATTGACGACAACCCTTTCGAGCGCGAACAAGTACGCAAAGTCCTCCCCGAAGTCATCGTCGTCGACTTGCCCCAGGATTCCGTCGGCTATGCGGCTGCGCTTCGTGACTCTCCGGTATTCGAGCGATTGGCTGTCTCCACCGAGGACCGGCAGCGCACTAGCATGTACGCCGACCAGCGCGAGCGTGCTCAGGCGGAGCAGACCTTCCAGAGCAAAGAGGACTTCTTTCGCTACCTCCAGCAGGAGGCGGAGGTCGCGCGGGTATCTCCGGCGACGCTTGCGCGAGTCGCGCAGCTTACGCAAAAGACCAACCAGTTCAACCTCACCACGCACCGGTACACGGAACAGCAAATTGCGGAAATGGCTGACCGTCCTGATTGGCAGGTACTCTCGATTTCGGTGCGGGATCGCTTCGGTGATCATGGATTGGTGGGCGTAGCGATCACACACGATCGAGGCGATGCTTGCGAGATTGATACCTTCCTGTTAAGTTGCCGCGTGATCGGCAGGTCGGTGGAAACGGCTCTTCTTTCTCATCTCGCTCAAGTAGCCGCTACGCGGGGCTCTCGCCAACTCTTGGGACGCTTTGTCCCCACCAAGAAGAATGCCCCTGCGCGCGAATTTTACGCGCAGCATGGCTTTGAAAAGAAGGCGGACGATCACCAGGGTTCAGTCTGGACCTTAAGCCTGCCTGAAAGTACACTCTCCATTCCAGATTGGATTCGGTTAAATACAAATGAAGGGGATCACCATTGACAGCAACCATTCTCGACCAGATTCGAGGAATCGCATCAGACCTTTTCGGTATTCCGATGGATCGGATCACGGCCGATTCTTCTCCTGAGACCATCGAAACCTGGGACTCCACGCAGCATCTCAATTTTGTGCTCGCCCTGGAAGAAACATTCGCCCTGCAGTTGTCTCCGGAAGAGATGGAACAGATGCGAACCGTCGGAGAAACCGCACGAGTCATCGAGAACAGGGCCCACGCAGGGTCCCATTGAAACCTCCAATTTTCATCGTGGGTTGCCCGCGCTCGGGCACCAGCTACCTTTACCACCTGCTGCTGTCGGCCGGCGGATTCGCTGAATTTCGCACCCAGATGAATGTATTTGACGTGCTCGAGCCGATTTTTGGCGACCTCCGCATGCCGAAAAGCAAAAAAAGACTGCTGGACCAGTGGCTCTCCAGCAAGGCTTTCGACGTTAGCGGACTTACCACGGCTCAGGTCGAGCAAGCCGTCGCCCAATCCAGCAATGGCAGCGATTTCCTGCGTTTCATAATGGAAGCTGTCGCTTGCAACCAGAGAGTGGATCGTTGGGTGGACTCTACCCCAACCAATATTCCTCACATTCCGAGAATCAAAAAGGACTTCCCTGACGCCCTGTTTGTGCACATCATCCGAGATCCGCGCGATGTCGCCTTGTCGCTGGATAAGCGCGGCTGGACGCGCCCCCTCCCCTGGGATGGCGAGCAGAGGCTCGTAGCCGCCGGCCTCTATTGGGAGTGGATCGTGCGCAAGGGCCGCAAACTAGGCGCGAACCTGGGAAAAGATTATGTTGAGGTCCGTTATGAAGATCTGGTGAACGATCCAGCTGACGCATTGCAGAAACTGGAGGGTTTTCTCAGTCATCCCCTGAATTACGCGCACATTCGCGAGACAAGCGTTGGATCCGTCAAAAACCCACTCACTTCTTTTAAGGAAGACCTGAAGCAGGGCCGATTTACGCCGGTCGGCCGCTGGAAAGATAAATTTCCTGCGCGCCAGCTCTTTTTAATGGAAAGTGCCATCGGAGAATACATGCAAGAGCTTGGGTATCCGCTCTCTGCGACCGCAGCGGAAACAAAACGCCCCAAGATGACGGTTAAACGCCTGGAATATCGCCTGTTTTATGATTTCAAACAGTGGGCAAAAATCCATACCCCGCTCTCTCGGTGGATGGTCAGCTATTCCGGCATCCTCATCGATAAATAGAACTCGCAAGGCAAAGATCACTCCGGGTCGGCTTCAACGCCGGTGCCTGGCTTTCGCTGGCTATGCAACCACCCTTCCAGCCGTTGCTTTTTCGCGTAGATCATCTTTGCCTGTCCCCGAAGAGTAGAAAGAAGGCCGAACCGCGATTTCGTGAACCACGGCACTCGATGAGGTACACACCCGTACTTCTCTTTGTAAGTTCCCTGTCCGCCCCAGTCGTAGATTTCCACCCCTCGACGCTTCCAGTAGCGCATCGCATACCAGTGGATGGCCTCATTGGGACGCAGATTCTGACTGCCGCGAAAGCTCGCATTCCCCCAGAACTCGGCGATCTTATTGAACCCAGGGAAAATGCCCGTTGCAATGCACTTTCCTTCCTCATCTCGCGCACGCACCAGCAAAATCCGGCCGGTTGGTTCTACATTCCTGATCAGCGCTCGCACTCTCTCCACCGTGTAGGTCGGGACCAGACTCTGCTTGGCAAAAACATCTTTCAGTTGCTCGTAATACTCGTCCGCAAAATCCGGGTCATGGGCCTCTTCGATCGTAACTCCGCTTTTTTCCGCTTTGCGCACGCACCGGCGGCACGCGCTATCCATGCCCTTGAATATCTGTTCTTCCGTCCTCGTCAGATCACTTCGATACGAAATGTATGCTTCCGCAGCAAAACCGTTTTCTACGCCATCCTCTAACGTAAAGAATGGATCGGACACCTCCATATGCAGGCACTTCAATGTGTTCCACGCGACTTGCTCGATCGCAGCTAGGGCTATTTTGCGGGAAGCGCCCGGCACGAGGTTGAAGCCCATATAGGGCGTCGTCCAGCCGGGGAACGAACTTCCCAGAATACGGACGCCGAATCGGGAAAACATCAACCCAGAGAAATACCCGACCCTCTCACCACCGTCGGTCAACTCGCACACGGTAATCCTGGCCCGCTGGGTTTCGTGAACGAACGCAAGCCATTCACGGGTTTGAAAAACCGTGCGGTCGGCAAAACTGTCCAGTCCCGCCCAGTCGACTTCTTTTGGATCGATAATCCTGGCTTTCATTCTCTTTGATGATGAGTGAACTTTGCTTGCAAGGGTTGCTTACCAGCAGATCCCTTGGTAAGCAGTTCCATCGACGGCGGGCCGCGAGTCTGCCGCCAGGTTTACGAGATCGATGATGATCTGCTGTCCATTCAGGAAATGGGCGAGGTCCTGCTTATCAACTTTGGTTGCGATTACCACAACTTCACCGCTCTTCACGACCGGTTCCATCTCTGAGGACAATAATGATCCAATATGTGGGATCACCTCCTCGATGTACTGACGATTAGAGCCGGTCACTCTACCCAGAGAAACATCGCGGTCCCACACGCGGACTTGGCAACCTTCGCCGAGCAGTCGTTTGATCATCTGCACCTGCGGACTCTCTCGCAGATCGTCGGTCCCGGGTTTGAAGCTCAGTCCCAGAAAGGCGACTTTTCGCTTATTGGTTCGCAACACGGCTTCCACAGCCCGATCAATGTGCACAGTATTGCTCGGCAAAATTGAATCCAATAGCGGCAAAGTTACATCCAGTTCCTTTGCCCGATGGCTGAGCGCGCGCAAATCCTTTGGCAAGCACGATCCTCCAAACGCAAATCCGGGCTTCAAATAAGCTGGAGAAATGTTCAGCTTGGTGTCAGACGTGTAGATCTTTGTGACCGCCTCAGTATCGACTTTCAGGCTCTTGCACAGCGTCCCGATTTCGTTAGCGAATCCAATC
>Ga0070731_10004275_pt1 | contig 12376 bp, 9 predicted proteins | sample Coa_R1_2_FD_66448 | JGI IMG/M metagenome (GOLD analysis project Ga0070731, IMG submission 66448) | Surface soil microbial communities from Centralia Pennsylvania, which are recovering from an underground coalmine fire - Coalmine... | ecosystem: Environmental > Terrestrial > Soil > Unclassified ... | reverse complement strand
GCCGCGCTCGGGATCGCCGTCTTCTGCGCCGCTCTCGCTGCTGTCGGCTGGGCGGTCGGCTCGAGCTGGCACGCCGCCCGGCACGACCTCCGCTACGTGGATTACGCCGTCGTGGTGGGAGTCGTGCTCCTGGCGGCGGCCTTGATCGTACGTTGGCGCCGGTCCACTACCATGACGCGCCGTGTCCCCGATTCCGCACGTTGACGTCCAGGCGCAGTACGCGCCGCTGATTCCGGAGCTCGAGGCGGCATTCAGGCGGACGCTCGAGTCGGGACGGTTCATCTTCGGCCCCGAGGTCGAGGGGTTCGAACGCGAAGCGGCGGCGTTCCTCGGCGTCGAGCAGACGATCGGCGTCGCCAACGGCACGGATGCGATCGTGCTCGTCCTCGACGCGCTGGGGATCGGAGCCGGCGACGAAGTCGTCTGCCCGTCGTTCACGTTCTACGCGACGGCGGAGGCGATCGCACGCGTCGGCGCGACGCCGGTGTTCTCGGAGATCGATCCGGTCACGCTCAACCTCGATCCGGCCGACGTCGAGCGTCGCGTCACCGGGCGGACGAAGGCGATCATGCCCGTGCACCTGTTCGGACGTCCTGCGGGGGTCGACGAGCTGCGGCGGTTCGGATTGCCGATCGTCGAGGATGCCGCGCAGGCTTTCGGTGCCGCCGGCATCGCGACGAGCGTCGCCTCGACGTTCAGCTTTTTCCCGACGAAGAACCTGTTCGCGCTCGGCGACGGCGGTCTGATCGCGGTCAACGACGCAGAGCTCGCCGAGCGCCTGCGCATGCTCCGCTTCCACGGCTCGCGCGCGAAGAAGGACTTCGAGTACGTCGGGTACAACTCGCGCCTGGATGCGCTGCAGGCCGCGTTTCTCCGCCTCTTCCTGCCGCACCTCGACGGCTGGAACCTCCAACGCCGCGAGGCGGCCGCCCGGTACGCCGAGCTCGGACTCGGCGAGCTCGTCGAGCTGCCGCCCGACGAGCCGGGCCACGTCTACCACATGTACTGCGTGCGCTCTGCGGAGCGTGACCGGCTCACCGCGGCGCTCGCCGATGCGGGGATCGGGTTCGCGTCCTACTACGAGCCGCCGCTCCATCTCCAGCCCGCGCTGCGCTACCTCGGCTACGGCGAGGGCGACTTCCCGGAAACGGAGCGCGCGGCACGAGAGAACCTCTGTCTGCCGCTCTGGGCGGGGATCGACGGGGATCAGCAGGCCGAGGTCGTCGGTGTGCTGAAGCGCGCCGCGAACCTCGTGCGTACGTGATCGCGCTCCCGGTCAACCGTCGTCGCATCTGGCAGCTTCTCGCCGACGCGCTCCTGATCGCCGCCGCGTGGCGGTTGACGTTCTTCCTGCGCTTCGACCAGACGATCCCGTCGTACTACCGCCACCTGCTGTCGTGGCGCGTGTTCGTCGCCGTGGTGGCAATCAAGCTCTCGGTGTTCGTCCTCTTCGGCTTCTACAACCGCTGGTGGCGCTACGTGTCGACGCGCGACATGTGGGGCGCGGCCCGCGGAGTCGTCGCCGCCTCGCTGCTCACCGACCTCGTGCTGTACGCGTTCCCGCCCGCCGACACCTCACGGCTGCCGCGGCTGATCGCCGTGCTCGACCTGCTGTTGCTGCTCGCGTTCGTCGCCGGGTCGCGCCTGCTCGCCCGGACGCTGATCGAGCGCCCGCAGTCCGGCCTCGTCGCGCGCGGCAAGGAGGTGCTGATCGTCGGCGCCGGCGACGCGGCGCAGCTGCTCATCCGCGAGATGCAGCGCAACCGCCAGCTTGCGTACACCCCGATCGGTCTCATCGACGACGACCCCGGCAAGAAGAACATGCGCCTGCACGGTGTGCGTGTGCTCGGCACGACCGACGAGCTGCTCCACATCTTGCGCGACAACAAACCGGACGAGGTGCTGATAGCGATGCCGTCAGCTCCGGGTGAGGTTCGGCGCAAGGTGGTGGAGGCGACTCGCGCGGAGGGCGTGCCGGTGAAGACGCTGCCCGGGCTCGGTGAGCTGATCGCGGGCGACCTGAACCTCGCCGGCCAGATCCGTCCCGTGCAGGTCGAGGACGTGCTCGGGCGCGAACAGGTCGAGGTCGACCTCGGTGCGTCAGCCGCGTACGTCCGCGACCGGACGATCCTCGTCACCGGCGCCGGCGGGTCGATCGGGTCGGAGCTCTGCCGGCAGCTTGCACGCCTCGGCGCCGCGCGGCTCGTGCTCGTGGAGCAGGGCGAGTCGGCGCTGTACGAGCTCGAGCGCGAGCTCGTCGACGAGCGCAGCTTCGCCGCCGCGATCCCCGTGCTCGCGGACTGCGGCGACGCGCCCAAGATGCGCCAGGTCTGCGAGCGGTACGCGCCGCATGTTGTCTTCCACGCGGCCGCGTACAAGCACGTGCCGATGCTCGAGACCAATCCGCTGCAGGCAGTCTCGAACAACGTCGTCGCCACCCGCGTGATGGCACAGGTCGCTGTCGAGTTCGGCGTCGACCGCTTCGTCCTGATCTCGACCGACAAGGCGGCGAATCCGAAGAACCTGCTCGGCCAGTCCAAGGCAGTATGCGAATGGATCGTCGAGTCGTTCGCGCTTCGCGACGAGGTCGACACGCGCTTCGTCGCCGTGCGGTTCGGCAACGTGCTCGGCTCGTCGGGTTCGGTGATCCCGATCTTCCGGCGCCAGATCGAGCGCGGCGGGCCGGTGACGGTCACGCATCCGGAGATGACGCGCTTCTTCATGACGATTCCGGAGGCGTCGTCGCTCGTCGTGCAGGCGGGCGCGATGGGCGGCCGCGGTCAGGTGTACGTGCTCGACATGGGCAAGCCGGTGAAGATCCTCGACCTCGCGCGTCAGATGATCGAGCTCTCCGGTCGCACGGAGGAGCAGGTGCCGATCGCGTTCGTCGGCGCGCGCGCCGGGGAGAAGCTGCACGAGGAGCTGTGGAACGCGGGAGAGGCGGTCGGGCCGACCTCGCATCCGAAGATCATGCGCGCCGCGCGGCCGCCGATCGACGCCGCGTGGCTCGAGGACGAGCTTGCGGAGCTCGAGCGCCTCGTCGCCGACGGCGACACGCTCGGTGTGACCTCGAAGCTCGGACTGATGGTGCGAGAGCCGCGCCGCGCGGGCCAGGCGGTGCTCGAAGACACGCTGCACTGAGCCTCGCGCCGTCTCGGCGAACTGTCACACTCAATTTGCGCCCGCGTTGCAGTCCCGTCACGAATGCGGGGCGACTCCGGCCGAGGTCGCCGGTACGGTGGCCGCATGGAGATTCTCGCCGGCCTGAACACCGAGCAGCGACGCGCAGCAGAAGCAGTCCGGGGGCCCGTGTGCATCCTGGCGGGCGCGGGCTCGGGCAAGACGACCACGGTCACACACCGGATCGCCTGGCAAGTGAGCTCGGGCGCTTTCCGCGCCGACGAGATCCTGGCGGTCACGTTCACCGACAAGGCAGCCGGCGTGATGAAGGGACGGCTGGCCAAGCTCGGCGCGCGCGGCGTCGAAGCCCGGACGTTCCACTCGGCCGCGCTCGGGCAACTCCATCGCTATCTCCCCGGCTCGGTCGGGCGCATCCTCCCGAGCAAGGCGCTGCTTCTACGCCAGATCGCGAACTCGCTGCCGCGGCCGTTCCGATTCCGCCCCGCGGGCGATCTTGCGACCGAGATCGAGCGGGCGAAGAACCTCCGGATCGGGCCTGATGGGTACCTCGCGTCGCTAGGACAGCATCAGCCGCCGATCCCTGCGGACCTGATGGCGACCGTCTACCGGGAGTACGAGCGGCGCAAGGCCGCGCGGGCGGAGCTCGACTTCGAAGACGTGCTGGAACGAGCCGTTGCGCTCTTCGAGACCGATGAGCACGCTCGGGCCGACCTCCGCGCGCGCTACTCCGCGTTCACGGTCGACGAGTATCAGGACGTCAACCTGCTTCAGCAGGCCCTGCTCGACCAGTGGCTCGGCCCCCGAGACGACCTCTGCGTCGTCGGGGACGACTATCAGTCGATCTACGCGTTCACCGGTGCGTCACCGCGCTGGCTTCTCGGCGTCTCGGAGCGGTTCCCGCATGCGACGGTCGTGCGGCTCGAGGAGAACTACCGCTCGACACCCCAGGTGCTGGCGTTCGCGAACCGTCTCGTGCCACGACTCGGCGGCGCCGAGAAGACGCTCCGACCTACCCGTCCACCCGGGCCCGACCCGGTCGTGCGGCCGTTCTCGACGCCCGATGCCGAGAACAGCTGGCTTGCCGGCGAGGTTCGGCGCCTTGCCGACGCGGGAACGCAGCTCGAGCAGGTCGCGGTGCTATGCCGCACGAACGCCCGTCTGGCGGATTTCGAGGAGGTGCTGCACGAGGCGAAGATTCCGTTCCAGGGCTCGCTATTGCTCGGCAGGGAGGCGGCACGGCGGTTGCTGCGGCTGCTCGACCGCGACGAGTCGACCGACGTGGCGCGGCGAGTCCGCGCGCTCGCAGTCGAGGCGGGCTGGCTCGTCCACCCTCCGGAAAGGCTGGGCGAGCGCGAGCTCACGCGACAGGCCGACCTGGCGCGGCTCGTGCGGCTCGCGGAGGAGCTGGACGACGGCGCGCGGACCTGCGCGGAGTTCGTTGCGATGCTGCGCGCGCGGTTCGACCCCGGAGGCGAGTCCGCACGCGGCGTGCACCTGCTCACGTATCACCGCGCCAAGGGGCTCGAGTTCGACGCCGTCTTCTTGCCGCGACTCGAAACCGGCGAGCTGCCGTCGAAGCTCGCACGAACTGACGAGGAGCGTGCCGAAGAGCGACGCCTGCTCTACGTCGGGATCACCCGCGCGCGCCATTCGCTCGCACTCAGCTGGTCGCGGCGGCCGAGCCTTTTCCTTGCCGAGCTCGGAGTCGACGTGGGCAAACTGGCACCGGCGGGCGGACCACCTGGCGTCGCGCGTCCACCTGCTGTCTCGCTCGTCGAAACCGACGGCCCCCTCTACGCTGCACTTGCCGCCTGGCGCGGCCGGCGGGCCCGCGACGAGCGCATCCCAGCCTTCCGTGTCTTCCACAACCGTGTGCTCGCCGCGATCGCCGGCGCTCGTCCGCGGTCGCGCGCAGAGCTCGCGGAGGTCAGCGGCGTTGGCCCGGCGAAGCTCGACCGCTATGCCGACGAGGTGCTGGAGGTGGTCGCCGCGAGCTAATCGGACGAACGCCGGCAGCTCGGCGAATCGGGCCGGCCACTGTCGCGCGCCCGCGTCACGGTGCGCACAGGGATCGTGACGTCGCCGCCCGTACCGGACGCCGCCTCGGGGTCGCGTCGACGCCGAGGCGGCCGTGACGCAGCCAGGTGTAGCTCGCCGGGCGACGCGACGAGGCACTGCGCAACGACCTCAAGCAGGCCGCGCCGAGAGCAGCAGCTCGAGCAGCAGCTGCGGGTCACGTCGCACTCGAGTCTCCTCACCGCTCGCACGCTTCTCGAGGTGGAGCGCGCGCGGATCGGTCAGCGGCCGCAGCCGGCCTTGCCGGATCAGCTCTTCGTCGACCCCGCCAAGCCTGCCTCCGTACGTCGTGTACACGGGCACGCCAAGCGCCGCCGCCTCGCGATTCATCGTCCCGCCCGCAGACACCACGAGGTCCGCGAGCGCGATCAGGCTCTGTGCGTCGACGGCCTGCTCCGGCACGATCACCGACGGCAGCGCAAGCGAGCGCACGTAGTCGCGTTGCTCGTCGGTTCGCGGCAGGACGACCGCGTGTACGGAGTCGAGGGCACCGAGATGTCCCAGCGTCAAGGGGAAGAGCGGGTTCGCGTGGCGGTGGTAGAGCGAGACGTCGGGCGGCGGTCGCAGGATTACTAGCGTGCGGGCAGGATCGATCGACCATCCATCGAGCACGCCGCGATCGGGCTCGAAGTCGGAGAGGTAGTACTCCTCCTTCAGCCCGGGGTACTGCAGGAGCTTTGGTGGGACGGCGCCGTAACGGGCGAGACGGTCCGGGGGGATCCACTCTGGGACAACGACGCGAGTCGCCGCGCGGCAGCCGAGCTGATGCTGAAGCCAGGCCCACTCGTAGTCGAACGTCGTCGAGCTCGGAATGCCCAGCCTCCTGGCGGTCATGGTGAGCTCGTGTGATCCGTGGGCGAGTGCGACGTCGAACGCGCGCCCATGCGCCCAGCGCCGGAGCGAGCGCAGGCGCCTCCGCATCTGCGTGGCCTTGCCGAAGCGGGAGCGACCGCCGTGCTGGCCGATCACCGTCGCCGTCATCCCGTGCTGCTCGATCAGCTGTACGGTCTGTGCGTAGTCGCGCGTCGTGATCTCGACCTCGTCGCCAGCTGCACGCAGTCGCTCGACCAGCGGCCGGAAGACGAGCGGATGCGCGCTCGCCGTCATGTCGATCCACACTCTCACCGAGCGACGACTTGCTCGAGCGCGACGTCCCGCTTAACGCCTTCGACGTGCCGTTCGTACCAGAGCGTGAACGCAAGCAGCCCCCAGAGCTGTCGCGACAGGTCTTGACGTCCCGATACGTGCTCGTCGATGACTCGTGCGACGGCCTCAGGCTGGAGGATTCCCTGGCGCTGCAGCGTCGGAGCCGCCAGCGTTTCCCTGGCAAACGGCTCGAGCTCGCCCCGCAGCCACGCGGCCGCCGGAATCGAGAAACCGCGCTTCCGCCCGTGGACGACCTGCGGCGGTAGGAGCGGCTCAACCGCCTTGCGCAGCAGTCGCTTCTTCTCGAACCAGCGGACCTTCTGCTCGGACGGCAGCGAGAACGCGAAGTTCGTCACGATGGTGTCGAGGAACGGCACGCGCGCTTCGAGCGACCACGCCATCGACGCGCGGTCGGTCTTCACGAGCAGGTCGTCGACGAGGTAGCCGCCGAAGTCGACGTCCTGGAGCCGGGCCAGGAGCGGGAGTCCCTCGGTCTCCGCGAACCGGTCGCGTTCGAGCGAGAAAGGATCCCAAGCGTGCAAGTGGCCGGTCAGCTCGGCGCGCGCATCGGCTGAGAAGATCTCCTTCCAACCGTGATGCCGCTCGAGCGGCGGCAGGTGCGCTACGCGCGCGAACCGCTTCAGCCGGTAGTCCAGGCTTGCGCGACGGGTCGAGCTCGGCAGGCGCTCGATCAGCGGTCGCGCAGCCGCGGCAACACCGCCGAAGCGCTCGGCGAGCAAGTCGGCGACGTACGTGTAGTAGCCGCCGAAGAGCTCGTCGCCGCCCTCACCTGAGAGCGCCACCTTGACGTCCTCGGCGGCGAGCCGGGACACAAGGTACGTCGGTAGCGCGGACGAGTCGGCGAACGGCTCGTCGAACGCGTCCGCGAGCGCCGGCAGCAGGAGCGCGGCGTCCGGGCGCAACACGAGCTCACGGTGGATCGTTCCGTAGCGCTCCGCCACCTCGCGTGCTCCAGCAAGCTCGTCGAAGGACGCCTCCTCGAAGCCGATCGAGAACGTTCGCACCGGCTCGGAGCTCTCCTGCGAGGCGAGCGCCGCGAGCGTGCCCGAGTCGACGCCGCCCGACAGGAGGACGCCGACGGCGACGTCGGAAACGAGGTGCGCCCGCACGGAGTCGCGCAGGCGCGCGCGGCATTCCTCGATCAGCTCCGCCCCGTCGCCGCCGTCACGCGGCGCCAACGGGCCCGGTCGCGCGTAGCGCTCCATCCGCACGCGCCCGGCCTGCCAGATGAGCACGTGGCCGGTTGGCAGCTTCCGTATCTCACGGAAGATCGACAGCGGCGCGGGCACGCAGTTGAACGCGAGGAAGCCCTCGACCGCATCGAGGTCGAGCTCGCCGCGCTGCAGCGCGTCGAGCTCCGACGCAAACGAGAGCTCGCCGCCAAGGTCGCGGTAGTACAAGGGCTTGATCCCGAATCGGTCGCGTGCGAGCACGAGCCGCTGCTCGCGTGCGTCCCAGATCGCAACGGCGAACATACCTCGCAACCGTTCCGGGAAGCCGAGGCCCCACTGCTCGTAGGCGTGCACGAGTACCTCGGTGTCCGAATGATCGGTGCGGAAGTGGTGGCCGGAGCGTTCGAGCTCGTTGCGGAGCGTGGCGTAGTTGTAGATCTCGCCGTTCTGGACGACCGTGCAGGTGCCGTCCTCGTTCGCGATCGGCTGGTCGCCGCCGCCGACGTCGATGATCGCCAGCCGGCGCGCCGCGAGTCCCACACCGCCGTCGACAAACGAGCCCTCGGAGTCGGGCCCACGATGGGCGAGCGTCGCCGACATCGTCGCGAGCCGTTCCCGGTCGACGCCTGCACGCGCCGACGCGATTCCGCAGATGCCGCACATATGTTGACTCTATTGATAGGTGCCAGACTTCAGTCTGGCTCCTTCAACTCAGTGATGGGAACAAAGCCGCCAGACTTCAGTCTGGCTCCTCCTTCAACTCAGTGATGGGAACAAAGCCGCCAGACTTCAGTCTCGCTCCTTCAGCTCAGTGATGGGAACAAGCCGCCAGACCAAGACCACGGTCGGGCTTGGCGCGCGCTACGCGGGCTCGGGCGCCGCGCCCTCGGGCACGGACGGCCGCACGAACAAGAGCCGCGCGGCGAACGGCGGCAGGTACCAGTTCCAGCGCCCGAGCAGTCGCATCAGCGACGGCACGAGCAGCGCGCGGATCACCGTCGCGTCGAAGATGATCCCTGCGGCAAGCCCGATCCCGAACTGCTTGATGTCGAGACCGGGGCTCGATGAGAGCACAAAGAAAGCGAACATGAGCACGAGTGCGGCGCTCGTCACGAGCTTTCCGGTACGCGCTAGCCCAAGCGCAACCGCGTGCCTCGTGTCGCCGGTCTCGTCGTAGGCCTCGCGCATTCGCGTCAGCATGAAGACCTCGTAGTCCATCGAGAGTCCGAAGAGGAACGCGAAGATCATCAACGGGATCCACGGGATGATGGACTGCGTCGCATGGACGTTCCAGATCGCCTCGGAACCGTGTCCGTCCTGGAAGATGAAGACGATGATCCCGTAGGCGGCGCCGAGCGACACGAGGTTGAGCACGGCGGCCTTGACCGGGAGCACGAGCGATCGGAACGCGCGGGCGAGCAGGATCAGTGTCAGGAGGACGACGAACCCGAGCACGTACGGGAAGTTCGAGTAGACGGCGCTGACGAAGTCGCGGTCCTCAGGTGCGACGCCGCCGAGCGACGCATTCGTCCCCTGGAGTGCAGCCTTCACCTCTTTGATCGTTCCGCGTATGGCCTTGGACGCGCCGTCGTTCGCCGGGAACGCCTCGACCAGACTGTCACCCTCCTTGCGCCACGCCGGGGGAGCGACGGCGGCGACAATGCCCGGAAGCCGGCCGACCTTTTTGGCCACTGCAGTCGGGTTCGCTCCGTGCTGGACGAGGATGACAAATGGCTTGATGACACCTGGTGAGATGCCGGCGTCGGCGAGCGCGGTGCGACCGGCGATCGCGTCGCCCGTACCGGGCAGGAACTTCGCCTGCGCCTCGCTCGGGTTCAGCTGGAGACCGGAGTAGACGAGCACTCCGACAATCGCGAGCCCGATCGCGGCGATCGGAACGGGCCGACGCATGACCAGCGCGGCCCATTTCCCCCAGAGACCGTCCTCCGGATGGCCGGAGTCGACCAGCCGCTTCGGGAGCACACGCAGGCTGTTGATCCGCGTCCCGAGTGTTGCGAGCAGCGCGGGCAGCAGCGTGATTGCCGCGATCACCGACACCGCGGGGATGAGCATGCCTCCGATGCCGATCGAGCGGATGAACGGCAAGGGAATGACGATCAACGAGAGCAGGCCGACCGCGACTGTCGAGCCCGAAACGATCACCGAGCGTCCGGCGTGGGTCATCGTCTCGACGAGCGCGGTCTCGACGTCCTCGCCTTCACGCAGCTCGTCGCGGAAGCGGAAGATCATCAGTAGCGCGTAGTCGATCGCGACGCCGAGGCCGACGAGCGCGATCAGGAACTGGACGATGATCGAGACGTTCGTGATGTAGGTCAGCACCCAGACGAGCGTGAACGTGTTCAGGATCGCGGCGATTGCGACGGCGATCGGCATCAACACCGCGGGCAGCGTCCCGAAGACGAAGAAGAGGATCACAAGTGCCCCTGCGCCTCCGATCAGCGCCTCGGTGAGGACGCTCGGTCCGCTTGATCCGCCGGACGCGGCCTCGAGCGCGTCACGCCCGGTGAGGTGCGCCTGCACGCCGGCCGGCGTGGCCGCCTTCAACTGCGCGCGCACTCGGTCGATATGCACCGACGAGCTGAAGCTCGGGTTCTTCGGCGGGTAGATTTCCGCGAACGCGGTGTGCCCGTCGCGGGAGACGTATGCGTGGCTGCCGGTCGACCAGTACGACGAGACGCGGGAGCCAGGGTTCACGCTCGCCGCTGCCTCGATCGCCTTCGTGATCCCGGTCTGCTTCGTGATGTCGCCGCTCGTGTGGAAGACGGCAACGAGTGGCGCCTGCTCGCCCGTGCCGAACACCTTGAGCGTCTTCTGGTTCGTCTCGTACGCCGAGTAGCCGGGGATCGAGAAGCTCTGGAACCAGCGTTTCGAGACCTTCTGCGCGGAGAACGCGCCGAAGAGCGTCAAGACGATCCAGACGCCGATCACGGCTCGACGATGCCGGACCACCCGATGGGCGAGGCGCTCGAGCACGGAGCAGAGGATACGCTCGGCAATCGTGAGATGTCAAATCGTTTATGATCTAACGAAATGATGAACGAGCCGCTCGGCCGCCAGGTTGTCTTCGCCGGGAAGGCGATCCAGGAGTCGTTCGCCGGTACGCTGGCCGAGGCGGGTGGCTCGCTGGCGACCTGGGTCGTCCTGAGTGCGCTCAGCGATGTCGGGATCGTCAGCCAGGCCGTGCTCGCAAGCCACGTCCATCTCGAGGGCGCGACGATCACGCATCACATCGACCGACTCGAGTCGGCCGGTCTCGTCCAGCGGCGGCTCGATCCGGATGACCGGCGAGTGCGGCGGCTCGAGCTCACACCGGACGGCGAGGATCTCCACCGGCGACTGCTCGAAGCGGCCAAGGCCTTCGAGCAGAAGGCGATGGTCGGGGTGAGCGAGCGGGACATCGCCGCAGTCCGTCGGGCACTCGCGCGCATCCAGGCGAACCTCAACGCCGAATGAGCGCGTGGAGAGCCTGCCGCAGTACGCGGAAGCCCGTGCGCAGCAACGTGCGCAGGTAGAGCGGGATCGAGCGGTCTGCGATCCACTCGAGGTCGTGCGCGAGCTTGTCGGCCATCGACGTCTCGTAGCCGCGCCGCATCTGGGCGAGGCCGGTCAGCCCGGGGCGCACGACGAGCCGCTGCCAGTATGCCGGCAGCTCGGTCGCGAGCTCGGCGAAGAAGCGCGGGCGAATGGGCCGCGGCCCGACGAACGACATGTCGCCGCGGAGAACGTTCCAGAGCTGCGGGATCTCGTCGAGCTGGGACCCGCGCAACCACGGGCCGAGCGGCGTCGACTCGGCGCGCGTGCGCCGCACGAGCTCCTCGCCCAGGTACGGCCCGAGCCGCTCCTCCGCGTCCGGCTTCAACGTGCGGAACTTGAGCATCGTGAAGAAGTGGCCGCCTCGGCCGACGCGCCGGCCGCGGTAGAAGACCGGCCTGCCGCTCGTCGCGAGCACGAGCAGCGCGATCCCGAGCGCCGCGGGGAGCAGCAGGAGCCCGAAGAATGCGGCGAAGAGCACGTCGAGCCCGCGCAGCTCGAGGTCGATGCGGCGGTGCGGTGTGTCTGCAGCGAGGCGCTTGTAGCCGCTGACGAGGGTGTCCTCGAGCCGGACCGCCACAGCCCGATGGTATTGCTTCTCCGGTGGCTGTCCTCGGCCTCGACCACGTGCAGCTCGCGGTGCCGCGCGGTTCGGAGGACGAAGCGCGCTCCTTCTACAACGGCCTGCTCGGCCTCGAAGAGCTGCCGAAGCCGGAGCCGATCCGCGCGCGGGGAGGCCTCTGGTTCCGGGCCGGCGAGCAGGAGCTCCACCTCGGCGTCGACGAGCCGTTCTCGCCGGCGCGCAAAGCCCACCCGGGCCTAGTGGTCGACGACCTCGACACGCTTCGCGTGCGGTTTCGCTCGGCTGGGGTCTCGTTCGAGGACGACGCCAAGATCGCCGGCGTCGACCGGCTGTTCGTCAACGACCCGTTCGGAAACCGGATCGAGCTGCGCTCCGTATAAGCTCAGCTTATGGACACGCGCCAGCTCGCCGCGTTCTGCGCGGTCGTCGAGCGGCGCAGCTTCTCCCAGGCCGCCGAGCGTCTCGGCGTCACGCAGCCTGCGGTGAGCCTGCAGGTGCGCGCGCTCGAGCAGAGGCTCGGGACGCAGCTGCTCGACCGCTCCGGGAGACGCGTCGAGCCAACCGAGGCGGGCCTGCGCCTCTATCGCGGCGCGCAGCGGTTGCTCGCGCTCGAGGAGCAGCTCGTGGCGGAGGTCGGGCACGACGGCGATGAGGAGCTCACCGGCACATTCGAGATCGGTGCATC
>Ga0070731_10004274_pt1 | contig 12376 bp, 14 predicted proteins | sample Coa_R1_2_FD_66448 | JGI IMG/M metagenome (GOLD analysis project Ga0070731, IMG submission 66448) | Surface soil microbial communities from Centralia Pennsylvania, which are recovering from an underground coalmine fire - Coalmine... | ecosystem: Environmental > Terrestrial > Soil > Unclassified ... | reverse complement strand
CTTGCAGACGGAGCGCGCCAGCCAGTGCTTTCTAAGCTGATTGTACACCCGCAGGAAAAGTGCAAAAGTGGAATCGCGCGCTTCGTTAACGGCAGCGAACCAGTTTCGGGAGCGTGGCAGCGTGTGCCTTTAGGGAAGACTTATTTGCACCTGCATGCCGCGCCAGATATCATGCGTGAGCCATGAGACAAGCGGAGTCGCGCTTCGGGTTTTTTGCGGTATTAATTCTTTTGATTCAGCTTCCGGTTGGTGCTCAGTCAGCGAATCAACAATCTTTGGCTTCCAAAGAAGTCGATAGCGTCTATTCCGATGCTCATGCGCTTTATCTCGACCTGCATCAGCATCCGGAGCTTTCCTCGCATGAGACACAGACCGCGGCGAAGCTGGCTGAGCATTTGCGAAGTCTTGGCTATGAAGTGACCGAGCATGTCGGTGGCACCGGTGTTGTTGCGGTGATGAAGAATGGGGCGGGGCCGACGGTGACGCTCCGGACTGAGTTGGATGCGCTTCCTGTAGAAGAGAAAACCGGACTCGCCTATGCGAGCAAAGTTCGCGCCAAGGATGATGCCGGCCGCGATGTTCCGGTCATGCATGCCTGCGGGCACGACCTGCACATGGCAGCTATTATTGGTACGGCCGCGATCATGGCGCACAGCAAAGATAGCTGGCACGGGACGCTGATCATCATCGGGCAACCGGCCGAAGAAACCATCGGAGGAGCCAAGGCTATGATTGCCGACGGGCTCTTCACTCGGTTCCCAAAGCCCGACGTGGCCGTAGCGATGCACGTGGGCAACACGCTGGTCGCAGGGCAGGTCGGGATCGTTCCCGGCATTTACAACACCAATGCGGATTCTCTGAAGATCACGATCTTCGGCAAGGGTGGTCATGGATCGGCGCCGAATACAGCGATCGACCCGATTGTGATTGCAGCGCGGACAATACTCGCACTGCAAACCATCGCCTCGCGCGAAGTGAAACCGGGAGAGATGGCTGTGGTCACCGTCGGCTACATTAATGCCGGGACGAAGAACAACATAATTCCTGACCATGCTGAAATGGGTTTGACGGTGCGCACCAGAAATGCCGATGTACGCAAGCAAGTGCTTGCCGCGATTGACCGCATTACCAAGGCCGAAGCGGAAGCCGCGGGTGCGCCGCGTCCGCCCGAGATCGATCATTATGAGGGAACGGACTTGGTTTACAACGATCCGGCTCTGGCGATGCGCATGAAAGTCGTGCTACAAGTGGCGCTCGGAAAAGACAATGTTGTGATGGAGGAGCCGATCACTGCGTCGGAGGATTTTTCATACTTCGTGGAGCAGGGAGTGCCAGGCTTTTATTTCAGTCTCGGGGGAGCCGATCCGGAGAAGTTTGCGGCGGCGAAGGCCAGTGGAACGATGCTGCCGTCGAATCATTCTCCGCTGTTTGCGCCGGATGTTGATCCGGCATTGCATATCGGAATTGAGGCTGAAGTCGCGGTGCTGCGGAATCTGCTGAGTGGGTCGGCAGACGACTTGCGCAAGGGTATCGCGGAGGGAAAATAGTTCGTTTTGCAGAATGGCAGTCTGGCACCGTCGCATCCCTCAGGTGAATAACCAGGCATGGTACGAGAGTTATGAATGCGGTTACGGTGAGTACGCGTGAGGCCGAAACCACAAGCATCGCGAAGACCACCGCAGGTTCCGCCCAGGATCTCACTACGGAGGGCAGTTACCGAAGTCACGGTTCACACTCGTCGTTATCCAAATCAATGTCCGGGCAGAATCTCTGGACTTGGCTTTCTTACCCTTTAAACGCAATCGTTCGCCCGGAGCAATGCCCACCGTATTGCCGGTGAGTGCATAGACTCGGCTGTCGTTCTCCCCGGTGATGGTCATCCCATTCGCCGAGGAGCTAACGCATCCAGTGATTATTCTGTCTTTTTTCGATTCATGCAGAATCACGACGGTGATGACGACTGCAACCGCCGCGGTAACGGCAACAATTCCGATAACGATGTTTCTTCCGGTTGTGCTGAGGTTGTCTGCTCTCGCAGGAGCTGTGAGTGCCATGCTCATCAAAACAACCAGAACTCCACGCCACAGATATTTCTGGGTCACGATGTTCTCCTTGATGTGCTGATTTGCTTACCGGGGGCCGGAGTATCTCTTCCTGCAAAATTTGGTAGCGAGCCAGACGAATACTACGCGAGTTCGGTCCATGGCGAAAGAAATTCCTCTAGGAGCTGATCTGTGCGAGGATCGCCCGCGCCTCTGCGGCCGGGTCCACCGCTTCGGTGATAGGCCGGCCAACCACGATATGGCTTGCGCCAGCCGTGATCGCTTCGGCGGGTGTAACTACGCGGACCTGATCGGCATGTCCGCTGCCGGCGGGGCGCACGCCGGGAGTTACGATGGCGAAATCGTGACCTAGTTCGGCGCGTAGCGTGGAAGCTTCTCGTGCCGAAGTTACAACACCCTTGCATCCGTTGGCTAAAGCGAGTGCCGCCAGCCGCTGAACTTCGTCATTAATTGTGCCGCGAACCCCGATTTTATCGAGATCGTTGTCGTCGAGGCTGGTGAGAACGGTCACGCCCAGCACCAGCAGAGCTGGATTAACAGACTGAGCAGCATCCACGGCGGCGCGCAGCATTTTGCCACTGCCGGCAGCGTGAACTGTCAACATACTCACGCCCAACTGAGCAGCTTCGCGGACCGCCGCTGCGACCGTGGTCGGAATGTCATGATATTTAAGATCGAGAAATACGCGGCGTCCTGAAGCCACCAGATTCCTCACTACCTGCGGACCTTCCGCAGTGTAGAGCTGCATGCCGACTTTATAAGTCAGCGCGGAATCGCCCACAGTAGCCACGATTTTATGCGCAGCGGCCGCGCTGGAGACGTCAAGCGCCACGATTAACCGCTCACGCGGGTCGTTCTTATCAACGATTTTGTGGAGACCGTAAGTTGAAGGGAGGGGGTCGGGCAGAGTGGCCTGCATCCCTTCAATATAAGAGCTTTACGGCAGTTGCGCTACTGGATGGTTGAAGGCCACCGTCTCATAGTCGTGACGATGCTGAGTCCGGGGTTTAACCAGATCCAGACGAACGCGCTGCAATCCGCGTTGTTCGAACTTGAGAACGCGTGCAGCTCCATAGGAAAGGTCGATAATCCTTCCCGGTACTACGGGTCCCCGATCGTTTACCTTTACCACCACAGCCCGGCCGTTGCGCAAGTTTGTAACCCGCACATACGTTCCGAGCGGTAGAGAGGGATGTGCTGCGGTCATGTCGTACATGTCGTAGTCTTCGCCGCTGGCGGTCGGCTTGCCTTCAAAATACTCTCCGTACCACGATGCTGTCCCAACCTGATACGGGAGGTTCCTGCCAGCCTGTTTGCGGATTGTGGGCTTGGTCCTTGGGCTATTCGGGGTTGAACTTGCCTCCGAGTTGTTTGGGCCCTGAGCCGCTCCCAGGCCGACGATCAATACCGCGACCATCAGTCCATGAGCCATACTTCGTTGCATTCAGTTCTCCTCGGATACTCAAAAGTCGTCCCCTAGCTAAGTGGCGTTTGTGGCGTTCTGTAAATCGTAGAGACCCAGAGAGCCCTTGTCAACCCGAAAGTGATGCATCGAAGGTGATGGGATAGTAATCGATATCTTACGTAACTTATTGTTAAGTATAGGTAATTGCAATCATCTGCATAAAAACAATGAAGTTACGTATGTATATTCTAGTAAATACCGAGGCGGCCTTAAATCGGGAAGAATTTTCATCCCCAATGATCTCAGTGACTTAGCGCATAAATCTTTGTAAGTTGTTTATCTCTCGCATTTTAGGTAAAAGGTTGCTAGGCGTGCGCTTGAATTTTTTCGCGGTCTCTGGCGAAAAATGAGAGCGCCTCGCTGCAGCGCTTGCAAATTTCTTCACAGGGTAAGAGATGGAGTCATGCTGGAAACACCGCCAGTTGTAATGACGATCGCCGGCTTTGACCCTTCCTCGGGAGCGGGGGTTACGGCCGACATAAAGACCATCGCCGCTCACGGTTGCTATGGCGTTGCCTGCATCACGGCTATGACGGTTCAATCGACCACGGGCGTAAGACGAGTCGAGGCGGTGGATGCAGGATTGATTTTTGAAACTCTGGAAGAACTGGCCGCCGATATGCCGATCTCGGCCGTTCACATCGGTATGCTAGGCACCGCAAAGGTCGTGAAGGCGGTAATTGATTTTCTGAGCCGCCGAAACGGAAACGCAAAGTTGCCGAATGTAGTCCTTGATCCGATCCTCAAATCATCCTCCGGCGCGGCGCTGCTGGATGCTCCCGGGACCAAATTGCTTGTGGAGAAGTTGATCCCGCTCGCCGACGTAATTACGCCCAATGTCGACGAAGCATCGGCGCTCACAGGTTTAAAGGTGAGCAATCTCGAAGAAATGAAGACGGCAGCCGCGAAGCTTCACGAAATGGGTTCAACTTCCGTGGTCATCACAGGTGGCCATCTGGACAAGGCAATCGATTTTTTGAGCTTCGTCACGAAGCGCGGAGTGGAAGGCGAAGTTTTTAAAGCCGAGCGTCAGCGCTCAAATTCCACCCATGGAACCGGATGTGCATTCGCCACCGCAATCGCCTGCCACTTGGCGCTTGAGCGTGGCTTACCGGAAGCTACCTTGCTGGCCAAAACCTACGTGACGGCTGCCATTACTGCCGGACATCCATTGGGCCGCGGTACCGGACCCCTTCATCACCTTTATCGTATGCACGAGCAACGGCGGGCGGCAGGATCGGGAAACGAATCATGAAAAGAGATCCCTGGAAAATTCCGGAAGTGAATTATCTACTCGGGATCACTGCCCGACGGTTTTTTCAGCAGAATACCTGCCAGAAATGAGACGGCGGCGGCTACCAGCCATTCCAGGCGCCACATTTGAATTGCCTGAAACTCAGCCAGATTCGAGGCTCTGTAGAACAAGCTGACCCCGATGGCTCCGGCGACGCACCCTAAACCAATCAGAAACGCGACGAATGATGCAGTCGGCAGACCCACGCCGCGTTTGATCTCATGAAAATGCAGATAGCGCAGCCAATGAGGAAGAGTGAGATCGTGCCAATAATTTGCCGCCGGCTCGACCCAGGTTGCGAGCCAGGCCAGTTTTGCGGTCCACGCGCTGACGATTGGCCCGGAAGCCGCACGGACAAGAAGTGTGCTGCTTCGGAGGCGTCCGCAGGCGTGACAAAACTTGGCCCCGATGAGGTACTCGGTGCCGCATGCGGCGCAGGCCTCCGCCAGACTCGGCAAACTTGGCGGGGGAGTTGGATCGGCCAAGTCTTCGAGACCGGCGGGCGACCGCCAGAACTCCTGCTGTGTACTCGGAACTACGTCTGCCATAAAAGGTTAACGACGGGGGAGGCGGTGTCCAATGCATCGCAAGCCGAGAGCCAAACGCCTCGAAGATTAATTTCTTGTCGATTCAAATGTTTGCGCTTCTCCGCACCGATGATGCCCTGTGATCCCGGGCAATAATTACGTGGGGAGTCGAGTAAAGTTCGCCCAGTTACTCTGGTTTGCCTGCCTTCAACTGCCCAAATTACAGGCTTCCGCCTCGATCCGGTTGGGAATTGTTGTGTTTTGTCTGGTGATGCCTTTGGTTTCTCTCGTGCTTTCAAACTTCGGTTAAACTGAACTCAACTTTTTTCAAAATAATTGCAGATGTTTTTCACGCCGACATTGCCGAGAAAGCCTGATCGTAACCCTTGGCTATTGTGCTTGCTGCTGGCCGGTCTGCTGTCGGTTCAGGCAGCTGCGCAGATAGGGGCGTTGCCGCTGTCGAGTGTTACAGCCGCATTTTCTTCGGATCCGCCGGGCCATGACCCCATGGTAGCCCTCGCCTTCGATCACTTCTACAACATGGATTATGACCGTGCTATCCAGGAGTTCGAGAAAGTGCTGGACCGGCACCCCAATGAACCAGCGGCTGTGAATCACCTGCTGTCGGCCGTGCTGCTGCGGGAGCTTTATCGCATGGGTGCCATGAACTCGGGCGAATATGCGAATGACAGCTTTATCGGCGAAGCGCATCGGCCGGCCGACCCTAAAGTAAAGGAGGAGATCAAGCAACTGGTGGCGCGAGCCGAAGGGCTCGAAGAGCAGGAACTCAAAAGCAATCCCTCGAATGTCGATGCACTCTACTGCCGAGGCGTGACCCGGGCGCAGTTTGCCTTATACACGGCATTAGTGGAGCGGGCGTGGTTCTCCGCCTTGCGCAATGCGGTAGGCGCGCGCCGCGATCACGAACGCGTCCTTGAACTGAATCCTAACTATGTCGACGCGAAGCTAGTAGTTGGAACGCACAACTACGTGATGGGGAGCTTGAGTTGGAGCGTGAAAGTTGCGGTTGCCATGGTTGGCTTGAGCGGAACCAAAGAGAAAGGATTCCAGTATCTGCACGAAGTCGCAGAGAGTGGTGGAGAAAACAGCGTTGACGCCAAAGTCGTGCTGAGTCTCTTTCTGCGGCGGGAGCGCCGCTACGACGAGGCGCGGGCGCTCATGCATGACCTGGCGGAACGCTATCCACACAACTATTTATTCCCACTTGAAGAGGCGAACCTGCTGCGGGCGGGCGGCCATCCAACCGAGTCAGCCGCGGCTTATCGCAAAGTCTGGCAGGCCGGACGCGAAGGGAAGTACGACGGATTGCATTACGAGGTGGCCGCATGGGGACTCGGTGAATTACTGCGCAGTCAAAAGGATTATGCAGGCGCCGCCGCTGCCTATGAACTGGTGGACGAAGCTTCCGCCCCCGATCCGGAAACGCTACAGAAAGCGAATCTGGCCGCAGGAGAAATGTACGATCTGCTGCAGAAACGGGATCTAGCGATGAAGAAGTATCAGTCGGTCGTAGCCGAGAATGCCAGCACGCCCCCCGCCGAACAGGCCCGAAAGCACCTTCGGGAAGCGTATCGGGAATGACGTAGACTCAATTGAGACTTGGTTCGCGAGCGGTATGGTGAAACTTTCCGGCTTGAGCGGAAGTGTTGTATTGTTAGGGAAATGTTTCGTCGAAGGTGACCTATGTACTGCAACTATTGCGGCAAAGTGATACAGGATGACGCCAACGTTTGCGCTTATTGCGGCACCCGCGTGGGGGCATCGCTTGCTCGTAAAAGACTGGTGCGGCCTCGTCATGGACGGAAGATCGCGGGCGTCTGCCTGGGTTTTGCCGAATATTTCGATATCGACGTCACTGTGGTTCGTTTGACCTGGTTGATCGCTTCTTTCATGACCGGCATTGGTCTGCTCTCTTACCCGATCGCCTGGATCGTTATTCCTGAGGAGCCGCTGATGCTGACTGCGCCAACAGCGGCGCAGCAAGCGACGAATATTTAGTATCGTGGTCTTCTAGTATCGTGGTCTTCCAAACATTGGAATCTTGTTGAGCCTTCCTCAAATCCTGCATGGCGTCAACTCATGAAGTAAAAAGCGGTGATGCTCGGATTGTCTATCACGTGCTCGGCGATGGGCTTCCCGCGGTTCTACTGCATCCCTTCCCGGCTAATCACGAACTTTGGATGCCAGTAGCCGAAGCCCTGGCTTCGCGATATCGCCTGATAATTCCCGATCTGCGCGGGCATGGCGATTCAGAAATCGGCGATGGGGCCGCCACAATGGAAAAACATGCGGCCGACATTGCCCGCGTAATTGACGAGGAAAATGTAGGACGCGTTGCAATGATCGGAGTTTCCATCGGTGGATATGTGCTATTCGAATTCTGGCGCCGATACCGAGGTCGCGCGGCAGCACTCGGCCTGATCAATACGAAAGCTGCAGCCGATTCATCCGGAGCTCGATCCGCGCGGCTCCAGGCCGCCGATGAGGTTCTCGACCGGGGCACGGAAGCATTTTTCGAAAGCATGATTCCGCGACTGCTCGGCAAGACGACGAATGAAACGCGGCCTGATTTAGTAAAAGGAGCACTGCGCATGATGCGGACCATGTCGCCGGAGGATGTGGCGCAGGTGCAACGCGGAATGGCGGTGCGTCCCGATTCGATCGACACGCTGAAGACAATTGACGTTCCTGCCATCATCATTACTGGAGACGAAGATGTCCTGACCGGCATCAACGAAGCTGAAGTAATGCATCGCCACATCTCCGGCAGCCAGATGCGCGTGGTCCCAAAGACCGGTCACTATTCGCCCTGGGAGCAACCCGAGGACGTGACCAAACTGCTGCGGCAATTTCTCGATTCCGCCTTGTAAAGTTCCGAGGGGACCGCGTGCTACAATTTTTCGTCATGATTGATACTGTTCTGGTTCCAGCAAAGACCGTAGTCAGCGCCAAGGGGCACGGCCCTTGCGTAGATATAAGTGCCGCCACGGGCCGAATATTTCTGCTTACCCTCAATGTCACCCGCATCATCGAGCAGGAGTCGATCGACGTCAGCGTCTTAGCTTCGGCAGACGGCACGACGTGGGATCCCAAGTCAGCTGCCGCGTTCCGGCAGGAATTTTATTGCGGAGAGTATCCATTGCTGCTGGATCTCTCCGATCGTCCCGATGTGAAATTTCTCCGCACCCACTGGGAAGTCGCGCGCTGGGGACGCGGCACGGAGACGCCGATGTTCGAGTTCGGCTTAATGTTGAAGGAAATTCCCGCGAACATCTTGCAAGAAGCCCGGGCGGAAGCTAAAGCTCCCGCGTAGCCGTCACTATCCCGTCCGTCAAGCTTCGCCAATCCGTTAGTATGAATTCGGAATGAAAACGGCCTCTCAGGTACTCCTGCGCCCGGCGCGCAACCTGCGTGGCAGTGTCGCGCTGCCCGGGGACAAGTCGATTTCGCACCGGTACGCCATGCTGGCGGCGTTAGCCGATGGCGAGTCGCGGCTTGAAAACTATTCGCCGGGTGCCGATTGCAGCAGCACGCTCGACTGCCTTCGGTCCCTGGGAGTGAAGTGGACGCGGACAGACAATGCTGCAAACGTGGTTGAGGTGCAGGGGAACGGACCGTCACTCACCGCCCCTGACTCTGCCCTCGACTGCGGAAACTCCGGCTCGACGATTCGCATGCTAAGCGGAATTGCCGCCGCGCAGAACTTTGATTGCGAACTCTCCGGAGATGAATCGCTCTCCCGCCGGCCCATGGAGCGCGTCATCACGCCACTCACGGCCATGGGAGCGCACATCGAGTCACAAAATGGTCGTCCGCCCCTGCGCATTAGCGGTCGACATCTTAACGGCGTCCACTACCAAATGCCGGTGGCTAGTGCGCAGGTTAAGACCTGCGTTTTGTTCGCCGGCCTTCTGGCCGAAGGAGAAACCACGGTTCACGAGCCGATCCGTACGCGCGATCACGGAGAGTTGGCATTGCGGGCGTTCGGCGCAATTCTCGACCGGAAAGCAAATGATGTGCGCATTCGTGGCCGACAACGTCTGCATGGGATCGATGCGCGAATTCCGGGGGATATTTCAAGCGCTGCTTTTTTTCTGTGCGCAGCCGCGCTATTTCCTGAATCGCAATTGACGATTACGAATTTGCTGATGAATCCCACCCGTGCCCGATTGCTCGATCTTCTCATGCAGTTCGGCCTTCGTATTTCTGTTTCCCAGCTAGAGGAAGCTCACGGCGAACTTGTAGGCACAGTACAGGTCCAAGGCGGAGGCTTGAAGGGAGCCGTGCTCACCGGAGCCGATTCGGCGGCTTTGATCGACGAGATTCCCGTGCTTGCGGCGATCGCGCCGTTCACGGAACAGGGAATTGAGGTGCGCGACGCGAAAGAACTGCGCGTAAAAGAATCGGATCGCATTGCCGCAATCGCCGTTAATCTGCGTGCCATGGGAGCGCAGATTGAAGAGCGTGAAGACGGAATGAGGATTCCCGGCGGACAAAGACTTCACGGAGCCGAAATTGATTCGTTCGGCGATCATCGCATCGCAATGGCGTTCAGCATTGCAGCGCTGCGGGCTGAGGGAGAGACGCTGATTCGAGGGAGCGAGTCCGCTGCGATTTCCTACCCCGCATTCTTTGCGACCTTGGGCGAACTGGTCGAGCGCTGAAGAAGCTGTTCCAATCAAAATATTCGACTCCTGCAATCTCATATCACGCGCTCCGGGGCATTACCTACGGGCGGTCACCAATGTCATCTAACCGGCCTGCGATTAATCGATGAGAATCTACTTATGCATCGCAGAGTCCTTCTACTGACGTGCGCAGTCTTCGCGGCGAATGCAGCTGCGCAGGAGCCGAAAGCTTATCTTGACGGCACGATCTTGCAGATGGATCCGGTGCAGTGCATCGGCACAAAAGCAAATGGCTCAGTTCGGGCGATGGCGCCTGAACCACGCCCAGCAAGTAAGCCGCCGAGATGCACAGAGTACGTGCTTCAAACCGATCGCGTTCTCTACAGAATCCGTCCGAAAGTTGCGCAGAACTCCGGCCTTTTGCCCGTCGGGGAGCGCGCACAATTCCGCCTGCAGCAAGACGAACTGCTCCTCCGCGTTCGGGTTCTCGACCCCCAGGAACGCGAGTACATTGTTGTGTCCATAACACCACGCGCCGAAAGCACCGCCGATTCGAACCGAACTCGGTTGAATCACTTGCAATGAAGTATTTACTCTGAGAGCCTCCAGCAAACCCTGTAATCACGCGGCTTTCCGCATACTCGCCGCCTGCTAAGAATCCGCTATCAGCAACCCTTGCATTGACATTCTCATCTGAATTTCCACGATCCGCATCGCGTCCGCCGCGCCTGTCAGCTCTTTCTCGGGAGGAGTGTGTCACGCGGAACGAAACACTAACCAGGAGTTCAACCATGAAGCGCTGTATGCAGTTCGCAATCTTTTTCATGTTGTGCGCTGCGCCGGCATTATGGGCGCAGAGTAGTGAGGATCATATGGAGGTCGGAGCTTTCTTCGACTACTTCCGCCTCAGCGGTACTAGCCCGCAAGAGAATTTCGTCGGCGTGGGCGGCCGTGCGGCCGCAAATGTGACATCGTGGATGCAGTTGGAAGCCGAGATGGCTTACGACTTCAAGCGGAACTATACTTCCACCTACTCCAACGGCGTCAGCACAACCTTCGTAGGTTCTCGCTTGCGAACGCTGCACGGGTTCTTCGGTCCCAAACTCCAGACGGGAGCTGGACCATTACGATTCTTTGTCACCGGCAAGGTTGGCTTCGATAACTTCGACGTTACCGGCGCGAATGCGCCCGCCGGATTTACCAACTCCGTGGGCCTCAGCAGCGGGAGCACCCAGTTCGCCATTTATCCCGGGGGAGGGATGGAAGCCTTCGCCGGACCGTTTGGAGTTCGGCTCGAGGTCGGAGATGACATCTACTTCCTGAACGGTGCTCACAACAATCTGAGAGCGAGTATCGGACCCCAATTCCGTTTCTAGTTACTGCCAACTAAATTGCCGGCAGCCCCGCGGGGGCTGCCGGTTTTCATTTCGTTTGGCCACACTTTCAACCCCAACGGTGCCCGCTTGCCGGCCGTCCCTGCGGCTGGCTACTTTGCAAGCCAGTCATGGTTCCCCTGTGATAAAGTAATGCCGCTCACGATTTGGCTGGACTCAGAAACTACAACCAGCCGCGTCCCAAAGGAGTTTCCATGAACACTCTTCGCGACCTCGTGAAAGACCGCAAGGTGTATTCGATTGATGCTGCCAGTACGGTGTTGGAGGCTGCGCGGTTTATGACGGAACACAATATCGGGGCTTTGCCGGTGCTGCGCAACGGTCAGCTGGCGGGAATCTTTTCGGAGCGCGACATTATGAACCGAGTGGTCGCCGCAGGCCGTACACCTGGGCACACGGCGGTCTCCGAGGTGATGACCGCAAATCCTCGTGCGGTGCAGGTCGATGAGAGCGTCGAGGAGTGTCTTTTCATCATGCATGAGTATGGCTTCCGGCATCTGCCGATCGTCGATGGCAAAGAACTGAAGGGTTTGGTTTCTCTGCGGGACGTTGTCATGCATCAAGCGGCGGAACTTGAGCGCCGCACACGGCGAGCAGCCTCCTAGATAGGGATTCGCACGCAACATACCCAAGGCGAGTTCACTGCCGCTGGCGCAGGAGCAATTCTCCAGGCTCTGGCGGCATTTTAAAGGGAAACTCGAAAACCTTCCCCGCCACAGGAAACCTCAAAACAAATTCCTCCTGTTCCTTCCACCCTCCCAGCCACTTTGTATCTGTATCGAAAAATACCCAGCCTCCGGCCTCCGGAGTGGCGCGATCCAGACGCGCCGGGCGCAAGCTGTTCTGGTTGAGAAACTCGATTAGCTCGTTCACCGATTTTTGATATTCCTGAAGACGAGCCTGTCGGACTGTCTTCTCATCCGGATGTTTGCTGATCTGGCGTCGGGTTTCATCGTCAAACGCGTCTGCATCTGCCTGGATTTT
>Ga0070731_10004273_pt1 | contig 12379 bp, 9 predicted proteins | sample Coa_R1_2_FD_66448 | JGI IMG/M metagenome (GOLD analysis project Ga0070731, IMG submission 66448) | Surface soil microbial communities from Centralia Pennsylvania, which are recovering from an underground coalmine fire - Coalmine... | ecosystem: Environmental > Terrestrial > Soil > Unclassified ... | reverse complement strand
TCCACGGTCGAGGTGGCACGCCTCCCCAAAAACGTCCGCGTCGAAATCGATTTAATCGCGCTGCTCTGATCGTCCCAAGCTTGGCGTCTCGTGGTTTGGTGGATCAGGCTTCAGCCTGTGAGGTGTGCTCATGGGATGAACGAACCCCCACCGCCTGAAGCCTGTTCCACTCCTCCAAGTTTCTGCATTTTCGGCACTTGCCTTCCGCAAAACTGCAATCCGTTGCATAATCCGCCGTGGGCAGTGAAAACCTGTTCGAACGAAGGTCTTTGTTTTTGCACCACCTTCCGGCCGCAGTCGGCATCTAAGTATGTGGGTACCCGCCTGCTTCAGTGCTTCCTGCCGATTGGTTTTTGGTATAGCACCGATCATTGAGTTCGATCCTGTTGCGCAACGGATTTATTATGGAAAGCGGGAATCTTGGGGTAGATTTGTAGCAGCAGGACCTATGGCCGAACCTCTGGGGAGGCTACCTTTGCTTCTTCGCGAGAAGATCAATTTGGTGGTTCCCGGTGAATTTTCCGGGAGGGCCTGCTTCTCTGCGTTGAGAAACCTCTGGCGGCAACTCCGCTCCACCGATCGATCGCAGTCCTCACAGAATCAAATTACGCTGGCGCGAAATTTTGATCTGCAACCAAGCTCCGCGGATTTGCACGGGCTCATCGGCACATTGCGGACGGTTCGCCAAAGAATTCTGACCAACACGCTTCTGCGCAGCGAGACGAAATGGTTTGTATGGATGCTGATCGGACTTGTTGCGGTGGGCGCGGCCAGCACCAGGCTCGCAGGGGCCCTGGTCTTTATCGGCATCCTGGCAGTGTTGGGCGCGATTGCCATTTTGGCGTGGACCTGGCGGAACCGGCCTTCCAACTACGAAACCGCGCGGCGCCTCGATTCCGCCGCCGGACTTAAGGACCGGACCTCCACGGCGATCTACTTCGGGGGCGTCGAAAATGCGGATAGCATGATCGGCGAGCAACGCAAGGATGCTCTCGCGCGGTTGACAAAGGTTGACGCGCGCGGATTTTTCCCCATCGAGTTGCCCGGAAATTTCAGGCGTGCTTCAGTGCTGGTTCTGGTTGTGGCCGGACTATTTGCATATCGCATTCACCACCAGCCGCCGCTTGTCTCCCTCCTGCAAACCACGGCGCGCTCGCAGCTCGTGCAATCGATTCTGAATCCCATCGTGCACGCAATGGAAAAAGATCTCCAAAGGACGATCGCCCTTGTCACTATGAAGCCGGACCAGACCGGCGAGGAAACCCAGCGGCCCGACGCCGCCTCCAATACTGAAGACCTGTGGAAGGCGAATGACGAAAAACCTGCCGCGGAAGACCCAAAAGATTCCGCGGATGCGAGTGAAGGCGACCAACAGCAGGAACAACTTCAGGCGCCGGGCGATCAGGAGGGCAATCCCTCCGGCGAAGCCCGCCAGAGCAACAACTCGCAATCCCAGGAAGGCAAGAGCGGAAGCGAAAGCGCGGACAACAAATCGCAGCAGGAATCGGAGCAACAGGGGCCGGAAGGCCGCCAATCGCTGGGGCAGTCTCTGATGCAGGCCTTGAAAAATATGATGTCGAACTCGCCGAATCAGCAGTCGAGCAATCGCGCGAACCAGCAGCCGCCCAACGGCCAGGGCACGCCGCAGTCGGGCAATTCGCACCAGCCGGGCGATACGGAAAGCGACAAGCGCGGCGAATCGCGCGGCAGTTCCGACGCGAAGCAAAAGGCCACGCAAACCGCCAGCGAAGGCGCGGGCAGCCAGCAGGGCACCAAGGAATTGCGCAAGGACCAGGAAACGCATCCCGTCAACGCGGTTCCGGATCGCGTCGCGCTCGAAGCCAGCGGGTTCAAGGAACAGACGCGCATGAAGATTCCGACCGAGACCGGCACAGCGCAGCTTACCGACCGCGGCCTGTCTCCCCAACAGGACGCCGTGACCAACGGAGCGGAGCAGGAGAATATTCCGGCCCGCTACCGCTTCTACGTGCAGCGATATTTTGAACATACCGACAATGGAAAGCATTGAGGTAGAATCTCGTAGCAATCGCATGCCCCCCAGGGGATAGGGCTCAACTAGCAACCTTTGAAATCCGAAGGGGAGCCCGCCAGATCGGGGAGCGGGCTCCGCTGTTTACCGTGAGTTTCGCAACGGAGTCCGCCAGTACAAGGATGGATTCATGACCAGTTCGGTGGGAACGGAAGGCCAGACGAGCGGGCAGCCTCTCGGCCAGCAAGCGGAATTTCTCGCCGAAAAAATGAGCGAGGTCCGGCGGGAAATTTCCAAGGCCATCGTGGGCCAGGCGGAAGTCGTCGAAGGGGTGCTCATTGCGCTGCTGGCCGGCGGGCACGTCCTGCTCGAGGGTGCGCCGGGACTCGGGAAGACGATGCTGGTGCGCACGCTGGCGCAGACCGTGGCGCTGAAATACTCTCGAATCCAGTTCACTCCGGACTTGATGCCGGCCGACGTGATCGGCACTTCCGTGGTGCAGGAAAACGGGGACGGAAGAAAATCTCTCGGCTTCCAGCCCGGCCCTATATTTACTAATCTTTTACTTGCTGATGAAATAAATCGCGCGACGCCGAAGACACAGTCCGCGCTGCTCGAAGCCATGCAGGAAAAGCAGGTCACCGTGGCCCACACCTCGCACCTGCTCGAGGAGCCTTTCTTCGTGATGGCCACGCAGAACCCGCTCGAAATGGAAGGCACCTACCCGCTGCCCGAAGCCCAGCTCGACCGTTTCCTTTTTAAACTTCGCGTGCCGTATCCCGGGCGCGAGGACTTGCACGACATTCTGGACCGCACCACGCAGGGCTCCCCCGCCATCGTGTCCGCCGTCGTGAATGGCGCGCAGATTCTGGAAATGCGCAAAGTCGTACGCACCGTTCCGGTCGCCCCGCACGTGCAGGAGCAGGTCGTGAAACTCACGCTCGCAACGCATCCGGAGAACCGCGAAAATCTCCTCGCGAGCAAATACATCCGGTACGGGAGTTCTCCGCGCGGCGCGCAGACATTGATCCTGGGAGGGAAAGTGCGCGCGCTGCTGGACGGCCGCTTCAACGTCAGCCTGGAAGACATTCAAGCGCTGATGCTGCCCGCCCTGCGCCACCGCATCATCCTGAATTTTGAAGCCCAGGCGGACGGCCGCACGCCGGACGATTTGCTGGAAGAAATCGCCGGAAAGATCGGCGCGAAATAGATTTAGTAGGACAGGCTTCAGCCTGTCGCTTTTGGTTGTGGCATGGAGCGATCGTGCTCCGACCAACCCTGACAGGCTGAGGCCTGTCCTACGCTGAGCCGAACCCAATGGCCACAACTTCTCCGCTCTTGCTTGACCGTGAATTCCTGAAAACGCTGGAGCAGGTCACGCTGCTGTGCCGCACCAACCTGTCCGGCGCGGTAGGCCACGAGCACCGCTCGCGCACGCGCGGCCCGGGCATGGAATTCGCCGATTACCGCCGCTACAGCTTTGGCGACGATCCCCGTTCGCTTGACTGGAGCGCGTATCTCCGCCTCGGAAAACTATTCCTGAAAATTTACGAAACCGAGCAGCACATTCCTGTTCGCATATTGCTGGACCGCAGCGATTCGATGGGCTTCGGCGATGAGGGCGAATCAAAGTTCCTCTATGCCCAGCGGCTTGCCGCGACCTTCGCGTATCTTGCGCTCCTGCATCTGGACACCACAGCGGTGATCCCCTTCTCCAGCCGCCTGAATAAGCCGCTGGTCGTTTCCGGCGGGCGCGACCGGTTGTGGCCGGTACTCGAATTCCTCGGCGAGCAATCCTGCGGAGGCGGCACGGATTTATTCGGCTCCGTGAAGGAATTCATGAGCAGTTTTTCCACGCGCGGAATCGCCATTTTAATTTCCGATTTCTTCGATGAGCAGGGAGCCGAGCGCGCCGTCGAAATGCTGCGCTCGGCCGGCCATGATTTTGTTTTGCTTCAGGTGCACAGCGCGGAGGAACAGCATCCGACCGCGGCGGGCGAAATGATTCTGGAGGACGCCGAAACGGGAGCGCAGCGCACCGTGGAGTGCTCGCCGCAAAGCACGGCCCTTTACGAACGCAGGTTCCAGGAATTTTCCGCGCGACTGCGGCGCCTTGCCCTCCGCAACGGCGGAAGATACGCGCGCGCGGTGACGAATATCGCCTACCAGGAATTCGTCCTGCGAAGTCTTCGGAGCGGGCAGGTGCTGGCATGAACTGGCTGGCGCTCACTCCTCTGGAAGTCGCGGCCGTGTGGGCCGCTTTGGCTGCGGCGGCGCTGTGGCTTTACCTGCATCACCGGCGCCCGCAGCACCGGAAAGTTTCGACGCTGCGATTCTGGGCCAGTGTGCAGCCGATTTCACAGCCGCGCCGCCGGAAGCTTCGCGAGCCGTGGGCATTCCTTGCGCAGATTCTCTTTTTGTTGCTGCTTGTTCTCGCGCTGGCGAATCCGCGATGGGGTCCGGCCTTCGAGGGCCGCAGCGTCGTGATCGTGCTCGACGCGTCGATCTGGTCGCAGGCCCATCCGGCGGGTGAATCGGCCTGGATCGACCGGGAACGCGCCGAAGCGATGCGTCTGCTGGATTCGCTGCCCGGCGCAGACCGTGTTTTGCTGCTCCGCGCCGAAGCGGATGCCCCGCCAATTCTGCCGTTCACGACGGACCGGGGCGCGCTGCGTCGCGCCATCCAGAACGCGCAACCTTCCAGCGTGGCCGCCGACGTTCCGCGCGCCCTGGAAATGGGCCGCGCGGCGCTGGGAGGCACGAGGCGCGGCTTGCTCGCTTACGTAGGGCCGGGCCTTGTCGATCCGCAGCAGTCGCGCGCCCTCGACGTCTTTCGCGCGGAAGTGGAATCGCCTGAGAACGGCGGCGCCCAGCCTCAATTTCTGATGCGACTCGTGGGCGACTGGACGACCGTGCAGAATCGCGGGATCACGCGGCTCTCACTGCGCCGTGACGCGGAGCAACCCGATCGCTGGCGGTTGCTCACGCAATTGAAAAATTACAGCAATGAAAAGACGGACGTCACTCTGGCCTTCTCCGTGGATGGACAATCGCTCGGGCAGCGGAAAGTCTCGATTCCCCCGAATGGCGTCGCCAATCCGGAAGATGAATTCACATGGGACATGGGCGGAATGTTGAAGGCGGAGATAACACCTTCCGACGCGCTGCAGGCGGACGACCGCGCCATCGTAAATATCCCGACGTTCCGCACGGTGCATGTCGCGGTGTTTGGGAACACCGCTTCTCCCACCGCCGCGGACCTGCTCAGCGTACTTTCAAGCAATCCCTATGTGCAGGCGCAGATAATTCCCTCGGAACTAAGCGGGAACATTTCCCCCGACGTCGCGATTTATCAGGGCGTGAACTTGCCGTCAAAGCCGGAGTTCAATTCGATCTTGTTTTCCAGCGGCCCGGCGGTTGCCGGATCGCGGCCTCTGCGCGTCATCGGATGGAATACGCAGCATCCGGTAACGCGGTGGGTCCGAACGCACGACGTCAGTGTCCGGAATCCTGCCGCGCTCAAAGTCCAGCCCGGCGATACGGTTCTCGCGTACACCGAAGGTGATCCGCCGGCGCCGTTAATTCTGGCGCGCGAACAAGACGGCCGTAGAATTCTGCTCGTCGGCTTCAATCCTCACGATTCCAATTTTCCGCTGGAGTCGGCGTTCCCGCTGCTGATGGCCGGGAGCGTCGAGTGGATGACGCATTCGGTCGACGAAATCGCGGACTCGCTCTCCACAGGCGAACTCGATCTTCCAGGCCCGGCGACGAAAATCATTGCGCCGTCCGGGAAAGAGGTGCCATTTGCGCGCAAAGGCGCGGATGTCCACCTGCTCGCGCTGGAGACCGGGACTTACCGGATCGTCTCGTCCGGTGGCGAAGCGAGCGTGGCCGTAAATCCTCCGGCGCTGCCAGCCGAGCGTTTGCAATTGGCCGCTGCGGAGACCGCGGAAGTGGAGGGAGAACCTCTCCCGGCGACCACATGGGACATGTGGCGCTGGCTCGTCGTGCTGGCCATCGTGGCGCTGTGGGCGGAATGGTGGCTGTACTACTCGGCGCGGGAGAAGCAGCGCGCGGCGGAAGTTAAGGAAGCCCCCGGCGATCAGACGTTGCCCGATCCGGACGCGGCCCTTGACCGGGATCTCGAAGAGCAGGAAGAATCCAGGTATCGCAAAACAAATTTGGTTGGCAGGTGAAAGAGTGACATTCGACCAACCCATTTTTCTGCTGATGATCGGGCTGCTTCCCGTCCTGTGGGTATTGATGCGGAAAGCGCCGGGGTCATCCCAGACGTGTCTCGTGCTGAAATGCGCGGCTTTCACTGCGCTCGTGATCGCGCTGGCCGGTCCCTGGGCTCCGCTACGGGTTGAGAAACTCGCCGTCACCGTGCTGATGGACACGTCGGCAAGCATGCCGCGTGAATCGCTGCAGCGCGGCGAAGCCATGCTGCGCGACCTGGTGCGCAAAAATTCCGGCGCCGATTTGAGGCTCGTTACGTTTGCCGAGCACTCCAAACTTCGCGGCGTCCCCGCGCGGGCCGACCAGGTAATTATCCCGCAGGGCGTCGATCCAAAAGAAGGCATGGCCACAAATCTCGAGGAAGCGCTGCAACTGGCGCTCAGCACGTTCCCGTCGCAAGGCCAGCGGCGTATTTTGCTGATTAGTGACGGAAATGAGAATCGCGGCCACGCTCTGACCGAAGCTTTACGTGCGCGAGAAAGCGGCGTGGCAGTATTTACGGTTCCCGCCGGCGGCACCGCGCCATTGTCCGTTCAAGTGGAAAGCGTCGCGTCTCCACAGGATGTGTTTTCAGGGGAACGCTTCCCGTTGACGCTGCACCTCGAAAGCGGCAGCGCGATGAAGGCGCGAGTCTGGATGACGTCCGAAGGCCAGGAAGTCGCGTCCACGACGGCGGATTTGACGCCGGGCAGCAATGTCGTGAATCTGGAATCGCGAATCTCGCGCAGCGGCGTCAATCTGCTGGAAGTGCACATTTCGAGCGCCGGGTCCGAGCAGGTTCTGGTCTCGCGCGCGATTACAGTGCGCCGGCCGCACGTGCTGTACGTCGCGGGCGGCCAGGAGACTTCTCCGCCGCTGTTGGACACCTTGAAGCAGGCCGACGTTGACGTGGAATCCGTGACGGCATTCCCGCTGAACCGGCCGGCGCGGGACTGGGACGCGGTCCTGCTCGACAATTATCCCGACCACGATCTTGCCGCAGACGAGGACGCGGCTCTGGAACGCTACGTTTACTCGGGGGGCGGCTTGATTTTTATCGCGGGAGACAGCAATGCGAAACTCCCCGAGGACCCGAAGACTCCGTTTGAGAAAATGCTGCCGGTGCGCGCCGAGCCACCTCCGGAAAAACCCACCGCCGTTGTGCTCGTGCTCGATAAATCCGGAAGCATGAGCGGCCCGAAAATCGAAATGGCCCGCGACGCCGCGCGCGCCAGCATCAAGACGCTGCGTCCTATCGACATGATCGGCGTGATTTCCTTTGACGAAACTTTCAACTGGGTCATCCCGATGGGCCCGGCGGGGTCTCTCGAGGACAAGAGCAACCTCATCGCCCAGATCACCGCCAACGGCGGCACTAAGATTTATCAGGCGGTGGAGGCCGGCTTCGAGGCCATTGTGGATCAGAAGGCCACGCACAAGCACATCATCCTGCTCACCGACGGCGTTTCGACGCCGGGCACGGCGGAAGATTTTCCGAAACTCGAACGGGACGCCCTCGCCAAGCATGTCACGATTTCCACGATTGGAGTGGGCGATTACATCAATCGCGATCTGCTCGACGAACTCGCGCGCAAGACCAAGGGAAAATCCCACTTCGTCGAGAATCCAGAAACGATTCCGCAGATTATTAACGCGGAAGTGAAATCCTCGGAGGACCTCGCGATCCAGGAACGTCCCGTGCGCGCGGTGCGCGTGCGCCCAGTGGAATTCACCGACGGCATCGATTTCACGAAAGCGCCGCGCCTGCGAGGTTTCGTCCAATCGGAGGCGAAGGACGGCTCCGAAGTTATCCTGCGCGTGGACGAAAAAAAGCCGTTGCTCGTGCGCTGGCGGTATGGGCTGGGCCGTGTGATCGCGTTCATGTCCGATGCCAAGAGCCGCTGGGCGGCGCCCTGGGTTCGCTGGGAATCGTTCGGCACGCTGTGGCCGCAGATGGTGCGCGACGTTTCGCACCGCGACCGCACCATCCGCGCAGGCGTGCGCCCCGGAAATCAGGAAGGCGAAGCCGTGGTGTACTACGACGTGCTTGCCAACGCCGACAATCCCGGTGGCGAGGCGCTGGATGCGTCCGGGCCGCCGCACATTCTCGTTGAGTCACAGGGAGCGGCGCCCCGCACTTTGGCGCTCGAACAGACTGCGCCGGGCCATTACGAGGCGCGCATCCCCGCCGATCAGGGCGGGTTGTACCACATCGTTTCGGGCAACTCGGAACTGGTTCTACCCGACGCCGGTTTCTATCGCGAATCGGAAGAAACGAAGCCGCAGGCGGTCAACACGGCTCTCCTTGGCGAAATCAGCCGCGTTACGGGCGGTCGCATGCATCCCTCCGTTGATCAATTGTTGAACGACCGGGGCGCGATGGTGCGCGAACGCCAGCCGTTGTGGCCCTATTGGCTCATCCTCGCGCTTGTACTCAATTTCGTCGAGGTAGCCCTGCGGAAGGGATTCTTCGAGCGGCTCGCGTCGTGGCTGCGCCGCCATTCGCTGCCAAGCTGGCACAGGCAGCCAGCTTAGGTAGGACGGGCTTCAGCCTGTCTGGTTTGGCCCGAGCAGCCATGAAACCTGAAACCTGGAACCTGAAACGTGGATTGCGTGCTTGATAAATGAAAAAGGAATCTCCGAACAGCGAGCGACTAAAGCTTTTTTAATTCACACGATTTTCGGCACGGTTGAAACCGTGCCGCACAAAACTATTCGCCCACCCCAAAAAGGAGGATCTTACGCACGATCACGTCCATCAGGCAGTCCCTTCGGACATGGCCCTGCGCGTGAAGTCGCTCGAATCGCTGCTCGTCGAAAAGGGATTGGTGGACCGGGCCGCGCTCGATGCTTTGGTCGACGCGTACGAGCACAAGATTGGCCCGCGCAACGGTGCGCGAGTCGTGGCGCGCGCCTGGGTTGATCCCGCTTACAAACAGCGTTTGTTGACCGATGCCGACAAAGCAATCGCGGAGCTCGGTTTCGGCGGCCAGCAAGGCGAGCATATGGTCGTGGTGGAGAATACGCCGGCGGTGCGCAACATGATCGTATGCACGCTGTGCTCCTGTTACCCGTGGGCTGTGCTCGGCCTGCCGCCCGTGTGGTACAAGTCCGCGCCGTATCGTTCACGCTCGGTAATCGACCCGCGCGGAGTGCTGCGCGAATTTGGGCTCGAGCTCTCGGAGGAAGTCGAGGTGCGTGTATGGGACAGCACGTCGGAGGTGCGTTATCTGGTGCTTCCTGAGCGCCCCGCCGGCACAGAGGCGCTGACTGAGGATGAGCTGGCCGCGCTGGTCACGCGCAATGCAATGATAGGCGTGGCCGAGGTTTCTCCACAGCACAAAGGAGGCGCTCGATGAACGGCGTGCATGACATGGGCGGCATGCACGGCATGGGCCCGGTCGAAGAAAAGAAGAACGAACCGGTATTTCACAATCCCTGGGAAGGGCGCGTGTTTGCGATGGTCGGAGCCGCCGGAGCCTTGCGCAAATGGAACATCGACGCCGGGCGTTACGCGAGAGAGTTGATTCCCCCGGCCGAATACCTGCGCATGACTTACTACGAAAAATGGTACGCGGGGCTGGTGGATCTCCTGATAGCGAAAGGCCTGGTTACGAGCGCGGAGATTGAAAGCGGAATACCCGCGGCGGGGTTCAGTAAAGCCGCGCCGCCGACGCCGGAGGAAATACTCGAGGCATCGGCGAATCGTGCGCGCACCAGGCGGGACATTTTTATAACTCCGCGTTTCCAGGCCGGCCAGCGAGTTCGCGCCTGCAATATCAATCCCGTGGGCCACACGCGATTGCCGCGTTATGCGCGCGGGAAGCTGGGCGCGATCGACCGCGATTACGGCGTTTTTGTGTTCCCGGACACCAACGCCGAATTCCTCGGCGAAAATCCGCAGCATGTCTACGCCGTGAGATTTTCCGCGCGCGAATTGTGGGGCGAACAGGCCAAGCCGCAGGATGCCGTATATCTCGCATTGTGGGATGACTACCTTGAGCCAGCATAAATCGGCGCCCGATCCCGAGACCCTGGCCGCGTTGCCGCAACTGCCGCGCGATCAGGGAGGGCCTGTGTTTGCCGAGCCTTGGCAGGCGCAGGCGTTCGCGCTCGCCGTCAAGCTCTCCGAGGAAGGGCACTTCACTTGGAAAGAATGGGCAGCGGCGCTTGCCGAAGAGCTAAAAGCCGCCGCCGAGCGCGGCGAACCCGACGACGGTTCGCGCTACTTCGAGCATTGGCTCGCCACTCTGGAGCGCCTGGTCATGGCCAAGGGCTTGAGCGACTCTGCATCTCTCGCCGCCCGCAAAGAAGCCTGGGCTGAGGCGTACCGGCACACCCCCCACGGCAAGCCTGTGGAATTAACAGCCGGCGACAGCAAAAAGTAGCACAGGCACACTTGCCTGTGCGGGTTTGATGGCTGCACATTAAGGATTCCCAAGCTACCAACGATCGCAAAAACCGCACAGGCAAGTGTGCCTGTGCTACTAAAGTCGTGCTACTTGGGAGTCCAGTTCGGATGGCCGGTAAACAATCCGTCGACGAAACCAGTTTGGTAGCACAAAAATAATCCGAACGCGACGCTAACGAATCCGGAAGCCAACGCGAGGCCGCGATTCAGGCGCGCGAAATGTTGCATCGAATAAGCGAAGGGCAGCGCAATGGCCGCCGTGATCAGCATCATGCCCGCGACGGTTCCCAAGCCAAAAATCAGCAGATAACCGATGGCCCACGACGGCTGGCTGATGGTCGTTAGAACCAGGAGCGCCACGGCGGCAGATCCGGCGAGGCCGTGCACGATTCCGACCGCCAGCGGACGCAGGATGTGAAACAGGCCCAATTTTTTCCACCATTGTGGCGTCCATCCCAGGACGGAAACTGAATCCATTAGAATCGGTTCGCCGGCTTCGTCGTGCGTGTGGATCATCAAGCGCCCGTACATTAAATGAGAATGAGCGCGGGGGCCGAGGCGACGGATGGTGATCAATTCCATCGCGCGACGCAGGACGCCCGTAAGGTTCAATACGCCGAGGAGAATCAGCATGAGGCCCACGCACAATTCCATGCTCAGGCCGAGGCGCGGCGGGATGGTGAGCTTGAACAAAATGATGGCCGAGCCGACGGCGAGGATCGTGAGCGTGTGCCCCAGTCCCCAGAGAGCGCCGATCACTGCGGCGTGCAGCATCGTGCGTTCGCGGCTGACGATGGTGGTCACGGCCACGACGTGGTCAGGATCGGTGGCGTGCCGCATCCCGAGAACGAAACCCAGCAGCATGATGGCGAGCAGCGCGGTCATCGGATTCGCTCAATATTTTCTGTGGTCGAAGGGAGGAAGTCCAGCCAGTTGCCCACGGGCCGTATCCCACAATCGTTTGTTCGCCAGCGTCATATCGGAAGCGGAGCGCGTCAAAAATCGTACCACGCAGCCGCCTCTGGAAAGCTCAGTGGCAGCGCCGAAAACATTCGGCGTCCTTTTCAATTCGTCATTCAGGGCGGCGCAAACTTCTTTCCAACGCGTGAACCCTTCCGCAAACAATCCCAGACACGACAAGTAATCGAAATCCTCCATCCAACCTCGCCGATCGGGCCGTTTCGTTGCGGGAACAATTTTAGTCCGATTCATGTATGCCGGCCGTCCTAGCGCGATGACTTCCGTCCGCGAATCGATCTCCCTGAAACTCCACCGCTCGCCATGTGCCACGCGGCCGGATGCCATTGAATCCAAAAGGATGGCACGGCTGCCCGGGGACATGTCAATGCGCAAAGACTGGCGTAGCGCGGAGCCAACATGTGGAATGACGTGGTCGGGAAAATATTCGAGCGTGGCTCCTTCGCCAAGACGAATCGCAGTTTCGAGGATCGCGGGTTTCTCCGCGGTTCGATAAATTCGCGTGGCAGAGGGCGTGGTGAGGCAAACGTGCGTTCCAGCTTCCTGCACAATTTCAGTGACGAGATGATCGCCGCCGAGCACTCCTCCTGTTGGGTTCAAGAGCATCAGATAAGACATGCCATCCGCCAGGGTAATCGGAGTAAGCGCCTGCAACGGCAGGGAAAAACGCGACTGGGCGAGGATCGTGTTCGCGCCGCTCCGCGCAAAGCGCAAGCGCAGGAATCCGTCGCGCCCGACGCGCGCAGGATTCTGCCCATCGTTCCGCCCGCTATTCAAAGAGC
>Ga0070731_10004272_pt1 | contig 12382 bp, 13 predicted proteins | sample Coa_R1_2_FD_66448 | JGI IMG/M metagenome (GOLD analysis project Ga0070731, IMG submission 66448) | Surface soil microbial communities from Centralia Pennsylvania, which are recovering from an underground coalmine fire - Coalmine... | ecosystem: Environmental > Terrestrial > Soil > Unclassified ... | reverse complement strand
GATGTCCAGAAGGATACGGTAGCTGCCCACGCGGCGACGCCACCCCGCTGGCTGGTGAATGAGCGGAATGATATCCCCACCGAAGGGATTTTCTTGCATAGCAGCGAGAGCCTGGAGTATGCGGGACTGATCGTTACCCGGAAATCTTCGCAGGGCTTTTTGAGCGCGTTTGGCGATTCGTACGTGCCAGCTCATCGATGAGTTGAGCAAGGCTCACATATTCCCCGCTCTTAATCTCGGCGCGGCCGGCCGCCATGTCCGCTATTTCCGCCTTAGTGGGGGTGTAGGTCCGGCGCTTGCTAGCCGGCTCTTTAGCAATAATCGTGATCAGGCCGCGAGCCGCCTTGAATTCGACAGGGTCGCCGGGCCGAATGCCCGCGCGGCGGCGGATCGTGGCTGGGACGACGAGTTCAGTCTGCCGCGCGGTCGTCTTGCTCATGTCGCACCTCAGTATAGCTTGCGTCTCGCGATCTACCCGAAAAGTGTGGAACACTGAGGGGCTATGATCGGTCAACCCTCCACTGCTGCGTCGCTCGCGACCGGTCCGTGGTACCGGGAATTGAAAGCGAGTCACTGGTGGGTGCTGATCATCGCGTCACTTGGCTGGCTGTTCGACACCATGGACCAGCGCCTGTTCGTGCTCTCGCGCGGACCGGCGATGACTGCGCTGCTGCCCGTTGGAACATCGGTTGCTGATATTACGTGGTACAGCAGCGTCGCCACCGCGATCTTCATGCTGGGATGGGCCATCGGCGGATTCTATTGCGGGATCCTGGGCGACCGCTGGGGCCGCGCCAAAACCATGATGCTCACGATCCTGGTTTACTCGCTGTTCACGGGACTTTCGGCGCTCTCCACGACTTGGTGGGACTTTACGCTATACCGATTTCTCACCGGCCTGGGTGTGGGTGGGGAATTCGCGGCCGGCGTCACGCTGGTGGCGGAGGTGATGCCGGATAGCGCGCGCGCTCACGCCCTCGGCATGCTGCAGGCGCTGTCGGCAGTGGGCAACATTACCGGCTCCGCCATTAGTTTTGTGGTCTTGCCACTCGGATGGCGGTGGATGTTTCTGGTGGGCGTACTACCGGCGCTGCTGGTGGTGGCCATCTTTCGCAAAATGAAGGAGCCGGAGAAATGGCAGCAGGCGCGGGCGGCGGTTTTGCGTGGAGAGACCAAAGCCATGGGGTCGATGAAAGATTTGTGGACCGACCCGCGCTGGCGCAGAAATACGATCATTGGCTTGATCATGGCGATCTCAGGTGTTGTAGGTCTATGGGGGATCGGCTTCTGGACGCCGGAGTTGATTCGTGAGGCGCTCAAAAATTCTCCGGCAGCGGACCGCAACTGGTACGTGAGCCTGGGCACGCTGCTGCAGGATACGGGCGCGTTCTTCGGCGTCTATGCATTCACGCTGCTGACGGCCAAAACCGGCCGCCGTCCCGCGTTTATCGCGGCGTTCCTGCTGGCATTCGCCTCCACGCTGTTCACCTTCGGCCGCCTGCACAATGCCAGCGACATTTTGTGGATGATTCCGCTGCTCGGCTTCTGCAACCTGATGGTGTTCGGCGGATTCTCGATCTATTTCCCGGAGCTGTATCCGACAAGGCTGCGCAGTTCCGGCGTGGGCTTCTGCTATAACGTGGGCCGGGTCATCGCTGCGTTGGGCCCGTTTACGCTGGGCAGCCTGACCGTGGTTTTCAAGGACTCCGGATACGCCAGCCCGTTTCGCGCCGCGGCCATGGCGTTGGCATCCATCTATCTGGTCGGCGTGGTGGCGACATGGTTCGCGCCCGAGACGATGGGGCGCCCACTTCCCGAAGAATGAAGACGACGGCTTGGCTCCTCGCGCTCGCTTGCCTTCTGGCGAGCGGCTGCTCGAAAGCGCCGACAGGCCTCACGCCGGTTCGCCTTGCCATCGGCGGGCAGGCTCAGATGGTGTACTTGCCCGTGACGCTTGCAGTCGAGCTGGGATACTACCGCGCGCAGGGCCTCGACGTCGCCATACAGGATTTTCCAGGCGGGTCGCGCGCGCTCGAAGCGCTGCTAGGCGGGAGCGCCGATGTGGTGGCCGGTTTTTACGATCACACCATCCAGATGGCGGCCGAGGGCTGCGAGATCGAAGCGTTCGTGAGCATGCTGCGCTATCCGGGATTTGTGGCGGTAGCGTCGCCGGGGTCGAAGATCGCGCGAGTGGAAGACCTGCGCGGCAAAATTGCCGGCGTGACCGCGCCAGGCTCGTCATCGCATTTCTTTCTGAACCAGCTGCTGGTGCGGCATGGTTTGTCGAGCGACGCCGTGAGCATTACCGGCATCGGTGCCACCGCGAGCGCCATCGCCGCCGTGACGCGCGGCAAAGTGGATTGCGCCATCATGTTCGAGCCCGCGGTCACCATGGTGCGCCAGCGCTATCCGGACCTGACGATTCTGGCCGATACGCGCGCGGCAGAGGGAGTGCGCGAGATTTACGGCGTGGATTCCTACCCTGGCGCCACACTGTATTCAACGCGCGATTGGATCACGCGCAATCCGCAAACCGCGCGCAAACTGGCTCATGCGATTCGCGACACCCTGGTCTGGATACAAGGCCACTCGGCCGAAGAGATCAGCGCCAAAATGCCGGCCTGGTTTCGCGGCGAGGATCCGGCAGTATTTGCCCAGGCAATGTTTAACTCAATGGCAATGTTTTCGGCCGACGGGCGGATGACGGCCGAAGGCGCCGAAGCTGTAAAGCGCGTACTGGCGGCGTCAATCGAGAAAGTGCGGCAGGCCAATCCGGACGTAGCGCGCACCTACACCAACGCGTTTCTGGACGCGCCTTAGCCGGTCAGGAAGCTTTGCGCTCGGCGTGGGCTAATTCTTCCAGTAGCGGTTTTACTATGGCCTGCGCTTCTCCGAACGCCTGCAGGTAATCCTGGAACTTGCGATTCAGCTCCACCGCTTGTGGCGGCGTCAGGCGCGAACGCACGATCATGTCGCGGACGTGAACCGGGTGGGGCAGCACGGCTTCCTCGCCGAGTTCTTCGAGCGCGATGGCTGGATCATAGTGATACATGGGAGCACCTCACCTTTAAGCGTAATCCACCTGGACCAGAAAAAGGCCTTTGGCAGGGGCAGTTGGCCCGGCGCGGTGGCCGGCGGCGGGCGTGAGCAGCGCCGTCAGTCCCTCAGCATCCAGATTCCCTTTGCCGGCTTCGAGGAAAACGCCCACCAGGTTGCGCACCATGTGTTTGAGAAATCCGCTGCCCCGGACGCGATAAACCAGGCGATCGCCGTTGGCCTCCCACTGAGACGAAAAAATCATGCGGCGCGTGGTGGCGAGCTCGCGATCGTCGGCCGCGGCGAAGGCCGCGAAATCGTGCTCACCTTCCAGTAACGGAGCCAGGGCGATCATGCGCTCGATATCCATCGGGAACGGATAGTGGTGGGTGTAGCGCCACTCGAAAGGCGGGCAACTCGCGCCGCGAAAAATACGGTACTCGTAGGTTTTCGCGTGGGCATCGAAGCGGGGATGGAAGTCGGCAGCGGTCTCTTCGGCTGAAAGCACGCGGATGGAGGGCGGAAGCTGGCGGTTAATCGCACGCCGCAGATTCTCCACCGGAATGGGGTTCTCGAGGGAAAATGCGGCCACTTGTGCGAGCGCGTGCACCCCGGCGTCGGTGCGGCCCGATCCGGCGACCTTTACCGGCCGGCTTTCGATCTCTCCCAGAATGGCTTCGAGCGAGCCTTGGATGGTGGGCAGACCGGGTTGCACCTGCCATCCGTGGAAATCGGTGCCGTCATAAGCCAAGGTGATCTTGATGCGGCGCATTACCGCTTCAGCATTCCAACCACTGCACGCCTACTGCCGCCGGTGGTGACAACATCCTCCCCCAGTGCTGCTATCTCTCCGGGTGTAACCGCGAACCCCCTCCGAAGCGTCTTTTTCCCTAATGGATCCCAATCAGTGAAGATGAATCGCGCTCCCAGCGCCCGGGCCACTTCGTGGCCAATGATCAATCCACCGATAACCGGAGAAGCCACCACGCAGACGGGCTGTTGTTCAGTGGGCGTCAGGCCGAAGTGGCCGCTGAGAGATGCGCCTGCGGAGCGTAAGAGCTGCAGCACTTCGGCCGGCTCGGGTTGCGGCGTCACAGACGCCTACTATAACATTGAGGGACACGGGAAGCGGTCTCCGTTCGTCCTCGTAAAATATTGTTTCGAAGGATACAAATGCGTTTGAAAGCCGTATTCGCCAGTCTGCTCAGCGCCCTGTTGCTCCTGCAGCCGATGTGGGCCCAGGATGCGCCGCCCAGCGCGCCGCAACCAGCTCCGGCGCAGCAGCGGATGACTGAGCCCGACTATTCCAAGGGCGCGCCGGTGTGGCCTCATTTTACCCGGGTTTATAAGCAGCCTTACGTTGCGGAAGTGAACATGGGCAATAGCAATCGCCTGGACCGTTTGCTGCGAGACGGCAACCTCTACCTTTCGCTGGAAGACGCCATTGCACTGGCCCTCGAAAACAATCTCGACATCGCCTGGATGCGCTATCAATCGCTGGTTTCCGATACCGATATTCTTCGCGCCAAGGCGGGTTTTGCCATTCGTAACCTGGTTGTTTTCGGCGGCACATCGAGTCTGTCCACGGGCAGTTCCGCCACCGGCGGTACGGGCGTGAACCCGATCGGCAGCACCACTAACGCCAGTACGATTACTACGTTTGCGGGCGGCTCCACCGTCGCTCCCAATGGCGGCGTATCGGTGGTAGGCACCAATCTCATCGGCGGCTCGGCCATACCTCAGTTTGACCCTGTCTTTACGACCACGGTCGGTTGGGCGCACAATAGCACGCCGCAGAGCAGTACGTTCGTCACCGGTACCAGCAGCCTGGTCACGCAGGGCGCCACCACCGCCATGGGCTACTCCCAGGCTTTCAGCACCGGCACGGCATTCAGTCTTAACTTCAACAGCGCCACAAGCAACTCGAACTCCATTCGCAACACCATCAATCCCTCGATCAGCAGCGGACTTACGCTGAACTTCGTGCAGCCGCTGCTGCAGGGTTTTGGCCGCTCGATGAACTCGCGCTACCTGGTGATCTCCCGCAACAATCGGGAGGCCAGCGACTTGCTTTTTAAGCAGCAGGTGATCCAGACCGTCTCTCAGGTGGCCAATCTCTATTGGGATCTGGTCGGCTTCAACGAAAACGTCCGCGTGGTCCGCGAGGCGCTGGAACTGGCCAACAAGCTCCACGAGGATAACCAGAAGCAGGTGGAAATCGGCACCCTGGCGCCCATTTCGATCGTGCAAGCCGAGGCCGAAGTAGCGGCGCGTCAGCAGGATCTTACGCTGGCGGAGACCCAGGTGCAGCAGCAGGAAGTTATCCTGATCAATGCCTTAAGCAAGGACGGCATTGCCAGCCCCTCGGTGGGCCAGGCGCACATCATTCCGACCACTCACCTTTCGATTCCAACCGCCGAGCCCGTACAGCCCATCCAGGACCTGATCGGCATGGCGCTGCAGGGGCGTCCCGAGCTGGCGCAGGCGAGAATCGGCGTTACTAATACCGACATCGCGCTTAAGGGTACGAGGAATGAACTGCTTCCTCAACTGAATATAGTGGGATCGATGACCAACAACGCCCTGGCCGGCCAGCAATTGAGTCCGGCGGCGCCGTTGTCTCCCTTTTTCGAAGGAGGCTTGGGCACGGCGCTCGGGCAGGTTTTTTCCCGCAATTTCCCGACTTACAGCGTTGGCGTGCAGCTCAACGTTCCGGTCCGCAACCGCGCCGCGCAAGCCGATATGGCCGCAGCAATTCTGATGTACCGGCAAGCCGAGATTCGCATGCGCCAGGCCGAGAACGAAGTGCGCCTCGAAGTTAGAAATGCCCTGATCGGTTTGCAGCAGGCCCGGGCGCGCATGGAAGCAGCCACCAAGTCCCGTATCTTGCAAGAGCAAACCCTCGACGCCGAGCAGAAGAAATATGCGTTGGGAGCTTCCACCATTTACCTGGTGATTCAGGTTCAGCGCGATCTTTCCTCCGCGCGCGAGGTGGAAGTAGCCGCCATCAACAACTATGCCAAGGCGCGCGTGGAAATCGACCGCGCCTCCGGACAGACCATCGTCAAGAACAACATCGTGCTGCAGGAAGCTTACGATGGAACCGTTCGCAAGACGCCCGACGCGATCCCCGCTGCCACGCCGCAGCGTTGAGAGTGTTTACTTTTGAACAAAGCGTCCGGCTTTGCACGCTGAATTGACAGTGCACGTGCCAAATTGACACCTGGCAAAGGCTCGTCTCACGTAAATACAATAACTTAGGCTTTGGAAATACGATTGCTCTTGAGTAAGCGTGACTAAGAAAGCTCAGGCTCAAGAGACAACCCACATAAACGGTTTGCCCCAGCAGCTACCCTCAAACGTCCGCTGATCTCCTCAAGACATCCCCAAGCCGTCCCTTGAGCCTTAAAGCTTCCCTTCGGGGGGCCGATAACAATAGTAGTGACCGAAACCATCCTGCACGACCTGCGCTTTCAACTCGACTTGTTCAACCTTGCCCTCGGCATCGATCTGGGCCGCTACACCGGCAATGCCGAAGCCAGTAGTCTGGAAGGGTTGCTGGAAGTTTGCGCTAAAGGGTGCGCCGAGGAACTCCGGCTAGCTGGTGAACCAGACATTGCCTGATGAGCTAGGATGGTCTCATGGCCAAAGGCTTGTTCGATGTCGAGTGTCCCTGCTGCCAGGCCACCCTTAAAGTCGATCCGGTGACGTGCGCCGTAATCTCCCATAAAGTGCCCGAGAAGCCGGCTCCGATTGAGGATCTGGCCGCTGCCGTCGCTAAGCTCAAGGGCGAGGAAGGGCGGCGCGACGAAGTCTTTCGCAAACAAATTGCCGCGGAAAAAGCGCGCGGGGGAATCCTGAACACCAAGTTCGATGAACTGCTGCGCCAAGCTAAGGAAAACCCCGATAAGACGCCCCCCAAGCGCGATATCGATCTGGATTAATCGTGGGGCAGGTCACCGACCTGCCAATTGCGATGCCCGCCAAAATAGTCAAAGGCAGGTCGGAGACCTGCTCCCCACTGATTTGCTGGATTCAGAAGACCGAATTGTTGAGGTCCAGAAGGACGCGTGGCATCTACCGGCCAATCGATTGCCCTGGTGAGCGCCCTGGCGGCTCCAGGGTCATTCACCGCGTCTGCAAGAATTCCGCCGCGACTTCCGCCACGGCGCGATGTTTGCCGTCGACCTGATAATTCAAACGTTGCATCGTCGCGGTGGGGATGGCGCCGGCGAGTTCCTGCAAGGCGGCGCGCAAGCTGGGATAGGCCGCGAGCGCTTCGGTGCGCACCAGGGCGGCGGCTTCGTAGGGCGGGAAGTAGGCCCGGTTGTCGACTAGTGCTTTGACATCCAGGACCGAAAGCAGACCGTCAGTGGCGCTCGCGGCCACAATGTTCACCTGCCGCTGTTCGAGCGCCTGATACAGCAGACCAAGATCCATGCTGGCGGGCGTGCCTTTTACAGACAAACCGTAGGCTTTGATCAAGCCGGCGTAGCCATCCGGCCGCTGCAGGAATTCGTATCCAGCGCCCATGATCCAGTCCGATTTGTAGCGGGCCGCGTCGCTCAGCGTTTCCAATTTGCCACGGCGCGCTTCTTCGCCGCGGATCACCATCGCAAAAGAATTGTTGAAGCCGAGGGGATCGAGCCACTCGATATTCCAACGCCGGCGGTATTCGCTGCGCACTTGCGCCAAGACTGTAGCGGCGTTGGCGGATGGCGGCAGTTTCAAAACGTTGGTGAGTGCGGTTCCGGTGTACTCGGGGAATAAATCGATCTGGCCACTTTGCAGCGCCTGTTGCGCGAGCAGCGTGCCACCCAGATTCAGCTTGCGCTCGACCTTGATTTGCAGGCGCCGCTCGACCTGCTGCGCCAGAATTTCCCCCAGCACCAACTGCTCGGTGAAATTTTTCGATCCCACCGTGAGCCGGCGAGTGGAAGCGCATCCGGCTAGCAGGCACGTCCCGATTATGAGGGCGAGAGTTTTTTTTCGATCCATCCTAGTGCCTCATCCGCAATGATTGCCATGAACGCCGCCGGAATCGCGCCTGCCAAGATCTGCGCGGTATCCACCGATGCGATGCCGCGAAAAATAAAAACGCCCAGGCCTCCTCCGCCGATGGCGGCCGCGATGGTGGCCGTGCCGATAGTCGCGACCGTGGCCACGCGCACACCGGCGAGAATAGTCGGTGCGGCCAGCGGGATTTCCACTTGCCAGAGAATCTGGCTTGCCGTCATCCCCATGGCCAGCGCCGATTCACGCACCGCGCGATCCACACCCAGAATTCCGACGAGCGTGTTACGCAGAATCGGCAGCAGCGCGTACAGCACCAGGGCGACGATGGCCGTGCGCTTGCCGATGCCGCCGATCAGGGGCACCGGAATTAGAAATCCGAACAGCGCCAGGCTGGGCACGGTTTGCATGATGTTGGCAAAACCCACCACCCAGCGCCGCCATGCCGCGTAGCGCGTGAGTTCGATCGCGGCCGGAATCGCAATCGCGGAAGCCAGCAGCATGGCGATGCCGACTAACTGCAAATGTTCCAGGCTGAGCGAGAGCAACTCACCGCCGAGGCTAGATCCCATCGTCGGTTTTCCAGTCCAAACAGGCGAGAAAAGCTTCGACTTCCTCGCCGCGGGCATGCACGAATTCCGCCGGCGGCTGCAGGAGTTCCAGCCGCCCCTGGCGGAGCAGGCCCACGCGGCTGGCCAGCATCAGGGCTTCGCGCACGTCGTGAGTGACAAAGATGGCGGTCTTGGAAAAATTACGGCGTAACGCCATAAATTGACGCTGCAAGTCGAGGCGCGTGACCGGGTCGAGCGCACCGAAAGGCTCGTCAAACAAAAGCACCGGCGGATCGGCAGCCAGCGCCCGCGCCACGCCGACGCGCTGCTGCTGGCCGCCGGAGAGCTCACGCGGATACCGTGCGGCGAACTCGCCGGGCGGCAAGCCTACGCGCTCGAGCAATTCATTGACACGGGACGCAGTGCGTTCGGGCGTCCACCCTTCGAGCTTCGGAACCAGGCCGACATTTTCAGCGACCGTGAAGTGCGGGAACAGGCCGCCTTCTTGAATCACGTAGCCGATGCGGCGCCGCAGCCGGATCGGATCCCAGTCCGCGGTCGGCTGGCCTTCCACAAAAACGCCGCCGGCCGTGGGCGACAAGAGCGCATTGACCATTTTGAGCGCGGTGGTTTTACCCGATCCGCTGCGACCCAGCAGGACCAGAGTCTCGCCCACGCCGACGCTGAAGCTCAAGTCCCGTAAAATCTCGCGCCCGCCCACCCGGTAGCCGACATTGCGGAACTCCACCACGGCGCTCATATGCAGGGAATCATGGTCGCGCGCCGGGTACGGATTTGCAAGCGCGCGTTAGTTGGACTGCGCGGCCTTTTCCACCGCGCGCATCAGGCGCAGCGTGTTGCCGCCGTAGATTTTGCGAATGTCTTCGGCGGAGTAGCCCTTCTCAAGCAGGGCCCGCGTCAAATCGGGATATTTCGAGTTGTCGTCCAGTCCTTCGGGAACGCAGCCCACGCCGTCGTAATCGCTGCCGATGCCTACAGCATCGATGCCGGCGATGGTCTTGACGTGATCGATATGGGCCACGGCATCGGCAAGAGTGGCGCGCGGGACCTTGTTTTTCATTTCGTCAAACAGGGTTTTCATCTCGGCGGCGAGCTTGTCCGGACTGTCCTTATACTTTTCCGACAGCGCGCGGTATTTGGCGAAAGCATCGAAGGATTTGGCCGCGTCGGCGGACTTTTGCGACAGGAAGTCGCAGCCGAAGTTGATCTGCACCACGCCGCCCTTCTTGGCCAGGGCGATGATCATATCGTCGGTCATGTTGCGCGGAATGTTGGAGAGCGCTTTGGCGGAAGAGTGGGAGGCGAAAATAGGCGCCTTGCTGACTTCGAGCGCGTCCCAGAACGTCTTGTCGGAGACATGCGAGATGTCGACGATCATGCCCACGCGGTTCATTTCCCGCACGACGTCCTTGCCGAAATCGGTCAGTCCGTTATGATGCTTCACGTCGGCGACGTCGATGTCGCCGGAGGAATCCGCCCAGTTGTTGGTGTTGACGTGAGTGAGCGTCATGTAGCGTACGCCCAGCAGATAGAAATCGCGCAGCAGGCGCAGGCTGTCTTCAATGGCGTGTCCGCCTTCGATGCCCATCAGCGCGGCGATCTTTCCCTGATTGTGCGCGGCTTCGACGTCGGCGGCGGTGAACGCCAGCATGAAATCTTTCGGATATCGTCCGGCGATATCGTGGCGCGTGGTGTCGATCATCTGCATCGCGCGATTGGCCGCGTGATTATCCTTTACGTAATTTCCGCCCACGAAGACCGCGAAGAACACGCCGCCCACGCCACCGGCGCGCAGACGCGGAAGATCCGTATGCCCTTCCGTTGAATGTTCGCCGATATCGAAACCGGACACGGTTCGGCTGGTTACGTCGTTGTGGGTATCGATCAGGATCGCCGACTTGTGAACCTTCATTACCTCGGCGTCGGTCACTTTACGTGTTTGCGCCCAGCCGGTCATGCCGGTGAACAACAGGTTCGCAGCCACTGCTAGCAGAAATTTTTGCATTTGATGAAATTATAGACCAACGAGCGCGCGATGTTAGAATTCACTCCTGGCAAACTCATGCGCAAGATTCTCGCACTGGCTGTATTGGTGATTGCAGCAACCGCCGGCGCATTCTTCTATTACGCTCGCGGCAGCCATCTTTCGTGGAGCGATTTGATTGCATTCCCGGCTGGCAGCCCCACGGTGGGTGTGCTCAGTGGCGATCCGCTGGCCAGGTTGGGTCTGACGGCGGCCGACGTGAAAGGCGAGGCGTCGGATTCCGGGATCCGCTACCTCGGCAAGAGCAAATATTTGAACGGGGCGCGCGCGGTGGTGACGCACACCATCGATGATTCGACCAAATTTATTCCGGACAGTCTCAATGCGATGGACAAGTACGGCATCAAGGCGACAGTCTTTGTGAGCACCGAACGGGTGCCGATCGCGCAGCTCTGGCCGCGCTTGCAGCAAGCCATCGGCAACGGGCATGAGATTGGATCGCATTCGCGGCGCCATCAATGCCAATGGCCGGATACTTTCGGATTTTGCTTTCGCGCTTATACGGATTACGAAATCAGCGGCTCGCGCGACGATATTTTGAAGAACACGGATCAGCCGTACGTGTGGTCTTGGTGCTATCCATGCGGCAATTGCGCAACCCAGGAATTCGCGCATCGCAAACTGGCGCGCGCGGGTTATCTGGTAGCCCGCAACTATCCCGGCGAGGCGCAGGACCGTCACAATCTTCCCAATCTGCAGACCTACGATGACGATGTCTACAACGCGACCTATACGCAGACCGTGCAGAAGCGCGGCGGAATCGCGAAATCGGGGCACACCGATGTGCCGGCGCTCAATGCGAAGTTTGATGAGGTGTACCAGGGCGGCGGAATCTACAATTTCATGTCGCATCCGCAGTGGCTGGATTTCGGCGCGGATCAATTTTACGAGCGCCACCTGGCTTACGTCGGCGGGCGCAGCGATGTCTGGTACGTGCCGATGGGTCCGCTGTACGCGTATCGAACCATTCGCGAGAAGACTGAGGTGGGCTGGCTCGATTCCAAGGATGCCAAAGCGCGCCTTGCGGTCTACAACAATCTGGACGCGAAAGCTTATCCGGCCAGCATCACGCTGGAATTCGCCGCACCCGCGGGCGTGCAGATTCTGGCCGGCGGCAAGCCGCTGATCGAGCGTGCAGCGGGTCCGACTGATCGCTGGGATAGCAGCTATTTCCGCCGCAGCGGCGCGACGGTACTGGTCACCGTCCCGCCTAACACGATTTTGGAGTTTCGCTAATGCGCAAGTTATGGTTCACGGCATCGCTGCTGTTTCTGTGCGGCTGCCACAAGGCCGGCCCTCCTTACAGTCCTGAGGAAGCGCTCAAGATGTTCCGCATCGAGCCCGGCTACCGGATCGAGAAATTCGTCGCCGAGCCCGAGGTCTTCTCGCCGGTGGCGATGGAGTTCGACGAAAACGGCCGCATCTTCGTGGCGGAGGACCGCGGCTACCCGCTCAACACGCAGGGGCGAATTGGCCGGATCATCATGCTGGAAGACACCAACGGCGACGGGATACCGGATCGCCGCACGGTTTTCGCCTACAATCTGGTGATGCCGACCGGCGTGATGCGCTGGAAAAAAGGCATTCTCGTCACCGACGCCCCGGACGTAGTCTACCTCGAAGATACCGATGGCGATGGCCGCGCCGACGTGCGCAAAGTGGTGCTGACCGGCTTTCCCGTGACCAATCCGCAGCACACCGTGAATAATCCGGTGTA
>Ga0070731_10004271_pt1 | contig 12382 bp, 13 predicted proteins | sample Coa_R1_2_FD_66448 | JGI IMG/M metagenome (GOLD analysis project Ga0070731, IMG submission 66448) | Surface soil microbial communities from Centralia Pennsylvania, which are recovering from an underground coalmine fire - Coalmine... | ecosystem: Environmental > Terrestrial > Soil > Unclassified ... | reverse complement strand
ATAACAACTCTCCGAAATGGTGCGGGTTCCGTCTCCCTCGGTAACGTTGACTGGCGAAAGCAGGCGATCTCGCAACTTTGCGCCTTTTGTTCGCCAAAAACCCCGTCGACGAGTGCTATAGAGATTTTGCGACAGTCGCAGTAGTAACATTCCCTATTGCCAGGTAGAAGCGATGCGCTGTCGTTTCCTTGTTTCCCTTATCGCCGCCCTTGTTGCAGGCACTGCCATCACTACGTTCGCATACTCTTCGTGCGGTACTGAAACGACTGAAACGATCATTCTTAAAGGTCGCGTCGAGTCTCCATCTCGTAACGCCAGCGTCCGTGTGCAACTTCTCTATGCGACGAAACCAAAACAAGAACAGCTAGGGAAGAAACAACAAGAGCAGCTTTGAGAGTCGGGCGAAGTGACGGTGGAGAACGGACGGTTTACGATCCAGATTCCATTCCTGACTGAGTATCACGAACCTGTAATTTTCGCGGAGCTTAGGAATAAGTGCAGGAGGCCTAAGACCGTCGTGGTCACGCTATTGGAAGGCGATCAAAACGAGGAACGTGACCACCTCTCGTTGGACATGGCGAAGGATTTCACAAAGGCAGACGCGACTGCCTATAAACCGCGATTGGACATCGTTCTACACGGTGCCCATTAGGAGTCCCGCTTCCGAACTCCCTCAACGGCGGCACCAACTGGCGAGAACAGGCGATCTCGCAACTTTGCGCTTTTTCTTTGCCAAATGCGGGTTGACGAGTGTAACAGAGATATTCCGCCAGTCTAAAACCACCCCCGTCCCAACTTCTTGCGGAAGTGAGCGATTTTGAACAGACTAAGGTTCTTTGGTTCCGTGCCATCTTTTGCCATCCGTCTACCCGTCTATCCGTTGCGATCCTTAAGGTGGTGCTTATGTCTTGTACCTTGTGTCTGTCGAGCAATCAGGCGGAATTCATTACCGAAATGATCATCCATTTCAGCGGGCTCAAGAACATCGATAAGCCCGGAGTCTTGGTGTTCCCGAAGGTTTTGGTTTGCTTCGATTGCGGCTCTTCACGGTTTACCACACCGGAAACCGAGTTGCGGCTACTAGGGAAGGGTATCGCAGCGTCCGTGGCTGCTTAGTAATCCGCTGGTGGTCGGGGTTGCTTCAGTGAAATTGTGGGAGGCTGGATAATGCGAAGACTGAATGGAGTCCTGTTGCTCGTGTTGATATGCGCCATCACTGCAGCGGCCGGTAAAAAGGATTCCGGGACGACAGCTTTGAAAAACCTAGAGCCAGCCGGCACCCCGGGTACCAAGGGTAAGAAAAATAAGAAAACGAAACAGGAATTCGACTTCTCCTTCGAGGCGTCCGGAAAGACTTACACGTGCCGCACCAGCGAGAAAACGACCGTCAATGCGACCGACTTCGTAATCGGGAGCAATGTGAATTATGCGATCGACGGCGACAAAGGGAAACTGAAGAGCGCTGCTGGAAAAGAAGTCAAGTGTACCATCGTACGCGTCGCGAATATTTCGTCCTCCCCGCAATAGACTTATCCCCCAAGGCGGAAGCAGACCTGGTTTTTCAAGTGGCGAAACCAGGTGTTCTCGCAAGCCCGCGCTTTCCGTTCACCTTTTGGGAGTCAACGAGCGTTATCGCGATGTTACGCCAACCGTCCATCGGGCACGGCGGCTAACGGTACTAGAGCAATCTGGCGGTCGCCGAAATCGCGATGATGGTGAGAGCTTTTGCATCAGCTTCAATCCACTCCTTGCGACGCGCCCCGGATAGCAAGATTCAAGTCGGAATCGCCCCGACCCAGCCCGCAAAGTCTGTAGCCCACAAACAAGAACCAGATCGTGATGAGAACGGTATGCAGCATGACGGCTATAAAAAACCTCCCCACGGAAATGAACCCAAAAATGCCTGCGACCAGACCCAAATAAGCCGTGGTCCTCTTGAAAATTCCTCCCTCCTTCAGCATCACGAAACCGATGATAAAAATTCCAAGCGAAAGGTCGACGATGGCGTAGAAGACCTCGACGGGGGATGCCAGAACCGCGGAGGCATAATTTGCCGCGGCAACGTAGCTTGCCTGTTGAACTTCGTTCGTGCCTGCGGCATAAAGACCGCTGAGAGTGAGGAGTGCGGCGTAATTCTCCCACGTAACGGCGAGGTCTAAGGCGACAAACAACCCCACGAATGCGCTGGCAAGGAGCATTGCACTTCTGTTGACCCGCTCCAAGGCGAAGTAGAGCGCTAATGCGACAGGGATGTAGAGGAAGTCGGTGAGGACACAGAGCGAAAGGATCGTCCACCAAACCGTTGTTTTCCCTTGGAGGTACTTGAGCCAAACCTCGCCCCCTGTCGGCGGAGCCCCTACGTGAGCGAACAACGGAATGATGATGATGTACGCAATACCCAAAGTGAGGGCGGAAATTCCACCCAGTCGATACAGCCATTTCTCATTGGGACGAGGCGCATTAGGCAAGATTCGCTCCAGGCCGGTTTTCTGCCCATGGAATGTCAGCCAAGATGACGCGTGAACTCATCACCATCGCCGTCCGTCAGATGCCAAGCCCAGTGAACCTCTGAACGATAACATCTCGCACTTCGGGGAATGCCTTCCGAGAGATTCTACCCTCAGTTGACGAAAACAGGCGTTCTCGCAACTTTGCGCTTTCTCTTCGCCGTTTTGCGTGCCAATAAGTGAAACAGGGATATTACGCCAGTCACGTGATAGGTGCACAGAGCGCTAGCCGTTCTCGGGGTATGATTCTTGGGTGTACACGCACAGCCAGCAAGAGCGAACGCGGTTGGAGCAGGTTTACGGCGACATGAGCGAGGGGGAGCTTCGCTCTACGGCAGCGGATGTCGCCTCTCTCACTAGCGAAGCTATTCAAGCGTTGAGCGCCGAAATCTCCCGCAGAGGATTGGATATATCTGTTTCTACGCGCCATCCGAACACAAAACCAGCGTTGGACACCGAATTCACTACACGGCACGGAATAGTTATTCTGGGAATTATTGCAGGCATCGGTCTTGCTTTTATCGTTCTCGTTCTCAGCTTCCCTGAGTGGTTTTCTGGCTGTATTCGAGGATTGCACTTGCGGCAATTGCAGTGAACCCGAATGCAATTACAGCCGAGCAGCCACGAGTACCGGATGAAGGTCTCAAAGAGTGGCTTGTACCTTTTGTCGGCAGTGCTATTCATTGTGGCTTCAATTCCAATCGCCACTCGTGTCCTTGCGTCCACGAGCACCCCGATGGCCCTCGGTCGGGCAGCTATTGGAGTGCTTCTACTGTTCTCAGGCGTCTTCATGGTGGCCACGGTAGTTCGTTCGCGTCTCCTGATCGAAGAATCGCAAATTCGCTTCCGCATTGTCTTTCGGGAAGAAGTCTTTCCTCTGAGCAAGATTGAAGGATTCCGAACCATTGCAACGGGACCCGCATCACACCGTGTGTCACGGCGCGTGATTTGCGTAAAGGGCCGACGCGAGCCTATTGAGATAGCGCAGTTTGACCCAGATGAATTCTTGCAGACTTGGTTACAACAATTTCCGAACCTCGACCAACCCGCTGAGACCGCCAACTCGGAGGACTCGTTCCGCAAGAACGCTTAATAACTGTCGCTTTTCGTTCCCCAAAAAGCATGATGATGAGTGAAATAGGGATTTTTCATAAATTGACGCTAAAAGCATCGGTGAGCGTGAATCCACCCACTCGCCATCAATGACTTCTTTAAAAACACACGCTTGGGTATCGCTGAGGGTTGCGGGAGTGGGCATTGCGTCGGTTGCCATGATTTCTCACGATTGAATCGGCATCGCTTTGATGGCTACATCCCGACTTGCGAACAGCGACAAGGGAGAGCGTGCGCAGGCTGAGGTTGTATTATGCAGGCATGCGAGTGGGATTGGGGCTGCTGATCAGCGTTTGGATTGCGGCAATGGTTTGGGCTGCCCAGGAAACAAAGCCCGCTGCGGACGCAAAGCCTGATGCTCCGGCCATTTTGTCGGAGGCTGACGGCCTTTACCGGAAAGGTTCATTTGATTCCGCAATCGCCCGATATAACGACCTCCTTAAAGCCGATCCGGCGTCGGGGGACGCTTATGCCGGAATCATCCGCTGCTACCTGAAGCAGGACAAAGTGCAAGAGGCCGACGATACGCGTCGCAAAGCTTTGCAGACCGTACCCAACCATCCCGAGGTGAAGGTCGCGGAAGGAGAGTTATTGTTTCGCCAGGGGCAGATCGCGGAAGCGAGAGATCTGTTCGGTGAGGTGATGGCTTCTCCTCCTGACCCGACGCAACCCAACTCCAAGCCGAGTGCACGGGCATACCTAGGTGCGGCGCGTGTGGCTGCTGCCAGCGCAATGTACGCCCGAGAGAACACCCTTCTCAAACGGGCGCTCGCGCTGGATGCATCGGACTCCGATATTCAGAAGCTGTGGATCGAAATGCAGTCGATGGCGGACCGTATCCGATCACTGACCGACTATCTGGCGCAGCCAAGCAGCGACGACGAGGACACACGGCGCCGCTTGCGGGAGCGTTTGGAGGCGCTCAAGGCATCGCAGTCGGTTCCACGCGGACGCTGCCAGCCCGCTTCCGACTACACGGGAACCAAGACAACTCTCGCCTCGATGTCTTTAGGAGGGCCTGGCGGTGCCAGTGCGAGCGGCCTCGACGTGTGGATCAACGGCAAGCAGTCACAGCTTTTATTGGATACCGGGGCTTCCGGCATCACGATCAGCAGTCAGATCGCCAGCCAGGCAGGACTGACGCAAGTTGCGGCATGGCGAATGAGCGGCTTCGGAGATAAGGGAGAAGTTCCGGCTCAGCTCGCATACGCGGACTCGGTGCAAATTGGCGATATGGATTTTCACAATTGCCCGCTTTCCGTCATCGAACGCGTCCCTCGAGGTACCGACGGCGTGATTGGAACGGATGTGTTTTCGCAGTTCCTGATCGAATTGGATTTCCCCGCCTCAATCTTAACGTTGAGCCGATTGCCTCCCAGGCCGGGACAGACAGTTTCCAGGGCTTCGCTCAAACTCGGGAACGATGATCCGGCAACGGAGACGGGAGAGAAGCGTTCTTCGGATTCCGCCAGCGGCTCGGGAACGCGCACTGCCGCGAGGTATGAAGACCGTTACATCGCTCCAGAGATGCACTCGTACGTACAGATTTTTCAGATCGGTCATATGTTGCTGGTTCCGACAACCATCAACGAGAACGTCAGTAAACTTTTTCTGCTCGATACCGGCGCCTTCGATAACACGATTACTCCCGTTGTGGCGAGGGAAGTCACAAAGGTGCACCGCGCCCCGCGCATCGAGGTACATGGAACCAATGGCGAGGTAAAGAAAGTCTATGTAGCCAGTCGCGTGACGATTGATTTTGGGCATCTTCGGCAGGAAGTGCCCGACATGGTGTCGTTCGATATGTCTCGTGCCAGCCGCCTGGCCGGGACGGAGATCTCAGGAACCCTGGGCATGGCCATGCTGCACTTACTCAGCGTTCGGCTCGACTATCGCGATGCCCTCGCAGACTTCCGGTACACCGCAAAACCCCCGCACCATTAGTTCGATGACTGCAGTGCAGTCAGTTAGATGTAAGTTCCCCTATGGCAATCGATCCCGGCAAGGTTCGCTACGCGGCTCCTGAACATCATTGGGATGTATGCAGCCGAGAAGGTCAACCCAGTTCACCTCCAGTTGGGGAATCGTAATTTGCTGATGGGGTGCAAGCCGTATCAAACAAGAAAATCCGCCTTCTGGGAACTCGTTTACGCTTTCGCAGTCGTCAGGCTTTTTTGGAGAGCTCTGAGGATCGCGCCCTCGTGAAGGCGGCGGCTGGCAGTTTTGATGGGACAGAAGTGAGACGGGGGTTCGGGATGCGGCCAGCGTGAAGTCAATGAATCGGCAAGCCCATCTTTTTGATCAGCGCCTGATAGCGGGACTCGGAGTGAACGAAGTCGAACATGGGTTCGCTTTCCACCATGATGAGCCACGGGGTGCGGACACGGAATGATTCCTCGAGATACCTCATCGTTTTGTCTTTGTCGCCGAGGCAAGCATAGCCAGACGCGAAGTCCATCGGGGGGACATAGCCTTTTCGCGCACGGTAGGCGACGTCGTCCAATCGGAAGCGTGCGATTGCTTTTGCACCTCCGACTTCGAAGGCATGTCGCAGAGATTGCGCTCCTTCCGGCCAGCCTACGATTTCAAGTTCTTTTTCGTATTCCTGCTCCGCTTCTTTCCATTTGCCGGTGAGCCAGTACGCCTGGAATAAGCCTTCGTTAATGAGGAAATCGCTGGGCACGACGCGGGCCCGTAAACGCAAATCGTTGATTGCGGCTTCGAATTTTCTTTGCTGCAGGTAGGCAAACCCAAGCGCAGAGTTGCGGCTGTAGGGATCGAGTTCGGTGGAGCGTTTCTGCTCGGAAAGGGATTCGTCCAGGCGGTTGGTCGCGGCAAAAATGAACGACAGCATATGGTGTCCCTCGGCGAAATTCGGATTCAGTTCGAGGGAGCGTTTGGATTCGATCTCGGCGCGTGGCAGGTCCCAGGCGTAGAACAGATACCAGCCCGCCAATGAATTGTGAGCCTCAGGGAGGGAAGCGTCCAATTCGACGGCTTTCCGCGCGGCCGACTCGCCCTTGCTACTCACTTGGCTGGCCGTGCAATCTCCCCAGACCCCGCAGATCGCATAGCTGTCGGCCAAGCCGCTCCAGGCTGCGGCGTAGTCCGGTTGAATTTGGATGGCTTTTTCGAAGTATTCGCGGCTACTGCGGTGGTCGTGATTGAACCAGAGATAGCGTCCGCGAAGGTAAGCGTCGTGGGCTTCGGGATTGATATAGCGTTGCGGCGGGGCGGGAGACGTGGCGGTTCTCACTTCGCGTGCGACGGTTTGGGAGAGCTGTTCCGGCAGCAAGTAGGCCTGACTAGAGTCGCGATCGTAGCTCTCGGCCCAGACGTGGGTGTCGGTCGGAGCGTAAATGAGCTGAACATTCAGGTGGATGCGTCCGGCGGAGCGAGCGACGGAGCCTTCGAGAATTCCGTCGACTCCCAGTTCGCTGGCGATGTCGCGCAACGGACGGTGCACGCCTTTGTATTGCATTACTGAGGTGCGCGAGACGACACGCAGCGAACCATTTTTCGCCAGCACGGTGATCAGTTCGTCGGTCATGCCGTCCGCGAAATAGTCCTGGGTGGGATCTCCGGAGAGATTTTCGAGCGGCAATACTGCCAGGGAGCGGATCATTCTGGCCGCCTGACGCTTGGCCGACTCCTTCCACGCCCGATAGGCAATGGCCAGTCCGGCCACCACCAGAATCAGAATGGCAACAGCGAGTGCCCACGTATGCCTCGTTCGCGGGGCGGGTTGCGGTGCTGCGGCCGACGCTTCCAGCGTTGGGGAAGGCTCAGTTTCATGTGCGGGAGCGGACGAGGCTCCGTTGCCTTCCTGCCACTCCACTTGGCCCACGAACCGGTATCCGCGGCGCGGAACCGTCTCGATCCAACGGGGGTTGTCGGCGGAATCCGAGAGGGAGTCGCGAAGTCTCTGGACTGCGGAGTTCAGTCCGTGATCGAAGTCGACGAACGTGTCTTTGGCCCAAAGCTTGGTGCGGAGTTCCTCGCGCGTAACCATCTCGCCTTTGGCATCGAGGAGCAGGCATAGGATGCGGAAGCTCTGCTCCCCCATTTTGACTTTGGTGCCGAGCTTACGTAGCTCCCCAGAACGGAGGTCGAGCGAATAGGGTCCGAAGATGGCGGTTTGTGCGGCTGACGTTTTCATGTTCTCGCAAGAACTTGCCTGGACGCCATCTCTGCACCTTCAAGAATTTGAACAGGAAGATTGTGAGGGCATTGCGGTAAGAGGTCAACACGCTCCGCTGAGCTTGCACCGCTTGCCGAGTGCCCGCCTAACCTCAAGTCTTTCATCGAGTTAAGCGGTGTTGTGGAAATGTACCGGTTGCGATCTGTTTTGCATTGCTGCCAAGTCGACCGCCGATAGAAAAGTACGTGCGAAATTGAGGGCGAGCCGGGGACGGGATGGGGGATTCCGTGAAGACTCTTAACTCGCCCAAAACTAAGAAGGAGAAGAATGATGAAAGCGATTTGCACTCGACTCTTGCCCAAACTTGTGGCGTGCGGCGTTCTGGCAATCGGGTTCAGCTCCACCGCCCGGGCATCGTGCGGGGACAACCTGGCTGCAATGGCAACCGCCAAGGCCGTCGTAAGTTCATCCATCAACAAGCAACTGGCGGCCGCGCCCACCGGGGAGGGCAACAATAACTCTTCGATCGTCGGTCTGTGGCATGTGGAGTTCGTCGTGGGAGGGCAGACGATCCAAGAAGCATTCCAGAACTGGAATGCAGGCGGAACCGAGGTGCATAACCCGAACGTCGATCCGCGGGCGGGCAACATTTGTCTGGGCACGTGGTTGCGGACGGCGGGAGGAACCTACAAGCTCGCTCATCGCGTGTGGAACTACGACACCAATGGAAACTTTCTCGGGACGATCAGCTTGAGCGAGACAACCCATCTAACGAACAACGGCAATGTGCAGACCGGTTCTTTCAAGCTGGATTTCTACGATGCCTCGGGGAGTTTTCAGATGGAAGTGAGCGGGAGCGTCTCTGGGCAGCGGATTCAAGTGGAGTGATCCAGTCCTCGGGCCAGCAGAGCCGCTCATGGGTGCGGCTCTGACTGCGCTCGCACGTGGGCGAGCGGGTTGGATCCGATGTGACGGCGCTCCCTTTGCCCACCAAAAGCATAGCTTCGCTCGGTGTCGCAGATCACTGCGTGAGCAGTTCCGGCCAGAGTAAGTTACCTGTACCATTCGGTGACTGCTGAAGCTCAAGTCGCGGCGCTGCTTCGTGGTGAAGTCGCCAACATCGTGGCGGGCGCTTTTTTTCTGTTCATCTGCCTGATTGCGCTTTCGATTGCCGCCATTCGCCCAAGAAAAAGTGCGCGACTGCTGCTCTGGCTTGGAATCTGGAGCGGGATGTATGGCGCCCAGGAATTGCTCCGTTCCGCGCCTGTAGTCGCGAGCCTTCCGACTGCCGTGCAGGCCATCCGCCTGTTGCTGCTGGTTGCGTTCAACTATCTCATCATCGTGGTCGCGACCTTTACGTTTCTGGAATTGACGCTCGGAGTTCTGCGCCGGTTGCTTCAAGTTCACCTGGTGGCCGATATTGCGCTCGCGGTTATGGCCATTGTTCTGTTTGTGGTATCGGGCTCCGCGGACTCTTTGCTCGTTTACAACCAGTTGCTGATCGCGATTCTTCTGGCGGCTTTGGTCGTGACGCTTGCGATACCAAGCTTGTCGCGACGGTTCTTCGTGGTAGCGCAACATCGAGTGCTGACGATTGGCACGCTCATCTTCGGGGCACAAGCGCTATGGGTGAATGTGGCGAGGCCTCTTCATATCGTTGTGCCGGGCATCTCTAACACGTTGGGGTTCGCGGTATTTCTGCTCTCGATCGGGTATACGGGGGTGGAAATCATGGTCACCGACGAGCGCCGGCTGCTTTTACTGGACGATGAACTGGCGATTGCCCGACAGCTACAATTCTCGATCCTTCCGGAAGGCACGCCGCAGATCGAGGGACTGGAAATCGCGGCAGCATACAAGCCGATGAGTGCTGTGGCCGGTGACTTTTATGAGTTCATGGTGGCGGACAGGCGACATGTCGGGATCTTAATCGCAGACGTGAGTGGACACGGAGTACCGGCTGCACTGATCGCCTCGATGATCAAAGTGGCTATGCAGGCAGCGAATGGACGCGTGAGTGATCCGGCGCAGGTGCTGCGGAGCGCGGGAAGCATTCTCAACAAGAACGTTCGAGGGCAGCTGGTCTCTGCGGCTTATCTGTGGTTGGATATGGAAACTCACACGGCGACATACTCCGCCGCCGGCCATCCACCGCTAGTGCGTTGGCGGAAGCGGGATGGCACGTTCACACGTATCGAGAGCAATGGATTGCTATTTGGCGTCGACGCTCGGTCGGAATATCCGGTATGCCAGTTTCCGCTGCTGGCGGGCGACCGGTTTCTTCTCTACACCGATGGCGTCACGGAGCCGGAAAACCAGACCGGGCAACCGTTCGGGGAAAGCCGGCTCGAGCTCATCATGCGCGACTATCAACAGCGCAGTGTTGCCGAGTTTTGCGAGTTGCTGCCAGCGGAGATACGAGCCTGGCAGTCCTCGAGTGTAGCGCAGCAGGACGACATGACGTTGATCGTGGTGGATGTGGTAGAAGGCGGTACTTTGCAGCCACGGTCGGTGTGATGGTGGAAGTCCGGCGATTGCGCTGGCGCACACGACAATTTCCACTCAAAATCGAATGCCGGATGTAGAATGCGCGGCGCAGTTGCGATTGAAAGCAATCGGATGGAATAAAAAAATAATGTGAGGAGCAGAGCATGAAGAAATCAATGCTGATGATGGGAGCGGTTGCGATGTTGGTGGTGGGGTGGGGTATCGGGCGTGTGCAGGGACAGCAGGATCAGAAAGTCATTTTCGTCTCGTCGGCGAAAGCAAGTTATCAGGAGACGAACAAGGGTGTGTCGGGCGCGACGCTCTGGGGCGATCCTACCCAGGGAGCGCATGCAACGTTCAGCAAGTTTGTGCCCGGCTACGATGCGGGGATGCACACGCACACGAATGACGTCTGGATCGTCGTGGTGAAGGGCGCGTATCTCTATAAGGATGAAGCCGGCGAGAAACGGGTCGGCGTAGGGGATTTCCTGCGGGTTCCCGGCGGACACAAGCACTGGAGCGGAGGCGACAAGAAAGAGGGTGCGGTGTTCTATGAAGAGGCGTCGGGCAAGTTTGATTTGATTCCGGCGAAGTAGCGGGAGGCGCCTCCTTAATTATTCGCGCGTCTTATTTGCGTCGAAAGGGAGGCGCTTCGTTTTCGGACGCGCAGCGACGGCGGATGGGAGCGGCGGCGACGTACCAGGACTGCTGCGGAGGGTAGCCCGTGCCTATCGCTGGTATGGCGGCAGTGAGGGACAAAAGAGCGCGGCACCCTCGCCTCTGGTGGGCGCTCGATGCCGCGGTTGAGTGCACCAAAGTAGCTTGAGGTTAGGCTAACAACAGCACGTGGGTGGTCGTTGTGACCGTCGGACGGTGTCGCTGTGACTCGTTCCCTGGGAAAAGCGAAATCCCGTTGCCAGCTCGGCTTCTCTTACAACGTCGCCTGACGTCAAGCGTCGCGCGGAGTCCGCCGTCGACCTTATCGTTGTGCTTCGGAAGGTTGCGGTAGCGGGCACGCGGTGGCGCGGGGATCGAGAGCGTCGGCGATCGTCTGCGCGAGGAAAGCAATGATGGGGAGGCGCACCATCCATCCGAAGAATGCGAAGGCGAGATGGATGTGCTCGAGGGCACGGGCGAGTGCAGCGATGCCAAACTCGGGAGGAGAGCCGTCGGCGGGATCGTAAGTCATGCGCGTGCGTGCGGATCGCGATTCAGGAATGGGCGCGATCTCGAGAGCAACCGGATTGTGTTGGCGAAGCCACGCGGCAAATTGACTGCACGGGTCGCAGGTTAATTCGAGATAGAGGCGCGCGGGCGATCTTTGGGGGGTGCCGCGGGAACAGGCAGCGGCGTGATAGGGCCGCCAGCGCGGCCACCAGCGACGGACGTGGCGTCGGTAGTCAAGCCACTCCGAGGAAAAGCGAGTGGCCATGGCGCGGTCTTCACGCGGGCAAGCGATCGAGAGGCTGTAAAGAAGTCCGAAGAGCGCGGCGACCAACAGCCCGCGGTTTCCCCAGAACAATCCCCACGCGATCAGCATGGCGAGCTTGCCAATCTGCATGGGATTGGCGACATAAGCGTAGACGCCGCTTGTGACCAAGCGACGCGGCGCGTCGGCGGGCATGGGAGTGCCGCGTCCGCGAAGGGCGAATTCCTGCACGCCGCTGATGAGAACAATTGCAGGAATGAGCAAGAGCTGCGCGTAAATTTTGTTGAGCCACGGTGCGCGGTAAAGAGGCGCGCTCCAGGTGCCCAGTCCCAGGGAGACCAGCAATGCGGGAAGAACGCCGAGAAGAAGTCCGGCGTGAAAGATGGGGTGCAAAACGGCGCGCGCGATCAGGTGGCGCTGGGCGATGGTCCAACGGGCGAAGAACTGGGCGGGGAGAAAGATGAAGGCGAAGAGCGCGAGTTCGAAGGCAAGCTGTGGGGTGGAAAGCGGGCCGAAGAGAGCGCGAAGAAGGACGAGGTCGAGCGCGAGGGCAGGCGGGATCAGAAGCCTGAGCGGGACCGAGGGGCAAGTTAGAGCGGGGAGAAAACCGAAGAGGAAAGTGCGGGAGATTAGGAGCGAAAGCGCCGAGTGCGTCGTGGATGGACGTTCGGCGAGTGTGGCGAGTAAAGACGCGGGGAGCGCCCA
>Ga0070731_10004270_pt1 | contig 12384 bp, 10 predicted proteins | sample Coa_R1_2_FD_66448 | JGI IMG/M metagenome (GOLD analysis project Ga0070731, IMG submission 66448) | Surface soil microbial communities from Centralia Pennsylvania, which are recovering from an underground coalmine fire - Coalmine... | ecosystem: Environmental > Terrestrial > Soil > Unclassified ... | reverse complement strand
CGAGCCCAGGTTGAAAGCGCAAACCATCCACGAGAGCGAAATGGCGCTCTTCATTGAGTGCATGCCGCCGTGTGCGCAAAACGTGCTTGACATAGCCGACATTGTCAGAGATGGCGATTTATCAAAACTGATCCGTACGGGCTGGTGCAGAGGCCAGCTACTGCTTTTCATACACAAGTGTGGCCCTGTCACTTGGTCGATCTGGATTCCACCAAGAGTAGGTGATGGCTCTTCCATCGTTGCCCAATTCCAGAGACTCTTGATTGAAAGCTTTGCCGTTACGTTTCGCCAGCATGAGAATCTCGCCTGGTCTAACGAGCGTCGCCGTGTAGGTCAGCCCATCCAGATCGTGAGGCCCGCGCACTGCCGTTTCGATTCCGTCGAGGCGTGCGTCAATATACTGGCCAATGTTCGGATAGCTCATGTGCACGGTCTGATTGTCGAGGCTCAGCGTCATGGTGGCATGCTGCTGAAGGTATGTCGTATCCCGCCATTGGCCAGCAAAGTCATTGGAACCCGACATTCGCAACGCGACGAGCTGACCTGCGGCGCTTGTCGCCGTAAGAATCTTTCCATCAGCCGAAAGTTCCCAGTGAGAGGTTTTCGTCTTCGTACCATTTTCCTTTCGGGTCAGGTCTAACGTAGTGGCGCTGGTTTTCACACACGCTATTGTGCGATTGTTCCCTGTTGGTCGCTCCTTCCCATCGCAGCGAAATGTGGAGTTCAAATATTGATTGTCGTAGCGATACTCACCATCCGCCGAAATCGAGATAGTGAGAATCGGGCCCTGAAAGTTACCCTTTGAGGGATTCAGTTTCCATGTGCCGGTCCAGCTCGATGAGGGTTGTTGAGAACTGCAAGCGGAGGCAAGCGCTGAAGCGAGGAAAACGGCAAGCGCCTTTCGAGCTGATTTCCCGTTCATGGCTAAAACTATAGCAGGATGGGCTAGAAGGACTTGAAGTCGATAACTGTCGTAATCGGGCGTTATCACTCATTAACCCGCTGGCCAGCTATTGAACGGAGTGCATCTGTGACCTCACGCTGAATACCCTGCCAATGCTTTGCATGCTCTTTTCGAGCGGCCATCCGTACTCGCATCTGGCAGTACCCCGCAGCCCACTCAAGCTCCGGTTTATTCCGATGCTTAATCGCAGCTTGAATTCTTGCGAGTTCCTTAAATCTGGTCATCAGAACCACCCACAGCATTATGCTTTAGCTGAACTGTTGGTAACAGGCGTTATCGTAAGTGTGCGCTGTTTATTCGCCCGCCCGGACCCACCGCCCCCGACCGTGTTTCAGGTTCACCGATCCGCGAGCTAACCACTCCGCCGGCCTCGAAATGCTGTGGAGCACCTTCGCCTTCCCACGCACCGCGCGCCGTTAGGGTTCCCCCGATTAACCGCGACTTCTAAGTCCCTCGCCCACCCTCCTGCATTACACTGATTTCAGATGCGCTTATCTCTCTCCCACGTGCGCCGCTGGTTCGCGGTCGCCGCCATCGCCTTCGTACTTGTAGTCGTTGGCATAGCCTTCTACGCCCGACGAGGATTGCAGAATGCCCTGAAGCAGGTTCCGCAAAAAATCGGAATCGAAATCCAGCAGAGTGCCACAGGCTTCACCATTTCGAAGTCTGACCAGGGCCGAACCATCTTCCGAGTCGATGCCAGCAAGGCCGTGCAGTTCAAGCAGGGTGGAAGGGTTGAGCTTCACAGTGTTGTTATCACCGTCTACGGGCCGCAATCGGATCGATACGACCGAATCTACGGTTCGGATTTTGAATACAACCAGCAGTCCGGAGACGTAAAAGCCCAAGGCGAAGTGCAAATTGACCTCGAGGCAAACCCCGGGGGCATTCTGAATCCCGATCAATCTCCGCCCGCCGAATTGAAAAATGCCGTTCACCTCCGTACCAGCGGATTGGTATTCAATCAAAAAACCGGGAATGCATACACCGATCAAAAGGTCGAGTTCGAACTGCCGCAGGCCAGCGGTTCCGGTATGGGCGTAACGTACCTTGCAAAGACCAATGTGCTTACTCTTGAATCGCACGTGGAACTTGTGGCTAAGGGACCCGGCGGCCCCGCCCTCACTGCCCAGCGAGCGGTCATCACCAACGATCCTCATCACGTGGTGCTCGAGTACCCGAAATTTGAAATGATTGCGCGAAATTGCCAGGCTGATCGAGCAATCTTGTTTCTGACTCCCGACAACACGCTTGACCACATTGTTGCGTCAGGAAACATATTGCTTCAGATCACCGCTCCGCAACCTGCGGAAGCTCATGCAGACCAGTTGGAAGTTGCGATGGCTGATGACGAGAACACTATAAGAAAAGCGGTGTTCTCGGGAGCAGTCAATGCCCAGATCTTCGGCGATCAGCCAGTTCACGTAGATGCTGGCCGCGTGCAACTCGAATTTGCCGGCGATAATGTTCTCAAAAAGGTGCGAGCAGAAGACTCGGTCAAGATCATTCAGCCGCAGAAGCCGGCGGTCAGTTCGTCAAATGTTCAAAATCTGGAGCTTACGACCTCGGCTGTTGATTTCTTCTTGGGCGCGGATAGCCATCCTTCTCGCGCCGAGACCGTTGGTGCAGCCCAAATTTCGCTTCTGCCCGTTCCCGCCGCTTCCGGATCTCAGACCCTCATCACCGCCGGTAAATTCGAAGCCAGTTTCGATCAAACCGGACGCCTGGCAGCCGTGCATGGTGCCCCCAATGCGCGTATCACCAACGAGGGTCCAGGTCAGCCGGACCGCGTGAGCACCAGTGAAGTTCTCGACGCGACTTTTCTTCCGCAGCATGGGATCGATTCCATTGTCCAGCAAGGCAATGTCGCGTATGTGGATGGCGACCGGAAGGCTTGGAGTGACCGGGGCCGCTACACACCCGCCGACCAGGTGCTTACACTCGCGGGTTCTCCACGCGTCGTTCAAGGCGGAATGGCGACAACCGCCAACTCCATGCGTCTGAACCGAATCACCGGAGACGCATTCGCCGACGGTGATGTGAAAACCACTTATAACGACCTTAAGCCAGAACCCAACGGCGCGCTGCTGGCGTCATCGAGTCCGATTCATGTCACCGCTGGCGCTATGACAGTGCATGGTGACTCCGCCGTTGCACTTTACACGCAAGAGGTTCGCCTGTGGCAGGACGCGAACATTGTCCAGGCCCCATCTATCCAATTCGATCGCAACCAACGGTCGATGCTGGCTCTGGGAACAGCGAATGATCCGGTATCCACCACTTTGGTCCAAACCGACGACCATGGAAAATCCACTCCTGTTGTGCTCACTTCATCCCGTCTGACCTATACCGACCTGCAACGCCAGGCGCATTTCGACGAGAATGTCACCGCCAAAGGTGCGGATATGACGATTACCGCCAGGCAGGTGGACGCGTACCTCCAGGCTCGCGCTGAACACAATCAGGCGGTTTCTTCATCTGCAGGAGAACTCGACAAAATCGTAGCTTCTGGTCAGGTCGTCATTACGGAGCCCGAGCGTCGTGCAACGGGTGACCAACTGGTATACACCGCCGCGGACGACAGGTTCGTCCTGACCGGCGGTCCGCCTAGCATTTTTGATGCCGAACATGGCAAGATTACCGGCGTTTCATTGACTTTCTTTAGACGCGATGATAGGGTGCTCGTAGAAGGCGATAGCAAGTTCCCCACCGTCACCCAGACGCGAGTGGCACGATAAATGCGTACGCTGGCGACCGACGAGGTTGGTAAATCATATCGCGGCCGGCGGGTCGTAAATGGTGTCAGCCTTCGCGTGGAACAGGGTGAAGTCGTTGGTTTACTTGGACCTAACGGCGCCGGAAAGACCACAACCTTCTACACAATTGTCGGCCTGATTCCTCCCGATACCGGTCGAGTACTGGTTGACGAGGAGGACATCACTGAACTGCCCATGTACCTGCGGGCCCGTCAGTATGGCCTCAGCTATCTTCCACAGGAAGCCTCGGTTTTCCGCAAGCTCACGGTGGAAGAGAACATTTTGGCAGTTCTGGAAGCCCAGCCGATCTCCTGGCATGAACGCCGGGAACGGATGGAGAAACTGATCGACCAGCTGGGGTTGGAGCACATTCGCCAGAATCGCGGATATGCCCTCTCCGGAGGAGAACGGCGGCGAGTCGAAATTGCGCGCGCCCTGTGCATTAATCCAACGTTTATTTTGTTGGACGAGCCGTTTTCCGGGATCGATCCGATTGCCGTACTTGATCTGCAAAAGATTATCAGTAGCTTGCGAGCTGGTGGGATCGGAATCTTGATCACCGACCACAATGTTCGGGAAACACTGTCAGTCACCGACCGCGCCTACATCATTGATGAAGGACGGATTTTCCGTCACGGAACACCCGAGCAATTGGCTCATGATGCGGAAGTACGAAAAGTTTATTTGGGAGAGAGTTTTTCGCTGGTTTGACGACCTCTTAGCTAAAGGCTAACTGCCAAAAGCTAATTGCCGATTTTATGGTTTTACTGCAACCCAAACTGCATTTAAAGGTCTCGCAGCGGCAGATCCTCACTCCGGGTCTGGTGCAGATGGTCAGTGTGCTCGCGCTCAACAAGCTTGAGCTGCGGGACATGATCAACACCGAGATGGTCGAAAATCCCGTTCTCGAAGAACTGGAAGATGCAGTTCCTTTGCTGGATGACGTTGATCGCAAAGTAGAAGATCGGGACCGCCCGGCACCGACGCAGGAAGAAAACCCGATCGCAGCCGCTGAGAAAAAAGATCCATTCGAAGAAATCGATTTCGGTTCGTTTTTTCAGGATTATCTCGATCCCGGCTATCGCAGCCAGAGCGAATCTGAAGAGGTCGAGCGGCCCTCCTTCGAGAACTTTCTTTCGAAGCCAAGCACCCTTACCGATCACTTGATGTGGCAACTCGGGTCGCTGCCAACTCGTCCTCCGGTGCGCGAAGCCGCCGAATTGATCATCGGCAATCTCAACGAAGACGGATATCTGATCGCAACCGACGACGAACTGATGGGCGTTGTTCCTCCCTCAGCTCCAGAATCCGACGTTGCGAAAGCGGAAAATGTAATCAAGGAAGCCGCTGCACTAGGTTTAGGTGCGAGTGAGATCGAGAACTCGCTACCGGAGACATCGGGCATTGCGAGCCAGCTCTCAACCGAACTGTTGGAGTTGTCCGGCTCTCCAGCAGTCGCCACTACCACCTCGTTTATAGCTGACAATAACCATGGATTCGCGGCCGCGCCCGCACCCGATCCAATAGCAGCGCCGCAGCCGCTGCCCAAAGCAGCAACTGCGACCTTACCGCCAGCGTACCGCCCAAATTTCAATCTCGCCGATTTGTATGAGGCCCTCGAACTCGTGCGCCAGCTCGATCCGCCGGGAGTGGCTTGCCGCAGTCTGAGCGAATGCCTGCTGTGTCAGCTGCGCTTTCACCAGCAGCATATCGAGTCACAGAAGAACGGCAATGGAGATCGCGAAGTTACGAAACAACTACTGATAGACGCCATTGCGGTGGTTGACCAGCACCTGCGGGCTGTGACCCTCAAGCAGTTCAAGGAAATCGCACGGGCGATCAATCGCCCCATCGAAGCTGTCGAGGCCGCCCTCATCTACGTTCGCACTCTCGATCCCCGGCCTGGACTGCGCTACAACAAAATTCAGGCCCGTTTGATCGAGCCCGATGTCGCCTTCGTGAAGCACGGAGACGAGTGGCTGGTCATCATGAATGACGAAGATGTTCCCCAGCTTCGTCTGAATCCCGCCTACCGCCGCCTGCTGACCAAAGATGCCAATGACAAGGACACGCGGAATTATGTAAAGGAACGTTACAAGTCCGCCATCCAGCTGATCAAAAATATCGAACAGCGCAAGCAGACGATCATGAAAGTCTGCTACAGCATCGTGGCCCGCCAACAGGACTTCTTGGAAAGGGGTATTGACCAGCTAAAACCCATGATGATCAAGGAGGTCGCCGAGGAAATTGGCGTTCATCCCTCCACCGTTTCCCGAGCTGTGGCCAGCAAGTACGCCCACACGCCACAGGGCGTATTCGAATTGCGTTACTTTTTCAGCGAGAGCGTCAACGGCCCCGAGGGCAGCAACACTTCGTTACTGATCCTGAAGCGCCGCGTCAAGAAGCTCATCGATGAAGAAGATCCCACCCGGCCGCTAACCGACGAGCAGATCACCCGCATCCTCCAGTCGCAGGGCATCCAGGTCACTCGCCGCACGGTCGCGAAGTACCGGGAAGACATGCGCATCCCGAGCACCCACCAGCGCAGAGTGAAAAAGTAATGCAGAAGGAAGAAGTAAGAATGCAGAAGTAGAACAACAATTCTTTAACTTCTGAATTCTGACTTTGTTCCAGATGTAGTGCCCGTAAGAGCAGCACAATTTTAGGAGGGGCGCTCATGAACGTGGAATACACCGGCAGGCATTACGAAGTTACGCCTATCATTCGCAAGGAAGTTGAAACCCGTCTCACGAAACTCCGGAAAATTCTCCGCGACAAATTTGATACCAAAGTCATTCTGGCTGTCGAGAAGCACCGCCATAAAGCCGAGATCACGGTCAGCGCGCGCAAGGGGCCGCTGGTCGGATTGGCCCAGGCCGGGGATATGAATTCCGCCATAAACGAAGCTTTCGAGCACCTCGAGAAGCAGGCAGTCAAATACAAGACCCGATGGCGTACCCAAAAGCGCCACAATCACAAGAGCCCCAGCCCGAAGAAATGGAATGGGCACGCGCCCGAGGCGGCTGTGGCTACAGCTGTCGGCCTTGGCGAAAATCCGGACATTGATGTGGTCGTGCACAAGTTCCCGGCCGTTGCCAAAACCACCGAAATTCATCTGCTCCGATCCGACGATGCCGTTGCTTTGCGGCCGATGACCTTGGAGGAGGCCATCAAGGAAGCCCACTTCCGCGATCGCGATGTCTTCGTCTTCCGCGATCCCAAGGGCAAAGTCATGGTCCTGCATCGCACGCGAGACGGCAAGATGGAGTTGATCGAAGCGCCCTAGCTACTAACGCCTGGCTACTAGCTACTCGCTCCTTGGCGTATGATGCTCCTCGCCCCTTTCTGTCAAATTTCGTGTCGAGGAGATCGTATGAAAAAGCTCTGTGCTCTGGCCGTCGTGCTGCTTTCGTTCGCTCCCGCATTGCTCGCTCAGGAACATTACACCGAAGGTCCTGTCTGGCGCGTTTCCCTCATCCGCGTCAAGCCGAACCAGATGGATGCCTACCTCACTAGCTTGCAGCAATCCAGCAAGCCTATTCTTGAGCAGGAGAAGCGGGATGGCACGATCATGGATTACAAGATCTTCCTGAAAGAAACCAAAAACAATCCGGAAGATTGGGACCTGTGCCTGGCCGTCCAATACAAGAATCATGCCGCCATGGATGGACTCGCCGCAAAAGGCGAGATGGTGCGCGACAAAATTCTCGGTGGCAAGCAACAGTCCCAGGACTTGGGCGAGAAGCGCCAGCAGATTCGCGAACTCGTCAGCTCCGAGTTGCTGCAGGAAATCATGCTGAAGTAAATGAAGTGAATGCATGGGACAGCCGTCGCGGCTGTCCCATCAAATCAAGATTTCCTGGTCAATTTGTATCCCGGTGCACAGTCTCCATCGAGAACGCTGGCACGCACACCGCAATGTACTCCGCTCCGCCTTCTTCCGGAGTGGAGTACCGGATCCACTCGCCGCCATGCGCCACCACCGCCTGCCCCGCCTTCACCTCCAGCACACCATCCTTATGATGCACTCGCACCATCCCTTTCAGCACGATCGTGAACTCATCAAACTCCGGCGTCTGTCCCGGCTCTTCCCATCCTTGCGGACTGCGCATGTGCGCGACGCTCACCTGCCGCGTTTTCGTGTTCACTCGTCCCACGAATTCATCGATCAGCTTCGGCTTATTCCCCGCCGCCGTGATACGAGTTGGTTGACTGATTAGCGTTGGCATTCGCTCTCCCTTTCCCGATCTGGGAATTTTTCTCATTCTCCTCTACCGATTCTTCGTTTTCCGAAATTCTTGTCAAGCCCCTCAAACCATCGTTTTTTCTCTACCGCACTGATTTCACGGACAAAATATTTCTCCAAACCGTGTCATAACACCCCCACCCAATTTGCTATTCTAAAAATAGAGAGGAATTTCAGGCGCAAGCTCCCGTGCTTGCGCTTTTTTATTGGAGTCAGATGTCGAAGACCACTTCGGGTGCCCCACCCTTGTCGCGTCCTTTGCGACAGGGTGGGAAGAAATCTCCAAAGACCAAGTTGTCATCCCGAGCGAGCGCTTTCTGCGAAGCGAGGGATCTGGGCGAGTCGCGCGATGGCGGCCGAGCGTTCTTCGCGAGACCGCCTCAAAATCGCGCGTCTGGCTCGCATCCTTATTCTCCAAAACGGCGTAAGAAATCTCCCCGCCAGCGTGAACTCACCACCAAGCGCCGAGGCGAACTCGCCGAACTCGCCTTCACCTACAAAGCCGCCACCATGGGCTTTGGCGTCGCCAAACCCTACGGCGACAGCGAACGCTACGACTTCGTCCTTGACGCCGGTGGCCGCTTCGTCCGCGTTCAAGTCAAATCTTCTACTACTCTTCTCAACGGCCTCTATCACGTCAACTGTCATCGCCGCACCGGCGGACCCGCCGTCGCCTATAGCCCCTCCGAGATCGACTTCCTCGTCGCCTACATCATTCCCGAGGACGCCTGGTTCATCCTCCCCATCACCCTCGTCGCCCACCGCACCAGTCTTCTCTTCAATCCCAAAGGCTACCCCCGCGGAGACGGCCTCTTCGGCGCCTACCGCGAAGCCTGGCGCCTCCTCCGCGAATTTCGCTGACTCCTGGCGGGTGGCCCGTCCTACCGCGAAGCGGAGGGCGGGGATGTTCAACAGTCACAGCCTCACCAAATGCGACACACTAGTCTGCAGGCATGCCCTGGGGTCTCAAACGATATCAGCAGACGCGGCAACTTCATTTCATTACTTTCAGTTGCTACCATCGCGCGCCGCTGCTCGTTGATCCTCACGCTCGTGATATTTTCGTACGAACTCTCGAAACCGTTCGCCGATGGTACGGATTCTGGTTGCTCGGATATGTCGTCATGCCTGAGCACGTTCATCTATTGTTGAGCGAGCCAGAGCGGGAGAACCTCGCGCTGGTCCTGCAGATGTTGAAGCAGATGGTTTCCACGAAGCTTCGAACCGGGACAGGTCCCTTCTGGCAGGAACGGTACTACGATTTCAATGTCTGGAGCGAAAAGAAACAAGTCGAGAAGCTGCGGTATCTGCATCGGAACCCCGTAAAGCGCGGCCTAGTCGCGCATCCTGAGGACTGGCGATGGAGCAGCTTTCGTCATTACGCAACGGGAGAGGAGGATGTAGTGGAGATCGAATCACTGTGGACGGTGCGAAAGCGTGAGGCATTCGGGATCCACCCCAGTGTCCGTAGGCGCGAGACTGCTTGAAATCCCCGCCCTGTCGCTCTTAACAAACCATTCGCGACTAGGACGGGCCACCCGCCTAAACTCGTAGCTGCTGCGGGTAGTGGGTCAGTTTCAATTTAAACTGACCCACTACCCTGCTGCGACCCGACTTGCCCCTTCCTCTTCCCACCTGTTACCATCAATGCGTTACCCAAACTGAATAAAAGAGACAGGAGTGCACCAGAGTAGTGCTAGCCAGAGAGCAAAAGAGATCCGTCATCGATCAGCACCGCACGCATCCCACCGACACGGGCAGTCCCGAAGTCCAAATCGCGTTGTTAAGCGAGCGCATTGGTCAATTGACGGAACATTTCAAAACGCACCTGAAAGACCACGGTTCGCGCCGCGGCCTTCTCATGTTGGTCAGCAAGCGGCGTCGCTTGCTCGACTATCTGAAGACCTACGATTCCGAGCGCTATAAGCATGTGGTTGCCAAGCTCGGCCTTCGCAAGTAGCTATAGCGCTGGGTGCCCCATTCTTTCGCGTTTTTTGCGAAAGGGTGGGAAAGTCCAGATGAGATAAACGTGCGTTCGCGAGACATCCCAACTCCACGCTGGCCTCCATATCCACTATTCCGGGTGCCCCATCCTTCCGCGTTCTTGCGGAGGGTGGGCTCAAATGAACTCCTGTAGAAGGAACTACACATGAAACAAGAAGTCTCTGTTGACCTTAGCGGTGGCAAGCGCCTCAACTTTGAAACCGGACATTTAGCCAAGCAGGCCCACGGATCTACGGTGGTGCGCATGGGCGACAACGTGATCCTGGCGACTGCGGTCGCCAATCCCGAGCCGCGCGAAGGCATCGATTTTTTCCCGCTTACCGTCGACTACCGCGAATACACGTACGCTGGCGGACGCATTCCCGGCGGCTTTATCAAGCGCGAAGGGCGTCCGAGCGAGCGCGAGATTCTCACCAGCCGGCAAATCGATCGTCCGATTCGCCCGCTTTTTCCCGACGGATTCCGCAACGAAACCCAGGTGATCGCGTTCGTACTGTCAGCTGACACAGAAAATGATCCCGATGTTGTCGCGATCAATGGCGCATCCGCTGCTCTCACGATTTCCGATATCCCATTTCTCGGCCCGGTAGGAGCCGTTCGCGTCGGACTTGTGAACGGCCAGTTTATTGTCAATCCAACTTATAGCGAGATGCGCGACAGCTTGCTCAACATCATGGTCGTCGGCACAGCCGATGGGATCGTGATGATCGAGTCGGGCGCGAAAGAAGTAAAAGAAGAAACCGTGGTGGACGCGATCGAATTCGCCCACACGGAAATTAAGAAAATTTGCGCCGCGATTAACAACCTGCGGGACAAAGCCGGAAAGTCGAAGCGTGAAGTAAAGCCACCCGATTTCGATCAGGCATATTACGACGACTTGAAGAAGAAACACGGCAAGGATTTGGCTGAGCGTCTGGACACTGAAAAGCATCCCAAATCCGAAAGCTATGCGCTGGTAAAAGAACTTCAGAAGACTCTGGTCGCCGCCATTCCCGAAGAAGACGAAGACGCGCAGAAAAAACTAAAAAGTTATTACGAGACGCTGCGCGAGAGAATTTTCCGCGATCAGGTGATCAACCAGCGTCGTCGCCCCGATGGCCGCGCCTTCGATCAGATCCGCCCGATCTGGATCGAGGTTGGTGTTCTGCCGCGTACTCACGGCTCCGCAATTTTCACTCGCGGCGAAACCCAGGCGCTCGTGACCACCACCCTGGGTACCAGCGATGACATGCAGCGCCTCGAAGTTTTCGAGGGCGAAGCCAAAAAACGCTTTATGTTACATTACAATTTTCCGCCGTTCAGCGTCGGAGAAGTGGCATTTTTGCGAGGGGCGGGCAGAAGAGAAATCGGGCACGGAGCATTGGCGGAGCGCGCGATCACCGCGATGTTGCCCGAAGAAGACAAGTGGCCTTACGCGATGCGCGTGGTGTCAGACATCCTGGAATCGAACGGATCATCGTCGATGGCCACCGTTTGTGGCGCGTCCTTGTCGCTGATGGATGCCGGGGTGCCGTTGAAATCTCCGGTGGCCGGTGTAGCGATGGGTCTTGTAAAGGAAGGTGACAGCTACGCCATCCTGACCGACATCGCCGGGGCGGAAGATCATTACGGCGACATGGATTTCAAGGTTGCCGGAACAAAAGATGGAATTACGGCCCTGCAGATGGACATCAAGGTCGTGGGGATCACTCCGCAGATCATGCGCGAGGCTCTTGCCCAGGCGCAACGCGGGCGCTTGTTCATCCTGGAAAAGATGGGCGAGGCGATTTCTACTGGACGGGAAAAAGTTTCAGCCTATGCCCCGCGCATTTACACCCTGCAGATTCCGGTCGACAAGATTCGCGACGTGATTGGCCCCGGCGGCAAAATGATTCGCAGCATCATTGAGCAGACGGGGGTGAAGATCGATGTCGAGGACACCGGGAAGGTTAACGTCGCGTCGAATGACGAAGCCTCGGCCAACAAAGCCCTGCAGATCATCCGCGATCTGACCGCGACCGCAGAGGTTGGCAAAACATATCTCGGAAAGGTCACGCGGCTGGCGGATTTTGGGGCATTCGTTGAGATTCTTCCGGGTACAGACGGCCTCCTACATATTAGCGAAGTGGCAGAACACCGCATTCGCGACGTGCGTGATGAACTGAAAGAAGGCGACCAGGTGCTGGTGAAGGTGCTCGCCGTAGAAGGCAACCGCATCCGCCTATCACGCAAGGCGGTTCTGAAGGAACAGCGCGCCAAGATGGGCGGGGGCGAAGCCGCTCCTGAGGGCCAGGTCGGAACTACTCCCGTCACGATTGAAGGCGGTGGGGATTTCGAGGAAGAGCCCGAGCCGAATTTTAATCGCGACGAAGTGCAACATGTGGGCGGCGGCGGCGATCGCGGGCCCGGAGACCGCGGCGGCGATCGAGGGCCAC
>Ga0070731_10004269_pt1 | contig 12388 bp, 11 predicted proteins | sample Coa_R1_2_FD_66448 | JGI IMG/M metagenome (GOLD analysis project Ga0070731, IMG submission 66448) | Surface soil microbial communities from Centralia Pennsylvania, which are recovering from an underground coalmine fire - Coalmine... | ecosystem: Environmental > Terrestrial > Soil > Unclassified ... | reverse complement strand
GAAACGCTGGATCCGCGCGAGGTGTCCGAAGTTGCGCACTAGGCTGAACAAAGCGGCGTTGTGCGCGGCCCTGATGGCTGCGACCGTGGCCTGCCGTCAGGATATGCAGGATCAGCCGAAGTTCGTTCCGTTGCGCGGCAGCGCTTTCTTCGCCGATGGGCGGTCGGCGCGGCCTTTGGTGGAGGGCACTATTGCCCGCGGTCAGCTACGGGCCGATACCGTGTTCTACACCGGAAAATCCGGCAAGAATTTTGTCGACGACATTCCGTTTCCGGTCACACGCGCGGTGCTCGATCGCGGCCAGGAGCGCTTCAATATATATTGCACGCCGTGCCATGGGCGCCTGGGCAACGGCTTGGGCATGATTGTGCGCCGCGGGCTGCGCCGTCCGCCATCGTTTCATATTGACCGCTTGCGACAGGTGCCCGACGGCTATCTCTACGACGTCATGACCAACGGTTTCGGGCTCATGCCGGATTACGCCGCGCAGGTGAATCCGCGCGACCGCTGGGCCATTGCCGCTTATATACGCGTGTTGCAGTTCAGCCAGCAAGCCGGATTGAACGACGTGCCGCCGGACGCGCGCGCGCAACTTGGGACGGGGAAAGCGCAATGAACGCAGCCGACTACAGCGTATCAGCCGATCTGGCGCGCGATTTTTCGTGGGCCGAACGGCGCGCTCTTGTAGTGGGCGCCGCCGGAGTTCTGCTGTGCCTGATCGGTGCGATTTTCGATCCCGTGCAGTTTCTCCGCTCTTATCTCGTCGCATTCATCTTCGTGCTCGGCGTCGCGCTGGGAAGCATGGCGCTGCTGATGGTCCACCATCTTTCGGGCGGCGGCTGGGGTCTGGTGATCCGGCGGGCGCTCGAGGCGGCGACGCGCACTATCCCGCTGCTGGCAGTGTTTTTCCTGCCGATCGTGCTCGGCATCCCCAAGCTCTATTCCTGGGCCCTCAGCGATGTAGTGGCGCACGATGCCGTCCTGCGCCACAAGAGCCTGTATCTCAACGTCCCGTTCTTTGTGGGGCGGGCGATTTTCTATTTTTGCGGCTGGTACCTGTTGGCACATTTGCTGAGCAAGTGGTCGCTCGCGCAGGACCGCGACGGCGATCCGCGGTGGGGCAAGCGCATGCACGCGTTCAGCGGGCCGGGGCTGATCTTTTACGGTTTGAGTGTGACTTTTGCGTCGGTGGATTGGATTATGTCGCTCGACGCGCATTGGTTCTCCACCATTTTCGGCATCCTGCTAATGGGCGGGCAGGCGCTTTCGGCGATGTCTTTCGTCATTGCGGTGGCGGTGATTCTGGCTGCGCGCAGCCCGATGAAGGAGGCCGTCTCCGCCACCCTGCTGCACGACCTCGGCAAGTTTCTTTTCGCCTTCATCATGCTGTGGGCCTACTTTAACTTTTCACAGTTCCTGATCATCTGGGCGGGAAATCTCACTGAGGAGATCCCCTGGTATCTCATCCGAATGAACGGCGGATGGCAGTGGATTGGCCTGGCTCTAGTCGTGCTCCATTTCGGGCTGCCGTTCGGATTGCTGCTTTCGCGCGATCTGAAACGGCGCAACGGCGCGCTGATGCGGGTGGCCGTGATGCTGCTCATCATGCGCCTGATGGATATTTTCTGGATGGTCGCGCCCAACTTCCATCCGCAAGGATTGCGAGTTCACTGGATGGATTTCGCCGCGCCCATCGGCCTGGCGGGCCTTTGGCTTTCATTCTACTTACGCCAGTTGAAGAGCCGCCCTCTGCTTCCAGCCGGCGATCCGGAGCTGGCGGAGGTATTCGCTCATGAGTGAAAAAAATCTTCCGGCCGGCCCGCAGCCTCACGGTGTCGCCAACGAAGAGCGTGACATCAACGCGCGCCCGATTATCAAGCTCGGTATTGCATTGACCGTTATCGTCACGGCGTCCTGTTTCATGCTCTGGTTTGTGTTCGATCAGTTCTCCGCGCGCGAATCGGCAAAAGGCGGGAGGCCCTCCAGCCTCATTCAACAGGAGGGCGCCACCCAGCCGCCCGCGCCCCGGCTGCAAGCCAATCCGCCGGCCGAGCTCAAGCAAGTGCGCGAGGATGAAGACGCCGTTCTCAACACGTACGGCTGGGTGGATCCGCAGCACGGCGTCGTCCGCATCCCGATTTCACGAGCGATGGATCTGGCAGCCGAGCGGGGCCTGAAAGCGGTGCGCAAATGAGCGCTCGCTTGACAGGGATTTTGCTGCTGGCCTCTTGCCACGCGGCGTTTGCGGCTCCAGCCGTGCAGCAGCCGCCGGACCGCCGTCCTCCGCTGCCCGCCGCTCTGCGCGATGTCGGCATCGACCAGCGCTTGAACGAACAAATTCCGCTCGATCTGGTGTTTCGCGATGAGAACGGTGTCGCCGCCCCGCTGAGCGCCTACTTCGGACGCAAGCCGGTGGTGCTGGCGCTGGTTTACTATCAGTGCCCCATGCTGTGCACGCAAGTGCTCAACGGGATGGTAAGCAGCTTGCGCAGCGTGTCGTTCAAAGCGGGCGAGGAATACGATGTCGTGGCCGTCAGCATCGATCCCACCGAGACTCCCGAGCTAGCTCTCGGTAAGCAGAAACAATATGTGAAGCGCTACGGGCGCGGCCCCGCCGGCTGGCATTTTCTCACCGGCGCTGAAGCGCAGATCAAGACCCTGGCCAACGCCGTGGGCTTTCGCTACAGCTACGATCCGTCGACCAAACAGTTCGCGCACGCGAGTGCCATCACGGTTGTCACGCCGCAGGGCAGGCTTTCCCGTTATCTCTACGGTGTGGATTATCCCGCGCGCGATATGCGCCTGGCGCTAGTCGAAGCATCGGAGAATCGCATCGGAACGCCGGTCGATCAGATTCTGCTGTTCTGCTATCACTACGATCCCGTCACCGGAAAATACGGCGCCGCCGCGCTCGGTCTGATGCGTTTTGCTGGAATTACTTTCGTGCTGATCCTGAGTACTTTTCTGATTATTATGTGGCGGCGCGATCTGCGCCGTGAAGTCGCGAGGGCCAGATAGCGCATGCGCGAAGCCCTGCCACTTTTCCCCGAACGCGCCTCCACCATGGCGGGAAGCGTGGATTCGCTCTATATCTTCCTGATCGTGGTGAGCGTGTTTTTCTCGCTGCTGATCGCGTTTTCCATTATCTACTTCGCCATTCGATACCGCCGCCGCTCTGAGACCGAGCGGCCTGCCCCGGTTCACGGCGGGCTGGCCTTGGAACTCGTATGGACAGTGATCCCGTTCCTGCTCACCATGGTGATGTTCGGCTGGGGCGCCAGCGTATATTTCGAACTGTACCGGCCACCCGACGACGCCATGAATATCTATGTCGTTGGAAAGCAGTGGATGTGGAAGGTGCAGCACCTGGGCGGGCAGCGCGAAATCAACGAGCTGCACATCCCCATCGGCCGCTCCGTGAAACTCACTATGACGTCGCAGGACGTAATTCACGATTTCTTCGTCCCTGCGTTTCGCACCAAAGCCGACGTGCTGCCCGGCCGCTATACCAATATCTGGTTCAAGCCCACCAAGCCGGGCAAGTATCATCTGTTTTGCGCGGAATATTGCGGCACCGAACACTCGGGCATGATCGGCTGGGTTTACGTGATGGAGCCGGCCGCGTATGAAGTCTGGTTAGCCGGCGGCGCGGCCGGAGGGACGCTGGCATCGAACGGAGAGAAATTGTTCCAGAGTCTGGCATGTTCTAATTGCCACCGTCCGGATCTCACCGGCCGCGGTCCGAATTTGGTCGGTGTCTTCGGCCGGCCCGTGCAGCTCGAAGGCGGCGGAACCGTGACGGCGGACGAGAACTATATCCGCGAATCCATCCTGAATCCCGCGGCAAAAGTGGTTGCCGGGTACCAGCCCGTGATGCCGACTTTTCAAGGACTGGTGACCGAAGAGGAGCTGCTGCAATTGATCGAGTACATCAAATCGTTGAGCACGCCGCCCGCGGCGACGCCGGCGGCCGCCCCCACGCCTGTACGGCGGAAACGGTAAGTACATATGGTTACGGCAACACAGGCAACTCGTGAAAATTACTTGAACGTCAATTATGGCGTCAAGAGCTGGCTGCTTACAGAGGATCACAAGCGCATCGCCCTGATGTATCTGGTGGCCATCACGTTCTTCTTCTTCCTGGGTGGTGCGTTCGCCACGCTGATTCGCCTCGAACTGCTTACTCCCCAAGGCGACTTGGTTTCCTCGCACACTTATAACAAGCTATTCACGTTGCACGGCATCATCATGGTGTTTCTGTTCCTGATCCCGGCCATCCCAGCCACGCTGGGGAATTTCCTGGTGCCCATCATGCTGGGAGCCAAGGATCTCGCGTTTCCCAAAATCAATCTGGCGAGCTGGTACGTCTTCATGATCGGCGGCCTGTTCACCATGTACGCCATGCTGGCAGGCGGGCTCGATACCGGCTGGACGTTCTACACGCCGCTAAGTACGGCGTATTCCAACGGCTATGTTGTGACGACCGGCGTCGGCATTTTTATCATCGGTTTTTCGTCCATCATGACCGGGCTGAATTTCATCGTGACCATTCACCGCATGCGCGCCCCGGGTCTTACCTGGTTCCGGCTGCCGCTGTTCATCTGGTCCATGTACGCCACCAGCCTGATCATGGTGCTGGGCACGCCGGTGCTGGCAGTGACCATTCTGTTGCTGGCGGTCGAACGCCTTTTCGGATTGGGAATCTTCGATCCCAACCGCGGCGGCGATCCCGTACTGTTCCAGCATCTGTTCTGGTTCTACTCGCATCCGGCGGTTTACATCATGGTGCTGCCCGCCATGGGCGTGGTCAGCGAACTGGTGTGCGCATTTTCGCGCAAGAAAGTTTTCGGCTATAACTTCATTGCGTTTTCGAGCGTAGCCATCGCCGTGCTTGGATTTCTGGTATGGGGGCATCATCTCTTTGTCGCCGGCCAATCGGTCTATGCGGGAATGATTTTTTCGTTCCTGAGTTTTATGGTGGCCATCCCCTCGGCGGTGAAAGTTTTCAATTGGACTGCGACGCTGTACAGAGGCTCGATCTCCTATCAGACGCCCATGCTCTACGCGTTCGGATTCATTGGCCTGTTCACCATCGGCGGGCTCACCGGATTGTTTCTGGCGACCCTGGGACTCGATATCCACGTCACCGACACGTATTTCATCGTGGCCCACTTCCACTACATCATGGTCGGCGGAACCTTAATGGCGTACTTGGGCGGCATGCATTACTGGTGGCCGAAAATGACGGGGCGGATGTATCCCGAAGGCTGGTCCAAACTTTCGGCGTTAATCGTCTTCCTGGGCTTCAATCTGACGTTTTTTCCGCAATTTATTCTCGGCTATCTGGGAATGCCACGCCGCTATCACGCGTATCCGGAAGAATTTCAGGTGCTGAATGTGATGTCGTCGGCCGGTGCTTCGGTGCTGGCGGTGGGCTATCTGCTGCCGATGGTTTACTTCATCTGGTCGCTGCGTTATGGCAAAGTGGCGCCGGATAATCCGTGGGGAGCGTCAGGCCTGGAATGGCAAACCACGTCGCCGCCGCCGCCGGAGAATTTCGAAACTACCCCGGTGATTACGCGCGAGCCGTACATCTTCGATCCGCCGGTACCGGAGGAGGTGAAGGTTGGCTAGCGGCACGCGCACCCTGGCGCTGCGCCATCAGTTCGCCAGCGCCGAGCAGCAGAAGGACGCCTCTACTCTGGGAATGTGGATTTTCCTGGTCACCGAGATCATGTTCTTCGGCGGCATGTTCTGTATGTACACGGTGTACCGGTCGCTCTACGCAACGGCGTTTGGCGCCGGCAGCAATCATTTGGATGTCACGCTGGGCGCTGTCAGCACCGTAGTGCTCATTGCCAGCAGCTTCACTATGGCACTCGCGGTGAACAGCGCCGAGACGGGCAATCGCCGGGCTTTAATCACGAACCTGATCATCACCATTCTGCTGGCCGCCGGATTTCTGGTCACCGAAATGTGGGAGTGGTACCAGTTGCATCAGGAACACTTGATGCCGGGCTCCGGATTCCGCTTCGAGGGCCCCGATCCCGGCCACGTGCAGATATTTTTCTCCATGTACTTTTCGATGACCGGCCTGCATGCCAGCCACGTGCTGATCGGCATCGGACTGCTGACCGTCACGGCTATCCGCGCCGCTCGCGGAACCTTTCCGGCCGGGTATTCCACGCCCATCGAAATCGCCGGTCTCTACTGGCACTTTGTGGATTTGGTTTGGATTTTCCTGTTCCCGTTGTATTACCTGGTGGCGCGCCACGCGGCGCATGGATGAAGCATGACTGACCACATCGTTTCGAAGAAAACTTACGCGCTGATCTTCGCCACGCTGCTGGTGCTGACGGGCGTGACGACCGCCATCGGCTATGTCGATCTCGGCCGCATGAACGTGGTCGTGGCGCTGGCCATTGCCGCGTTCAAAGGCGTGCTGGTGGTGCTCTTCTTCATGCACCTGGCCTACAGCCGCCGCCTGACCCAGCTCACCATTGTGGCCGCTTTTTTGTGGCTGTCGCTGCTGATCGCGCTCACCCTCGCTGACATCTGGAGCCGCGGCTGGATCGTCGGCACTGGCAAGTAGTCGGCAACGCAATTGCTACAATCAAATTCGTAGGCGGCAAGGGCGCGTAGCTCAGGTGGATAGAGCACCTGCCTTCTAAGCAGGTGGTCGCTGGTTCGAGTCCAGCCGCGCCTACCAATTTTTTCAATGACATAAGCGAGGAGACAATCGCACGATCAGCCAGTTGTGGCGTGGATTGTGACGGTCTGTTTCGCTTTGTCCGATGTGTGCAGCTTGCTTGCCCAATCGATCTTGCTAAGTCACATCCGACATGGTGGCGGCAGAGGCAAGGTAGGGGAGCCTGCTTTGACAGTCGTTTTCATCTTCATTTCCATGCCGCTTCCAGGCGTCAGTTGGCATACCTGTCATGAGAATCTCGTACTTCACCAGCCTTCAAATTCGTCTTGGTTTTCATTGCCTTTCTCCTGGGATGAGCACACCGCGTCCCTGATCGCGCGTTGCGCTCTACCGACCGATACAAGCACTAATAATCAAAGCGAGCATGACGGTATACTCAACCGATGTTCCCGCTCTTACGTTCGTCTGCGTCTTCATTGCCTTGCTCCTTTCTCTGTTAATAGCCAAGCCGGGTGCCATTCAATTATCTGACGCCAGGGTTTCCCGTCACTTTTGCTGCGTATACACCCACTCCACACTGCCGTAACTGCAGGATACGCCAGCCTTCAAATTCGTTTTGGTCTTCATTTCCTTGCTCCTTTCACACGTCTCTAAAGCAGTTCGTATTCCAATCGTTAATGCGCAGGCAGCTGGGCCTGTTGAACGTCGGGAACCCATTGCACTGCATGGATATCACGGAGCGATGGGGAGCCGGAGCCAAACAGACTGACCTTGTTTCCCCAGGCCAGCGGCTATCCGAATAGATAGTTGCCCGGCACGAACAGATAGTTTTTGGCGACTTCTACTTTCCCGAGCACTGGCTGTGCGTTGATTTGCCTGGTGATATAGAATTTTCTGGGATTTTATGCCGTTGTCCCGCGGCGCTCGTTTGGGACCCTTGGAGGCGGTCTAGGAAGACGAGCCTAGCCCGTGCAGTCTACGAGATGTACCTGACAAATAAAGAACCCCACTTTTGGAAAAGTGGCCAAGAAGTTATTTCCTGCGGATTACGCCAAGTACCCAAAAAAACACGGCTGATCGGACGCGTCAGCCTTTATCGGTCATTCGAGCAGCGCCGGGAACAAATCCAGGAATTGAAGCAATTGTTGGGTGACGACGTCGGAAAATTGCTGTGAACGTGGCTTGTGACGCAACCACGTCACAAATCCCAAGAATGACAGCTCGATACAGTCGGTGACCCTCGGGCCAGCCGCGCCTACCAATCCCGTCTATAACTACCGACGGTCGTGGTCGCGTTCGTGCTCCCGGTCCCAGTGATGGTTGTGTTCGAGCCGGCCGCGGCTGCCTCCCCAATAGCCGTGATAATAGAGGCCGCCCTCGTGACGCGGTCCGATCCAGGCCGCGCCTGCGTAGGGCGGCAAGGTCCAATATCCCGCATGCCAGTGATAGCGATGTCCGACCGGGTACCAATAGCCATCGACCCAGACATAGCCGGGGCCGGGAGCCACAGGCTGTACGAGTACGCGCGGGGGAGGTGGAGGCCCAATCCTTACGCCGACGGAAAGATCCGCCGCAAATGCCATTCCTCCAACCAGCAGGAGCTGCGCCAACAGTTTTATTTTCATAAGCAGAGTTTCCTCCGCCCGTTACACTGCAAGATCGGTGCCAAATGTAAATGATTGATTCGAAAAACCAGCGAGGCTCTCCCGACGCTGAAATTTTTGCAAGCTTACGAATTGTTGCGCAGCTTAACTGTGCGCAGTCAGATGCTTAGCTGACGCTTGGTTGGCCGGAAAATGCTGACTGAGCCATCGCTCGATGAAGTTGCGCTGCTCTGCCGGTACTACCCGGTGCCACTTCAAGCTGCTGTTGTGCTCGCTGTACTCCGCGACCACATATGCGCCGTTGTTGGAGACGCGGATCAGACCACTTGGATTGCCACGTTCACAATAATATGACGTGTTGATGACATGGCGATCGGTTGGCATAAGTCGAGTATACCACGGATTCCGGGGTGATGGAGGGCTATCCGTTATCAGACTGATAAGAAAAGGATTTAACTGTCACTCAACCTTTATTTGCCAGCCGATGCAAAGCTGTAGACGTTGGAGTCGTGATCCACCGCGAATACCCGCCCGTCGGACACTGCCAGGCCGCTGAAATGCACCCAGGAAGTCATGGCCGTACCACTGTTGTAGAGTTCCTTGCCGGTCCGGGCGTCTAAGGCCTTTAGAACCGCGGGATGCGTGTTGAGCAGCCGGCTGGTTTCCTCGCCCTTTTGCACCGCGTTTTCGCCGGTCGAAAGGCCAAAAACCACACCATTGGCGATGACGACGGAATCGGGGAGATCAAAGTCGCCAGAGACCCAAGCTGGTTCGAGTACCGGATTTTGCGTTTTCGCGTCGGCGACAACTTTGAACGCCATAATGCTGCCGTGCGGATTGTCGCCATTGGTGATCGGGAATTTTGGACCATTCACCGCCGGCGGCCCCCCGACGGGCACGAACAGCCACGTCTGGCCTTCGCGATCGCGCGCGGTCGAGATGCCGCCCCAGATGCCGACGCCTTCGCAACATACCAAACGATCGTTGCCCAGACGGGGCGATGTGTAGAGCGTGGTCTGATGATCGCTCGCGCCTAACGCCTCGGCATCCAGCAGGTACACTACCGATTCTTTCGCGCCGCTTGCGATCAGGTTACGATTGCGCCATCCGAAATACACCGGGCTTGCCGATCCCAAATCGAAATCCTTCTGCTTGAGGTCGAGCCAGTTGGGCGGTAGATAGTAATCGGCCAGATTGAGATCGGGCAGCGTCGCGGCTACCACGGCGTTCGAATAATCACCGGCGATGGGATCGAACATGCCGTCGGCCGTGGATCCGTACACGCGCCCATTCTTGCCAACGATGGCGCCGCCTGCGCCCCACATACCGGCGGTGTTGGTATTCGAGAGCAGCATCTGGCGAACAACTGGATGATGACGATCGCGAATATCGACGGAATAGAAACCGGAGAGACCGCCGCCGCAGCCCTGGGCCAGAACCGTGTAGATGATTCCGTCCACCAGGTTGAGACTCCAGTTCTTGGAGAACGCCGCCACAAACTGCACCGGACCATAGCGAACTCTGCCGCTGCCGAGGTCCAGGCCATAGAGCGCTCCATCGCCCGCAATCACATAGAGCATGCTGCTGGCTCTATCGATCACCGGCGTGGCCGTAATTCCGTTGGGGCACAGAAACGTCCCCTGATAACCGCCCTTGCCCGGCACGATCACCAGCTTGAACGCATGGTTCCACAGCTCCTCACCGGTTTCGGCATCCAGCGCGAATACAGTCCCGGTAATGCCGGCAACATAGACCACATTGCGAACGCCGCGGCTGGTTGAGATGCCACTCGCCACCACCGGAGCCGTCAGCGCGGACAAACGGTAGGACTCGTTCTTCAGCTTGGACTTCCATTTCAGCGTGAGATTCGGGACGTTTTCCGGTGTCAGCGAGGTCTCTTCAAACGCCCAGCCAGAGCGCTGCGGATCGTGGCCATAAGTGAGCCAATCCGCCGAAATGCCGCCGGCGGGAACTAAGAACATAAGTAAGGCGAGGGACCCTGCAAATCGGCGCATCATGGATCAGTCGATGATATCGCGTTGCGCGCCGGCCGGCTTGATTCTCGCTATCATGTCTCCATGCTCCGAGTCTGCTGCGCCCTGCTGCTGCTTTCATCCACTGCTTTCTGCGACGACGCCCTCGACCATGCGCGGAGGATTCTCAAAACCACGCCGCTCATCGATGGGCACAACGACCTGCCCTGGGTGATTCGCAACTACGCCATACCGCCGCGCAATGTGGAGAAATTCGATATCCGCGACACCGCACCTTTTCAAACCGATTTTCCGAGGCTCCGCAAAGGCATGGTGGGCGCGCAATTCTGGTCGGTCTACATACCGGGCGAAATCGATCCGATCACGTATCCGGCCGTGCAAATGGAGCAGATTGATATTGCCAAGCGCATTTTCGCCAAGTATCCCGACCAGCTCGGGCAGGCCTTCACTGCCGCCGATGTCGAGCGCGAATTTCACGCCGGAAAAATCGCGTCGATGCTCGGCATGGAAGGCGGCTACGCGCTGCAGAATTCACTCGGCGCCCTGCGCATGTATTACGCGCTGGGTGTTCGCTATATGACGCTTACCCACAATGTCACGCTCGATTGGGCCGATGCCGCGCTTGGTGAGCCGAAGCACAACGGCCTCACGAATTTCGGTAAAGAAGTGGTCCGCGAGATGAACCGGATCGGCATGATTGTCGACATCTCCCACGTATCGCCGAAGGTGATGAGCGATGCGCTCGACACCTCCGAGGCGCCGGTCATGTTTTCCCATTCATCGGCGCGCGCGCTCACCAATCATCCGCGCGATGTGCCGGACGAGATCCTGGCCCGCATGCCCAAGAACGGCGGCGTGGTGATGGTGACCTTCGTTCCGGCATTCGTTTCGCAAGCTACCTGCGATTGGGATTTGGCGGTGCGCGACCTGCAGAAAAACGCCAAGTCGGAGGAAGAGCGCGAGAAGATCGAGGAGGATTACGCCAAGACGCATGGCCCGCCGCCTCCGGCGACGCTGAAGCAGGTGGCGGATCATATCGATCACGTCCACAAAGTGGCTGGTGCGGATCACGTCGGCATTGCCGCCGATTATGCCGGACACGGCCAGCAACCGGTGGGCCTGGAAGACGTTTCCAAATATCCCGATTTGATCGCTGAGCTGATTCGCCGCGGCTGGTCCGATGCCGATCTGCGCAAACTCGCCGGCGAGAATCTGCTGCGAACCATGCGCGGTGTTGAGACCACGGCAGCCCGGCTGCAGAAATCGCGGCCGCCGTCGAATGCGACGATAGAGGAGCTGGACCGGCATTAGGAGAGGTTGTACCGCTCCCTCCGGTCGCGGCTCTGTAAGCCGCTGAAAACGTCTAACACCGATTCAGGGAGCGGTTGCTGACGTTTTCACCCAACTCCGAGAAAGAGTATTCTGGATTTGCGAATGAAGAATCCGCCGACTTGCGGAAAATGGCTGGGCGTGGTGCTGGCGCTGGCATCGTGCTTAGCCGCACAAACTCATCCCGACACCGCCGCGCAATTCACGTCCGAAGTCCAGCCGATCCTTCGCGCGAATTGCCTGCCTTGCCATAACGATAAAAGCCTGGTGAGCGGCCTTTCTCTCGAAACACGCGAATCCATTTTGCGCGGCGGCAATCGCGGCGCTGACCCGAAGTTGATTCTCAATGCCGTCCGCCAGACCGGCGATCTCAAAATGCCGCCTGCCGGAAAATTGCAGGACGCGCAAATCGCGGCCATGGCCACGTGGATCGAGCAGGGCCTGCCCATGCCCGACAGCCTGCTGAAAGCCAAACGGCGCGGCGCGGATCACTGGGCGTTCCAACCTCCGAAGAAAATGCCGCCGCCCGCGGTACGCGATGCGGCCTGGGTGCGCAACCCGATCGATGCTTTCATACTGGCGCGACTGGAAGCCGCGCAGTTGGCGCCATCGCCCGAGGCGGACCGCGCCACGCTGCTGCGCCGCGTCTCACTCGATTTGACCGGGTTGCCGCCTTCACCGCAGGAAGTAGCGGAGTTCGTTGCCGACAAACGCGGCGATGCCTACGAACGCGTGGTCGATCGACTGCTGGCATCCCCGCATTACGGCGAGCGCTGGGGCCGCAACTGGCTGGATGTGGCCCGCTACGCCGA
>Ga0070731_10004268_pt1 | contig 12392 bp, 12 predicted proteins | sample Coa_R1_2_FD_66448 | JGI IMG/M metagenome (GOLD analysis project Ga0070731, IMG submission 66448) | Surface soil microbial communities from Centralia Pennsylvania, which are recovering from an underground coalmine fire - Coalmine... | ecosystem: Environmental > Terrestrial > Soil > Unclassified ... | reverse complement strand
GACACGAACACGGTGAGCAGCCCCCAGACCGCGATGTCGATGAACGGCCAGTAGGCGAGATCGACGACGCGCGACGGGTCGCGGCGGACGAGGAGCAGGTAGCGGAACAGGAGCGCGCCGATGCGCCGGAGACGTCCGCTCACGCGAGCCCCTCGCGTGAGATCTTGAGGAAGACCTCGTGCAGCGCCGCTTCGTCGAGCGAGTCGCTGCCGAGAACGCGCCGCGACACCTCGAGCGGCGTGCCCTCGGCGACGATCCGGCCACGGTGGAGGAAGAGCACGCGGTCGCAGACCTCCTCCACCTCCGCCATGTTGTGCGACGTGTAGAGCATCGCGAGCCCGCGCTCACGCCGGACGCGGAGGAGGAAATGCCGCGTCTTCTCTGCGATGTCGGGGTCGAGGCTCGACGTCGGCTCGTCGAGGATGAGGAGGTCCGGGTCGTTGAGCAGCGCACGCGCGAGCCCGGCGCGCGACTGGAGCCCGAGTGACAGGTCGCCGAAGCGCGTGCGCGCCTCGGCCGTGAGCTCCAGCGCTGCCATCGCCCGTCCCACCGCCGCGCGCGCTACGCCGTAGAGGCCCGCATGGACTCGGAGGTTCTCCTCGACCGTGAGGCGCCAGTCCATCAGCGCCTCCGGCGACGCGAACGCGACGCGCGCGAGCGCCGCCTTCGTGCCATCGTGCGGGTCGCGGCCGAAGAGTCGCACCGACCCCGCCGTCGGACGGATCAGGCCGAGGAGGATGTGGAGCGTCGTCGTCTTCCCGGCGCCGTTCGGTCCGACGACGCCGAGGACCTCACCGCGACGGAGCTCGAACGAGATCCCGGCGACCGCGACCGCGCGCGGAAAGCGCTTCACGAGGTCGCGCACGGCGACCGCCGGCGCGGCGGCATCCGGCGTCACGGGTCGTCACTGCGCCGTGAAGCCGCCGTCGACCGCGATCTCGGCGCCGGTCACGTACGACGATTCATCGGAGGCGAGGAAGAGCGCGACGTGTGCGATCTCCCGCGGGTGCGCGATCCGCCCGAGCGGGATGCCGTCCTCGAACGACTTCCGCTTGGCCGGATCCTTCAGGTACGGCGCCTGCATCGGCGTCTCGATGATGCCCGGGTGGATGATGTTGCAGCGCACGTTCTGACGCGCGAACTGGATCGCGAGCGACTTCGTGAGCGAGATCAACGCGCCCTTCGCCGCCGTGTAGGAGTCCTGCGCGAGCGTGAAGCCGCAGAGCGCGGAGACGGAGCCGACGTTGATGACGGAGCCGCCGCCGGCGCGGATCACGTGCGGGATGCCGTGCTTCGCGACGAAGAACGGGCCCTTGAGATTGATCGCCTGGACGCGGTCCCAGTTGTCCTCGCTCGTCTCGAGGACCGAGCGATCGCGGTCTTTCCAGAGGACGCCGGCGTTGTTGTAGAGCACGTGCAGCGCGCCGAAGCGCTCGACGGCCGTCCCGACCATCCGCTCGACGTCGCGCTCGGCCGACACATCGCCCGCGACGGCGATCGCGGCGCCGCCGGCGCGCTCGATCGCGCGCACCGTGTCCGCAGCGGCCTCGGCATTCACGTCCGCGACCACAACGCGCGCGCCGTGCTCCGCGAAGAGCAGCGCGCCCTCGCGTCCCTGCCCCATCCCCGCGCCCGTGATGAGCGCGACCTTGCCCTGCAGCCGCATGCGGACGTCCTTAGCAGAGCCGTCCCTCGAAGACACGCGACCCGACCGCTCCGGACGCGCCCGCCGGATTTGCGCGGGCAATGGACGGCGCCTTAAGGTCCGTCGTCGGCTGGCGGTCGCGACGATGCTCGGCACGGTAGATCAACACGCGCTCCTCGAAGTGTCCGCGCTCGTCGAGCAGGCGTTCGCGGTCCTCGCTCTCGTGCTGCTCGCCGCGCTGTGGCTCGCGAGCCGGCACCGACCACGCGTCGCGCCAGCGGTGGACCAACCTGGAACCCCGGTCACCGGAACCGAGGCGGCACTCCTCCTGGTCGTTCTCGCCGGCGCGGTCGTCCTGCGCACCGCGTGGTGGGATCGCGGACTGCCCGGCACGATATTCGGCGGCGAGATCGGCACGGCGCGCGCGGCGCTCGCCGTCCAGCGCGGCGGCCTGCTCGGGCGCTGGTGGTCGCTCGTGCGCCAGCTGAACGGCGGCGGCTGGTGGTACGACTCGCCCGTCGTCGAACCGGTCATCGTCGCGTTCCAGTCCGTCTTCCCGCCGCAGGTCCATGGGATCGTGCGCGTCGGGGCCGCGTTCGGCACCGCCGGAGTGCTGCTCGCGTGGCTCGTGGGCCGGCTGCTGCACGGCCCGCGGTTCGGCCTCGCGTTCGCGGCGTTCGTCGCCGTCTCGCCGCTCCAGGTCGTCTGGTCGCGGCTCGGATACCGCGCAATGGCGGTCGCACCGCACGTGCTTCTCACGCTCGCGCTCGCGGCGGTTGCAGCACGGCGCCGGAGCATCGTCCTCGCAGGCGTCGTCGGAGTCGTCGCATACGCGACGGTGTACAATCACGAGGTCGCGCGGGCTGCGATGCCGCTCGCGATCGTCGCGATCTGGTGCGCGAGCCGAACCCTCGTCCGGCGTAATCTGTGGTTCGTGACGCTCTCGCTCGGTGTGGCGCTCGTCATCGTGACCCTCGCCGAACGTCTGCCCGAGACCGGCGGCATGAGCGACATGCTCTGGCCGACATATCACGGCGCCGCCGGCAACCAGGGCGAGCGCACGCTCCGGGAGTTCGTCGAGAAGAACTACGCGCGGGTGAAGACCGAGACGTCTCGGAGCCTCGCGGATTACTTCCTGATAAACCGTGACACCCCGCCGGCCCCGGCGGCGTGGGGGTGGGGAATCGCACACGGCGGGCTGACGTTCCTGCCGGTCACCGCGCTCGGCGTGCTCGGACTGATCCGGACACTCCGCGCCCCAGCACAGTATCTCGTGTGGTTCGCCATGCTCGTCGTCGGGCTCGCGTTGCCGGCGATGGCGTGCACCGTGGCGCGACGGCTCCTCGTATTCGACCTCGGCTGGTGCGCGTTCGCCGCGGCCGGCATGCTCGCGCTCGCCGACACCGCGGTCCTCGGCCGCGTGCCGCGACGTGCGCGCGGGATACTCGCGGGCGCACTCGTGGCGGCGATCGGCTGTTGGACGATGGCGGCGATCGTCGGCCTCGCCCCTCCGCTGGACGATGGACCCCCAGCGCCCGTCGCCTACGGGAGCGGCTGGTTCGCCTGTCCCGATTTCTCCCGCCTGAGCGACGTGACGACGTGCCGGCGCTGTCTCGAGGTCGCGAAGGGATGGGAAGCAGACATCCGTGACGAGAAGCTCATCATCCTGGTCGACTCCGACATGAACCGCGAGACACCGACGTCTCCCGGCGGGCTGCCACTCTACGGCTTCCTTGCCGCCGCGCGGAACGGGACTCCGGAGCGTTTCCAGGAGCTCTACCCCATCCTTCTGAACGTGAATCATGTCCCGGAATCGCACGCGTATTACGCGCGACCGGGCGACTACGCCGCGTACGTCGCAGACCTGCTGCATCGCGCCCCACACCGCAGCATCGTGTGGCACGCCGAGCGGCCGACGGCGTGGGACCGCTGGCTCGCGCGCCGGCTCGGCGGAACGACCGCGACGTTTGCGACGCCGCTCTCCGCGGTCGGAGGATTTCGTGTCGAGACGCCGGCGTCGGCGGACGACTCGGTGATCGAGCTTCTGACGTCGCTCGAGACGCGGTCCGCGTGCGTGAAAGCGAACGTCGTTGCGGAGGACCGACTGCCGTTCCAGGCGAACACCCTCGCGGTCGCGGAGATCGTGACGACGTCCGCGCCCGCGGCATGGTTCGCGCTCTCCTGGAACGAGGCTTGGTCCCCCGACGGCGTCTGGCACCTGCCGGGGATCCGCAACCTCGTGGGCCGTGACGGCGAGGTCGGGACGCTGCGCTCCGACGGGTGGGGCGAGCGCTTTGCGTGGCCGGCGCGGGCGCTCGTGCGGACCGATCGATTGACGGAGCTCCTGCCGGTCGGCCGCGGGTGCGCGACCTTCGCGGGTAGCGACTGGTGGGTCGTCGATCCCGAGCGCGGGATGCTGCACAGCCGTGCCTCTCACGACTGGCTCCCACCCGGCGACTGGATCGGTCTCGCGAGCGACCGGCGCGCCGAGCTGATCCTCGCCGGCGCGGACCAGCGCCTCGTCGTCGCGGATGTCGCGGCCGGCGCCGTGCGTGCCGACTTTCCCGCCATAGTGACGCCGAGCCGTGTCGAAGAGTTCGGCGAGTGCACCCAGATCGTCCGCGGACGCGACTGGATCGGCGTGTACCGCGCGCCCGCCAACGCCGTCGACTTCTATGCGCTCGACGGACGGCGGATCGGCACGCTCGATCTCGGCGCCCACGGGTTCGCCTTCGTGCGAGCCGTCGGCGCGGTCGACGATTTCCTCGCGGTGAGCGACGCGAGCCAGAAGCTGACGACGGTGCGAGTCGACCTGACGGCGTGCGCCGCCTCGGAGGCGGCGCCCTGACCGTCAACGACGGGGCTCAGGCGCGCGCGAGCTCCCACACGATCCCGAGCGGGAGGCCGACTACCGCGTCGCGGAATGCGTCGGGAGCGAGATCGAGGAACCCACCGGAGAGCGCGGGCAGGTGCTCCTCGCTCACCGGCGGCTCGACGCAGCGAACGACGTCGAGGCCCGCGGCCGCAAACGCGGCGAGGTACTCGCCGTGCCAGTGGCAGAACGAGCGCACGTGGCCGCTGCTGCCGTCGGCCGCAACAAAGAACGCGGAGCCCCCGAGCGCGATCATGACGGGATGGAAGTCCGACACGATCACCCGGCCGCCCGCCCGGACGACCCGGCCGAGCTCGCGCAGCGGGCGACCCAGGTCCGCGCAGTGCGACAGCGCGAGCGCGCAGACGACCAGGTCGACGCTCGCGGAATCGACGGGGAGCGAGCCGAGATCGCCGACGCGGAGCTCGGCGTCGGGCACCGCACGCCGCGCGTGCTCCAGCATCGCCGGTGATGCATCGATGCCGACGACGCGATGGCTCCGCGCGGCGAGGTGGCGCGTGTGCCGTCCCGTGCCGCAGGCCGCATCGAGCGCGACCCCGGGCGGGAGCGCGTCGATCATGCCGTGCACGATCGGCTGCTCGGCGTCGATCAGCGGGTTCGGTGTCGCGTCGTAGCTCGCAGCCCAGCGACCGTAGCCCTCGATCACGTCGAACGCGGGGGCGTCGAGCGGCATCGACGGCGCGTCCGCGACGAGCCGTTCGAGGTCGCGCATCCGGGCGGCGGCGCGCGCCGGGTCGCCGACGAGCCAGGTGCGATAGACGGCGAGCCCGGCGACGCCGAGGACGTAGCGACCCGCGTCCCCCACGTCAGATCCGCTCGAAGTTGCGTTCGAGCTCCCAGCTCGTGACGACCTTGTCCTGCGCCTCGAGCTCGAGTCGTGCGGTGTGCAGGTAGTGCTCGAAGACCGCCGCGCCGAACGCCTCGCGCGCGAACGTGCTCTGCTCGAGTGCGGTGACCGCCTCGCGCAGCGAGCCGGGCACCTGCGGCAGCGACACGTCCTCGTACGCGTTGCCGCGGTAGAGCGGCGGCGGCTCGAGCTTGCGCTCGATGCCGTAGAGCCCCGCGGCGATCGTGGCGGCGAAGGCGAGGTACGGGTTCGCGTCGGCGCCCGGGATGCGGTTCTCGATCCGCAGCGACGAGCCGCTGCCACACACGCGGAAGCCGGTGGTCCGGTTGTCGAGCGACCACGCGATGCGCGTCGGCGCGAACGTCCCCGCCTGATAGCGCTTGTAGGAATTCACGTACGGCGCGTAGAACCACGCGAGCTCGCGCGCGAGCGCCATCTGTCCCGCGACCCAGTGGCGGAAGAGCGCGGAGCCGGCCGGCGCGCCGTCCTCGTGGAAGACGTTCCGCTTGCCGACGGCGTCCCAGAGGCTCGAGTGGAGGTGGAAGCTCGAGCCCGCCTGGCTCATGTCCCACTTCGCCATGAACGTGATCGCGACGCCCTTCTGGTGCGCGATCTCCTTCGCGCCGTTCTTGTAGACGACGTGGTCGTCGGCGCATGGGATCGGCTCGCCGTAGCGGAGGTTGATCTCCTGCTGCCCCGGGCTCCACTCGCCCTTGCTCGACTCGACGATAATCCCGGCGCCGAGCATGCCGTTGCGGATCTCGCGATGGACGAACTCCTCCTTCGTGGTCTGGAGGATGTGGTAGTCCTCGGCGTAGGCGCCGATCGGGTCGAGGCCGCGATACCCCTTCTGTCGCGCGCCGTCGTACGAGTCGCGGAAGAGGACGAACTCGAGCTCCGACGCGGCGAGCACGCGGAAGCCCGCCGCCGCGGCGCGCTCGACCTGGCGGCGGAGGATCCGCCGCGGCGCCTCCTCGATCGGACGGTGATGGTCGTCCTCGACGTCGCAGAGGACGAGCGCGGTCTTGTCGAGCCACGGGATCCGGCGGAGCGTCGCGAAGTCGCAGACGGCGTGGAAGTCCTGGTAGCCCGTCGCCCAGCTCGCGAGCCGGTAGCCCGGGAGCGGCGTCATGTCGACGTCGACCGTGAGCAGGTAGGCGCAGGCGTGCATCCCCGCCTTCGCGACGTCGGAGAGGAAGAACGGCGCCGTCACGCGCTTTCCGACGAGGCGCCCCTGCACGTCGGGAAACGCGACCAGGACCGTGTCGATCTCGCCGGCGCGGACGAGCGCCTCGAGTCCCTCGAGCGTCATGTTGCCCGGCACGGCCCCGCTCTTACCAGAGGATTCGCCCTTCTCCCAGGCGCGCGCATCGCGTCCGGGGAAAAGACGCGCTACAGACTTGTTATGGTCACGTCCGCCTTCCGCTCCGCGTTTCTCGTGGTGCTCCTAGCGTCCGGGGTCGCCCGCGCGCAGTCGCGTCCCGTCCCCGAGCTCGCGGACTACGCCGTGCTCGGCCTCGGGGACGTGACCATACGTGCGGTCACGCCGGGCGCGTCGGACTTTCGCCTGCCGCCGCACACGGGAGCGGCACCGGTCGCGGCGGGCAGCTTCCGCGACGTGACCGTCGGGCGGGGAAGCGTGCTTCAGCTCGACGGCGGGACGTACGCGATGGGGTCGCTCCGCGTGCGCCGCGACGGACGTGTCGTTTGCGTCACCGAGTGCCGCATCGGCGTCCTCGGGACCGTCACCGTCGGACCCGGGGCCGCGCTGGGGGCACTCGCGCCGCTGCGGTCGAACCTCGTCCGCATCGACATCGCCGCGAGCGGTCCGCTGCCCGTGTTCATCGCGCGGGCGCGGGCCAACGTCTCTGCCACGGTCTTCGCGCCCGCGGGCGACGTGATCCTCGGTCCGCAGGGCTCCTACCGCGGAGCGGTCGTCGGGCGCACGGTCGCCGTCGGCCCTGCAGCGACGCTGCGGGTCGACAGCGCGCTCTGACGCTGTCTTGCCAGCGATTTGATTTTCTCTCGTGCGCGGTGTTTGACGGCGGCGAGGAGGGGCTGGGCATGAAGGTCGCCGTTTGGTGTACGGGGCTCCTGGGGCTTCTCGTGTTCGGGCTCGGGCTCGCCGTCTCCGCGACCCGGGGCAGCACGGGGAGGAATTTCGGCTACACCGCCGATCCGACGGACCGGCTCCACAAGCTGGTCCGGGCGCACGGGAACGCAACGGAGTATGCGCCGATGCTCGCGGTACTCATCCTCTACCTCGGCGCGCACAACCCGGGCACGTGGCTCATGTGGACGTTCGCGATCGCGACGATCTGCCGCTACCTGCACGCGCTCGGCATGATCCTCTCGAAGAGCCTCGACGCTGCCGATCCGCTGCGCTTCGTCGGCGCGCTCGGAACGTACATCACCGGGCTTATCCTCGCGTTCGCCGTCGTGGCCTGACGGCGAACGGTGCCACGACGAAGCCCGGCAGCGGAGCGCGACGTCCGCCTCATCATGGACGCGCTCCGTCACATCGTGCGCGTGCTTCGAGTCGCGTCGCGGGCGGCGGAGAAGCGCGTCGGGCTCAGCGCGGCGCAGGTCTTCGTCCTGCAACGACTCGCCGACGGGGATCCGCTCTCCGTCGGCGAGCTCGCCGCTCGCACGTTCACGGACCAGAGCTCTGTGTCGGTCGTCGTCACGCGTCTCGTTCAGCGCGGGCTCGTCCGCCGGCGCAGGTCGCGCGTCGACCGCCGGCGTCGTGAGCTCGCACTGACGCCCGCGGGCCGGGCGCTCGTCCGTCGGAGCCCGCCGGCCGGCCAGGAACAGATCCTCACGGCGCTCGAGCAGTTCGCCGAACCCGAGCGGCGCGCGCTCGCCCATACGCTGCGCCGACTCGTCGTGCGCATCGGTGGCGCAGAGGGTGTTCCTGCGATGTTCTTCGAGGACACCGGGCCGTCGTCGGCACGCCGCCGGCGCCGAGGTGACGCCGCGTCACGCGTCAGCTAAAATTACACTCTTCGTCTTCAACTGAGAGAAGCGCGCGGTGGGCGGTGCTTCGGACCGCCCACCGGCGTCAGCGTCTCGCCGAGCGCCGACGCCGCTTCCTCGCGCCTCGCGCGGGGCGACGGGCGCGAACCTTCGGTTTGCGCCGACGACTGCTGCGCGCCTTGCGTTTCGCGGCCGGGCGCTCATGCCGTGGCTCGTAGACCGCGACGCGTGCGCCGCCCGGAAGCGTGATCTGCGTCAGGACTCCCCACCCCACGTCGTTGGGCTCCGGGCAGGGGATGTCCCGCTCCCGCATCGCCGCGACGAAGCCGGCGACGTCGGCGCACATCAGGAACAGGTCGGTCCCCGCCCCACCCTCCGCCTCGTGCACGCTGAGCTCCGCCGGCGGGAGACCGAAGATGTGGTATCCCCCGCCGGCATCGATCCCGGCGAGCCCGAGTACGTCGCGGAGAAACGCGCGATCCGCGTCCGGATTCGCGCTGCGAACGACCGTATGCACGCCGACGAGCATCGCGCGCCTCAGGTCTGCGGCGGCTGGGGCGTCAGCCGGAGGTACGGCTTCAGCGCCTTGTACCCCTTCGGGAACTTCTTCTTGATCTCTTCCGGATCCTGCAGCGACGGCACGATCACGCAGTCCTGACCCTGCTTCCAGTTGACCGGGGTCGCGACGGAGTACTTGTCGGTCAGCTGCAGCGAGTCGAGCACGCGCAGGATCTCGTCGAAGTTGCGGCCCGTGCTCGCCGGGTAGGTGATCATCGCCCGCACCTTCTTGTTCGGGTCGATGAAGAAGACGGAGCGCACGGTGAGCGTGTCGTTCGCCTTCGGATGGATCATCCCGTAGAGGTTCGACACCTTCTTCTCGGGGTCGCCGATGATCGGGAAGTTCATCTTGCAGCCCTGCGTCTCCTCGATGTCGCCGATCCACCCCTTGTGCGACTTGACGTCGTCGACGCTGACCGCGATCGCCTTTGCATTGCGCTTCTCGAACTCCTGCCGGATCTTCGCGACCATGCCGAGCTCGGTGGTGCACACCGGCGTGAAGTCCTTCGGATGCGACATGAGCACGCACCAGTGGTTGCCGATCCACTCGTGGAACTTGACGTGGCCCTCGGTGGTGTCGGCTTCGAAGTCCGGCGCGATGTCGCCGATCTGAATCGCCATGGGAAACCCTCCTGTCTGGCTCGTGAGACCGCCATGCGTAGCTCGCCGGTACGCTACCGTCAATGTGCTATCGTGACGGAGTGCGGCCGGTAGCGCTGACCATCGCGGGCTCCGACCCGAGTGGTGGTGCGGGTTTGCAAGCGGATCTCGCCGTGTTCGCGGTCTTCGGCGTGCACGGGACGAGCGTCGCGACCGCGCTCACGGTGCAGGACACCCGCGCCGTGCGCGCCGTCGCGCCGGTGGCCGCCGACGTCGTCCGCGCGCAGCTCGACGCGGTGCTCGGCGATTTCGACGTTCGCGCGGCCAAGACCGGAATGCTCCATCGCGCGGAGGTCGTGACCGCGGTCGCGGAGCGGCTAAGCGTGGCTGCTCTGGTCGTGGATCCGGTCGCTGCGGCGAGCGATGGGACGGCGCTGCTCGACGAGGACGGCATCGACGCCGTCCGCAGATTGCTCGTGCCGCTCGCCACGGTGATCACGCCGAACCTGCGCGAGGCGGAGCTCCTCGTCGAGCGGCCGGTACGCGACCCAGAGGAGATGCGCGCCGCCGCACGCGCGCTCGTCGAGCTCGGCGCGCGGGCCGCGCTCGTGAAGGGCGGCCACCTCGCGGGCGACGCCGTCGACGTCTTCTACGACGGCCACGAGTTCCGCGAGCTGACGGCGCCGCGAACGAGCGGCGGCGCCGTTCACGGCACGGGATGCGCTCTGTCGGCGGCGATCGCCGCGCAGCTCGCCGCAGGACGGGATCTGCCGGACGCGATCGCAGAGGCCAAGCGCTTCGTCACACGCGCGATCGCAGGCGCTATGGCGATCGGCGGCGGCGCGCGCCTCCTCGATCTGCGCCGCTAACGTTTGCCGTCGCCCGCGACCTCGGGCACGAGCTTGACGGTCATCGGATGGTTGAAGTGTCGCACGATGACGTCGCTCCAGTATTTCCGCGCCATCGCGTCGCCGACCGCCGCGGCCTTCTCCGGCATCGCGACCGCCTTCACGCGATCGAACTCCTGCCCCGCGACCCGCACCGCGATGTAGGGCGCGGTCGTGTTGCGCTCCATGCGACTCGCGGCGCGCGAGCCGAGGCGAACGTAGACGTCATCGTCGACGACGACGAGCCAGACGGGGAACCAGTGCTCGCCCTCGCCGACGGCGGTGGTCTTCAGCTGCAACGTGTTCTGGCCGGCGAACGCGGCGGGGTCCCAGCTTGCCGCGCCGGCGACCGCCGGAGCGAGCGCCAGCAGGACGGCAGCGAGATTGACGCGCATGGCGACGTGGTGCGCGACGTGCGGGGCGATGTCAAGACGTTGACCGTCGAGGACGTCGCACGTCGCGAAACCGTTGACGGCGAGCGCCCGGCAGGCACACGATCGCGGCACGATGTTTTCACGGCGAACGAGCCTTCTCGGCCTCCTGCGCGAGGACCGATTGCTCGCATCGCTTTCGCTCGCACTCGGTCTGTGTGTCTGCATGCCACTGTTCGTTACACCGTTCTTGCCCCTCCAGGACCTCGGCAACAACCTCGCGCTCTCGTCGCTCATCCCGCGTGTCCTGTGGGGTCACGGCTTGGCGGCTCGCTATTATCGCGTCCAAGCGCTCCCGGTTCCCTATTGGACGACCTCTCTCATCATGGGCGCGATGACGTTCGTCGTCGGCGGGCGCATCGCGGCCAAGATCATGGTTGGCCTGTCGCTCGTGATGTTGCCGCTCGGGACGATGCGTCTGCTGCACGCCCTCCGCCGAAGTCCGCGAATGGGTCTATGGGCGTTTGCCCTGGTCTGGGATTTCAACATGTACTGGGGCTGGACGGCGTTCGTCTTCGGCGTCGGCTTGACGCTCGTCGTGCTCGCGCACATCGTCGAGGCGCAGAACGCACGCGAGGCCGTGCGCACCTGGCCCGGGGTCGCTGCCGTTGCATTGACGCACGCGCAGGCGACCGCCATCCTTTGCATTGCGGCGGCGGCGCTCGTCTTCGCGGGGGCGATTGGAAAGCGCATCCGACTGCACGCGATCAGCGTCGCGGCGGTCTTGGTGCTGTGGCCCTGGGCAGTCGCCCGGCTACGGGCTGGCGGCGCTCTACCGAGTGGTCCGTGGGCACAGTTCGACGACCCGGTTCCACAGCGGATCATGAAACTCATCGAGCACACGGTCGGGAACATCACTCCCGGATGGGGCGAGCACGTGATGGAAGGGGTCTTCCTGGTTTTTCTCGTGTCTCCGCTGCTTCTCTTCGCCTGGGACCGAGCGCCGCGCATCAAGGAAGATCGGGCCGCGGTTGCCCTTTACGTGACTGCGTTGGGGCTATACCTGGCGCTGCCGGGCACGCTCTTGCGGCCGTTCTTCTACTGGGCACTCTACCAACGACAGGCCACCTTCTTCCTTCTGTGCGGCCTTCTGCTCGCGCGCCCGTGCGTCGAAGGTCGAGCGGGGTGGCTGCTTGCGCCGGGGATCTTGGCGACGCTCCTCACGTCTGCCGTCGTGGCGCATCAATTTGCGGCTTTCGGGACGGATGCGGCGCCTTTTGCCGAAGTGATCCGGCGCATCGAGCCCGACAGCGCCGTCCTGACGCTCACGTTCGAGAACGGCGATCCCAACATGAAGACGCCTTCGTTCGATGAGTTCCACGGGTACATCATCGCGGAGAAGGGCGGATACGATCCCTACGTGTTCGATCAGCCCAGCCATCCCATCGTTCATCGAAACGGGCTTCCACGTCCGCAGTCGCCTGATCTTTTTTCGATGAAAGAGCATGGAAGCGGGTACGACTACATCGTCGTGCAAGGTAAGAGCCACGATCCGGTGCGGGAAGGGGTGTACGAAGGACGTCGCGTCCAGCGAATCGCAGATATCGAGAGATGG
>Ga0070731_10004267_pt1 | contig 12394 bp, 8 predicted proteins | sample Coa_R1_2_FD_66448 | JGI IMG/M metagenome (GOLD analysis project Ga0070731, IMG submission 66448) | Surface soil microbial communities from Centralia Pennsylvania, which are recovering from an underground coalmine fire - Coalmine... | ecosystem: Environmental > Terrestrial > Soil > Unclassified ... | reverse complement strand
TAGAGAGGCGGTTGAGCGATGTAGATAAAACTGTTTTCGACAAGAGCGGGCATATGCCGATAGAAAAATGTGAGCAGAAGCGTTCTGATATGCGATCCATCCACATCGGCATCGGTCATGATGATAATTTTGTGATAGCGCAATTTCTCTAAATTGAAATTGTCCTGTCCTATCCCGCATCCAAATGCAGCGATCATGGCGCCTACTTCTTGGTTCTGCAAGATCTTTTCCAGCCGCGCTTTTTCTACGTTGAGGATCTTACCGCGAATGGGCAGAATGGCTTGAAATCGGCGATCGCGCCCTGTTTTGGCAGAGCCTCCCGCCGAATCTCCTTCTACGATATAAATTTCACATAAAGCGGGATCTTTTTCCTGGCAGTCGGTGAGTTTTCCGGGAAGCCGTGCGCTGTCGAGCGCTGTTTTGCGCAAAGTCAATTCGCGCGCTTTTCTCGCCGCTTCGCGCGCTTGCGCCGCTAAGATGGCCTTTTCAGTAATAATGCGTGCGATCACAGGATTTTCCTGTAAAAAGGTCGTCAGCTCTTCACCGACGATTTGCTGCACGATCGATGCGACATCGCTATTGCCCAAGCGCTGTTTGGTTTGTCCCTCGAATTGCGGATTGGGCACTTTCACCGAGATGACGCCGGTCAACCCCTCGCGCATGTCATCTCCGCCAATAGAGATCTTATCGCTCTTTAATAGGTTGCTGTTCTTGATATACTGATTGAGGACGCGCGTGAGTGCAGTATTAAAACCTGTGACATGCGTGCCTCCTTGTCTTGTCGCGATATTATTGACATAGGAATAGATATTTTCTTGATAGGTGTCGTTCCATTGCAACGCTACTTCAAATTCAACAGGTCCATCTCCACTGCCTTTAGAACCTGAAATATAAATCGGCTTGGGGAAAAGCGGTGTCTTGTTCTCATTAAGATATTCGACAAAGGATTTCACTCCGCCCTCGTAGCAGAAACTGACCTCTTGCGGTACGGCATCGCGCTGATCGCGGAAGTTGATTTTTAGTCCTCTGTTCAAAAAAGCCAGTTCTCTAAAACGTTTCAAGAGGATATCGTACTCGAATACAGTGACAGTGAAAATCGAGTCATCGGGCAAGAAAGTCACTTTTGTTCCATGCCGATCCGTTACGCCGATCTCTTTTAACATCTGAATAGGCTTGCCCTTAGCAAACACCATGTCGTAGATATGGCCATTTTGATGCACTTCGACATGCAGTCTTTTTGACAGCGCATTGACGCAAGATACGCCAACCCCGTGCAGACCGCCGGATACTTTATAGGTGTTCTTGTCGAATTTACCGCCTGCGTGAAGGATTGTCATCACCACTTCTAACGCAGATACATCGCGCCCTTGCTTCTGAGACTCTTTTTCGTGCCTTCCGACAGGAATCCCTCGGCCGTCATCTTCCACGGTGACAGAATTATCTTTGTTCAGAGTAATTGTAATTTCTTTGCAATAGCCTGCCAAAGCTTCATCGACGCTATTATCAACGACCTCATAGACGAGTTGATGTAGACCGTTTGTGCTGGTATCGCCAATATACATTCCGGGACGTTCGCGTACGGCCTGGAGTCCCTCCAAAACCGTGATCGAACTGGCATCGTATTTGTCTTCTTTGGTCATTGTCGTCATACCTTTTTACTCTTTATTGCTTTCCGGAAAGAATTAACCCATCCGAAAATAAATGTTTTTAATTTCAACAGCCGGAAATCTCTGCTTTAAACACTGGAGAAGACGGGCTCGTTCATGCTGGGACAATAAACTGTAAAGCGTGGAATTGCTCACTTTAACAGTTAAAATCCCCTTTTCAAATGTTACGGGCTTTGTCATCGGCGCGAGCTTGGCTCCAATGATCTCAGGCCATGCCAGTAGAATCAGATCCGGCCGATCGCGATGCAATGCACCTATCTGGTCTAATACTTTAGGAAGCAAATCTTTGATCTGTTTATTCGTCGTTGCGCACTTTCCTAATTTTCTCATCGGTCACACCTTCACGCACTATATTAGACAAAAGTCAAAATGGCAATTCTTTTTCTAAAAAAGAAACGCGCTCAAACCAATTGCGATTAAAAAGTAAATCGACATCGACAAAAAGTCATTAAAGGCAGTGACGATAGGTCCCGAAGCCACTGCCGGATCCACCCCAATTCTGGCAAAAAATAGCGGTGACAAAACCCCTAGCACAGTTCCTCCCAGACAAGCTCCCATAAGTCCCGTTCCCACGATGATTCCAACGGCAACAGGACTGACCCCGGCTCCGGATACGCCGACAAAATCAAGCGCCCACACCAACAGCCCGCAAAGCACTCCAAAAATAGAACCCGTCGTCAATCCGACGAGAAGCTCTTTAACAATTGTCTCTGTCCTATTTCCTACAGATAACACTCCCATGGCCATACTGCGCATTAAAATGGAGCTGCATTGAATGCCGATATTACCCGACATTCCCGTGATCAGAGGAACAAAAAATAACACGAATGTCAGCGCACCTTTCTCATAACTTTGCAAAGAGGACATCACGCCGACATTGATCAATCCCGCAAAAAGCGTCACAACCAGCCAAGGCGCACGCGCAAGAAAGCGTTTCATCAAAGGCTCATACTCGCTCACTTTCTCCGCGGTACCGGCCATATTCGCAATCGTCTCATCTGCGATATCTTCGATGGCATCCAAGACATCTTCATAAGTAATCACTCCCAGCAAACGATCCTGCACATCGACAACAGCTAAAGCGGGAATCTTGTAACGCTCGACGATCTCGACCACCTCTTCTCGCGAAGTATCCGCAATGACCTTATGCAAAATGGGTTTCATCACCTGTTTTAAAGGGAGATGATGCGGATTAACGATCAGATTGCGCGCTGGAATATAGCCTTGAAGTTCTAAAGCCTGGTTTAAAACAAAAATATAGCGCGTCAGATCGATCCCTGGATGATCCCTAATATGCGCCGCAGCCTCGCCAATGGTCACATCCATCGTAAAAGCGAAAAATTCGTTTGTCATCAAACGCCCGGCCGTATTGCGCTGATGTTTTTTAATCTCTTTAATGCGCAGCGCTTTTGTCGCCTCGATCATTTCGATCACCTTGCGAAATCGTCTTTCCGAGACGTCTTCAAGGACCTCCACCGCTTCATCGGAGGGCATATGTTCGATGAGCTTTTTCATTTCCTCATCGCTGATATGGCGAAATACAGCTACGCGGGTGCTGCTGTCCGTGTTGATCATGAAAGCAATTTTTGCATCGACGCCAGATAAATTTTCGTAAATTACAGGTCTGGCGTGAGGGGGGAGGCGCGAAGCAGCGTACGCTAAATCCACTGGGGAATGCTCGGATGCGATCTTAGCGATATCGTGCAGAACAACAGTCGATGTCTGTTTATGGAAGGCCTGCTCTAATTTTTCCTGTAAAATATCGTGCAGCTGGGAGGTTTTCGACTCCATCAAATTGCCAGAAACCGGCAATTCCTGGCCTTCTGTTTTTACATCTTCTTCCACATCCATTTGCATGCCAATACTATTTTTTTTAACTCGCCCGGTATAAAAAAAGTATATCCTTTAAAGCGTTATTTTTCAATCTTTAAGAAGTTGGCTTTTATTCACTTTTTTACTACAATTCAAGAACCTTATCTTTTGTCTAAAGGATTTTTGAATGCCTACCACTTTTCCACCTAAGAAAATTCGCAATATCGCTATCATCGCACACATTGACCATGGTAAAACAACCCTTCTCGACAGCCTTCTCAAGCAATCCAATGTCTTTCGCGATAATGAAAAAATTCCTGAACGCGTCATGGACAGCTATGAACAGGAAAAAGAGCGCGGAATCACCATTTTTGCTAAACACACCAGCGTCTTCTTTGAAGATTTTAAAATTAATATTATAGACACGCCTGGCCATGCCGACTTTTCGGGAGAAGTGGAGCGGGTTTTGGGACTGGTCAACTCTGTACTCCTTCTCGTCGATGCCCAAGAAGGCCCGATGCCGCAAACGCGTTTTGTCCTTTCCCAGGCTTTAAAACTGGGCTTACGCCCGATCGTAGTGCTCAATAAGGTAGATCGACCCCATGCCGATCCCGACCGCGTTCTCAATCAAACATTTGATTTATTTATTGAACTCGGCGCCAATGATGAGCAACTAGATTTTCCTATTTGCTATGCTTCTGGCTTACAAGGTATTGCCACTCTCGATCTCAAAGTCCCCGGAACCGATCTGCGCCCTTTATTCGAATTGATCATCAAAGCCGTTCCCTTCCCTCCCGGCAATCCAGATCTCCCTTTTCTCATGCAGGCGACAACTTTGACCTATGATGACTACATCGGACGCCAAGCGTGCGGTAGGATTTTGGAAGGCACAGTCAAAAAAGGAATGCCTATCACTCGAGTAGATAATAACGGACATCCTACGCAGCATCGCGTTGTCCGCATCGAAGGCTATCATGGACTCAAAAAAGTAGAACTCGAAGAGGCCGGCGTCGGAGACATTATCAATATCGGCGGCATCCCAGAGATCATGATCGGCGATACGCTCTGTGATCCGCAGCATGTCGTACAGCTCTCTCCCATTACTCTTGCTGAACCGACTCTCTCTGTAGAGATTATGGTCAACAATGGGCCCTTTGTCGGAAAAGACGGCAAGCACGTCACGATGAATAAAATCCGCGATCGACTCCTGCAAGAAAAACGCGCGAACATCTCTTTGAAAATTGAAGAGAATTTCCGCGATGACGCAGCGCGCGTCTCGGGACGCGGAGAGCTCCATCTGGCCGTACTCATCGAAGCGATGCGCCGAGAAAATTACGAGTTCACTATTTCAAAACCGCAAGTCATCCTCAAAGAAGTGGATGGAGAACAGCAAGAACCCTACGAGAATGTGCACATCGAAGTGCCGCAGGAATTTTCCGGAACTGTGATCGAAGCGCTATCTCGACGCAAAGGAGAAATGCGCACCCTCAACACCAATGAACAAAATATCACCACCATTGAATTCCTCATCCCTACCCGCGGACTGATGGGATACCGCAATGAATTCCTCACGATGACGCGAGGATTGGGAATCATGACCTCCATTTTTGAGACCTATGCTACTTGCAGAGGCGACATCCCTCAAAGACAGCGCGGCGTTCTTATTTCTAATGCCCTCGGCAAAGTGACTGCCTATGCATGCAACACTATTCAAGAACGCGGGACACTCTTCATCGCTCCCGGCGATGAGGTCTACGAAGGAATGATCATGGGCGAGCACTCGCGAGAAAATGATCTCGTCGTCAATGCCACCCGTGGAAAACAGCTCACAAACGTACGGGCTTCCGGTAGTGATGAGAATATCTTACTCACCCCGCCCCGCGTCTTTACCCTGGAACAAGCGATCGACTTCATCGAAAATGATGAGCTCGTCGAAGTGACCCCGCACTTTATCCGCTTGCGCAAACGCTATCTCACAGAAGCGGAACGCAAGAAAAAAGGAGGTTGATCATGAGACAATTGATCTTACTGCAATCCCTGATCACCTCGCTGCTCTTGTCTAATTTGTCTGCAGAGGAAAACCCCATCGATGGATACATCATTCACTACGATGCGACAATCACTTCCTCTAAAGCATGGGTGAGCTGGGATGGCAAAGAACACGTCTGCCTTTTCACCTTATCCGATGGGACGCGCTGGATCACGACCAGTGAAAATGCTTTTAACGCCGTGACAAACCCTCAGTGGCGCGCCGGCGACCACCTCACCATTACGCTCGAAGAAGACTGCTGGAAAGCGATAAACACGGATCGCCACACCGCAACGCCCCTGCAGCAGCTCTGCAATAAGAGGGTGTTGTAAAACTAAGCTTCTGTCGATTTTTGGGTTCTTTTGAGCCGATTTTTCGATTTTTTTGCGGGGGTTGTATCAAACTGCGTATACTACCCCCGCAAAAAGAATCGAAAATCGGCCAAAATAATCCCAAAAATCGACGAAGTCTTAGATTTACAACACCCTCTAAGGGCGCTGACAATTAAATATCTCCTTGATTTTAAGCCACTTGCATATCGACCAAATTAATGCTGTCGTTAAATTGGTCGCGACTAAAATAACATATATGTTAAAATGGTCGTATGAAGAGAGTCTATGAAATACTAATCGAAGAGCACCTTGCTCATAATCGCCAGATGGTTTTTTTATCAGGTCCTCGGCAAGTAGGAAAGACGACAACTAGCCTGGAGGCTTCATTCGAGAACCCCCTTCACTATTATTTCAATTGGGACAATGAGGATCACCGCGCCCTTATTATCGAAGGCCCGCATGCCATAGCCCGTCAAACAAAGCTCGATGTATTGCAAAATGCTCTTCCTATTCTCGTCTTTGACGAAATTCACAAATATCGGAACTGGAAGCGGTTTCTTAAAGGATTTTTTGACACTTATGAAAAGCAATGCCGGATTCTTGTCACGGGCAGCGCGCGTTTAGATGTCTATAAACGCGGAGGGGACAGTCTCATGGGACGCTATTTTCTCTACCGTCTTCACCCCCTTTCAATTAGAGAGATCGCCGATCCTCGCTTACCCTCTCAAGAGATCCAACCACCTCGAGAAATCGATGCTACTGATTATGACGCTCTTCTCTCTTACGGCGGATTTCCAGAACCCTATCTCAAACGAAACAAGACTTTCTTTAACCATTGGAAACGCCTTCGTGTTGAACAACTCTTTCGCGAAGACATTCGCGATTTAAGCCGCGTTCAAGAAACAGGTCAAATGCAACTTTTGGCTGAAATACTGCAAGAAGAGGCATCCCACTCTCTGAACTACTCGAAATTGGCAGCACAAATTAAAGTCTCTTCGCCAACTCTTCAGAGATGGATCGAACTCTTAAAAACCCTCTATTTTTGTTTCACGATCCAACCCTGGTCGAAAAACCTGAACCGTTCCTTAGTCAAAGAACCCAAGATATATCTATGGAACTGGGCCCTTATCGATGATCTAGGCGCTCGCCTTCAAAACTTTGTCGCTTCGCATCTTTATAAAGCCATTCAATTCTGGACCGATCGCGGATACGGCGATTATGGACTTTACTATCTTCGAGATAAGGATAAGCGCGAGGTGGATTTTCTTGTGACAAAAAATCGTAAGCCCTGGTTCCTCGTTGAAGCGAAAGCCTCCGGAGATAGAGCGATTTCCCGATGGCTTTATCACTATCAGGAAAAGCTCAAAGTTCCTCATGCTTTTCAAATTGGATTCGACCTCCCATATGTCGATCGAGATTGTTTTAAGGTACAAGGGCCTATTATCGTCCCTGCTAAAACATTCCTATCCCAACTTATCTAAAGATGGGAAGATTTTTTCGACTCCATCTACACTGCATAAAAAAATACACGTTCAGGTTATTCGAATAGCTCATAAGCTAGGATATCTTCGACGTGACCCTCAATGGCAAGCCGGAGACCAACTCACCATTAAGTTCGAAGAAGACTGCTGGAATTTGAGATGCAGCCGACGCGGTCAAAAATCGATTTTTCAAATTGTTTCGGTCTAACAACTATTCTTTTCGAAGATAAACTAATCGTTTTCCAAAATCCGAAAATTCCTTTGGAAAAGGAATAAATTCAATACAGTCAGATGAGGTATAATCTTGAGAAAAAGCATTTTGAGCAATCTGAATTGCTTCTTGAGAAAGATTTCTTAATTCATCTGAAACTGGCTCATTATAATAAAAGTAAAATTCGAGTTTCTTTTCATCATCACTCCCTGCTATTAGGGCTGCTCTCAATGAGGGTACTACCCTACCTAATAACCCTTGTTGCAAAGCATAAGATAAATAGGCAAGGAAAGTGCAATTAGATCTAGATAAAAATTGAATTTTGGGTGGAATTAAATTTGACTCTTTTCTCAAGTATACTAAAACACCTTTTATTGGAATAAGGTTAGGGTAATCCAATTGGACTATGTGCTCTTTGCAGTACCAAGAATCGGATGCTTCACAAGCAGAAGAGCTAGCTAGATCAAATCGCTCATCAGTAATGGGTCCGTCATAATAAAAATAACAAATATAAATTTCATTTATTATATCTAAATCTATGGTTACAGCTCTTAGGGCTGGTATGACCGTCCCAAGCAAAGCCCTTTTCATATATAGGACAGCAGTTAACAAATCATCAAAAGGAGGATGCATTATTACAGTCCTTATTTTTTAATTGCGCGGGAAAGTGGGTACAATATGCACACCATCTTTTGCATAATGAATTTTTCCCCATGTTGTTGCAATTTTTTCTCCCGTCTTTTCGTTTACAGCATAACCTATTGATTCACCAAAATTCACTATTTCTTTATATCCTGGTGATCCAGGATGATACGCATTTTCAGGATATCCGGTTCCGGCAAATTTATTAACCAATGATTGAGGGTTTTCGTGCTTTAAAATACTCGGATTGATGGATGTGAAATTTTTGTGACCTTCAAGATGCTTGCCCTGTTTATCCCATTGAATCGATAGATTGGAAGATTGAAGAATTTCTTTTCTTCTTTGAACCCGTTTTTGAGCCTCGAAAGCAATTTGAGCTTTATTACGCTCGCTGATAGCAGCAGCTTCAAATGTCATTACATTATTGGCTTTCTTCAGATTTCTATAGGCATTCATGCATTTGGCAATGCCTGCGCCAGCGAAAATATCTACCCCGTATTTGCCAATGACCAAACCAGCCATTTCCCCTCTTTCAGTATGAGGTAAGGTATCCCAGTTGTTAACAAGAGTTTGTAATTCGGGGACCAATGTCAGTAACACTTCTTGTGTGGAATTTTCTCTGATGAAATTCAAGCAGCTATAGGTAGCATCCAACAAATCTCTCGATACTTGGACTGGATCTTGAGCAAATGCCCACAACCCATGAGATAATCCCTCAAGAGAAGAAAGCATGGAGGGCACATAGTCAACCAGACCTTCTACTCCTCCTTTGACGATTCCTAAGGATAATCCAAGCGAAAAATCCACATTGTCTTTGAATGAAGGATCTATAGGTTTGGATTTCATATGTGATTGTAAATAGTCACCGATAGACAAATCCAACTGGCCTGTTTCAAAGTAAGCAATGGCCCTTTCAAAATAGGCTTCTTTATTCTCAGGATTTTTATCGATGGAATGGGATAAAGCAACAATAGCATCTTGATATAAAGTTAGCTCGTTGCATAACTTTCCATTGAGCAATTCAATCTCAGATGACAATGCTTGAAGATTACCTGTTAACTCCGCTTGTGAGATGAGTTTTTTAATGTTAAAAAAAGCATCAAGATTTTTTCCTTCATAAAAATCGATCATGCCCAATTCATAGCGAGCCCTATAATTATTATGTTTCTCTAAACAGGAAGTATAAATTTGTCTGAAGATTTCGGTGATTTCACCTTCTATGCTGTAAAGAACTTTTAAACGACTTCTATGAGATGCGTTGATTTTTTCTATCTCTTTTTTATAGGATAACATGTCACTTTCATAATCTTTACGAATCTGATCAGAGGAAATATAAAGACCATCAGAATCAACGTGATAGGAAGATTTCGAAATGCGCACCAAATCTCTTTTGAGATCTTTGATTTTAAGTTCTAGATACTGGGTTTCTTCATCGATGAACAAGTCAAGATCACGGCATAATTGAGAAAATAATTCAGCTGAATCATGAAAAGTCTTCCAAGAAAAGTCTCTCGATCGCTCCTCTATGTCTCCTCCTCTAGAAAAGATCTCGATTGTTCTTTCAACAGATGCTTCTTCTCTTTCAATCTCTCCCCAGGTTAACACATATTTGGGACAATAACTGCGTAGCCCTAAGACACTTTCTCGCTCTTCACGCGGTGTATTTTCATCAGGAAAAAAGGAATTCTTCCAGTCCGCGTATCCATAACCTCCAAAGAGAATCGTTTCGTCAGAACCCCATTCGATTTTTCGGAATAATTGACGGAATTTTTTATTGATGATGGAATATTGACTATTTTCTTCTGGATTATCACAGAGGTCATAAGGACATGAGAGTTCTATCGAGAATAATCGGAGTGGTATCATTAAAAGAATGAAGAGAACAATATACCGAAATGCATTCAAAAGTTGGGATTTTTGCAAGGAGGCTGCGCCAATTTTTTTCCTGGAGCGAGCGACCATCGTGCGCGCACAAGGCGCGAGCGAAGAAGAAAAATTGGCTGCAAAGCCGACGCGGCAAAAAACCAACTTTTGAATGCATTTCGGTATACGCCATTGGTCCATAAATTTTCCTGAGTTCGATTTATTTTTGAAATGAGGAAAATGTATACAGATCGCATCGTCTTTTCGCAAACAAAAAAATGTTCTTAGAGAAGACTTTTTCGACTATCTCTCCAAAGCATGCACAGAAGTGTTAAAGAAACAAGACTAGAGAAAATCAATCGTAATCATAAATACGTTCAGTTATTCAGAAGCTTCAAAAGCCAGGATATCTCCTAGCTGACAATCGAGAACGCGGCAGAGGGCTTCCAAAGAGCTAAAAATGCGCAATGAGCAAAATACTCCATATTAAGGACCTATACAAATCTCCTTTATTAAAATTGAGTCGAAGAAGATCATGGCATCATGAGTACTCTCTCCAGAAATGATCCATGTTGGTGCGGAAGCGGTTTAAAATGGAAAAAATGCCATTATCCTCAAGTTCGCCCCCAAGACTTTAAGTCTCTAGCCGAATATTATTACAAGCAATACGGAATCCTACTAAAAACTCCTGAGCAAATTGAAGGAATCCGCAATGCCTGTCAAATGGCAGCTTCCATCCTCGATAAGACGTGCGCTAGGGCAAAGCCTGGTGTGACGACCAATGCATTAAATGATTTTGCGCACCAACTGCATCGCGAAGCGATGGCTATTCCTGCTTCATTGGGTTTCGGAAAACCCCCGTTTCCTAAAAGCATCTGCACATCTGTCAATGATGTAATTTGCCACGGCATCCCGAATGCTATTCCTCTGCAAGAGGGCGATATTCTCAATATCGATGTATCCTGCATCTATCAGGGATATTTTGGCGATTGCAGTAGAATGGTCGTTATGGGCGAGGTCAGTGAAGAAAAAAAACGTGTGGTAGAAGTGTCGTATCAATGCCTGATGCGCTCCATTGCGATTTTAAAGCCGGGGCTTGCCCTAAATGCAATCGGTGAACTGATCGAGGACTATGCCAAACGGCATGGTTGCACTTCTGCAGATGAATTCGCGGGTCATGGAATTGGACTCTATTTCCGAGAATCACCCGAAATCTCCCATTGCCATAATGACATCTCTCTTCCCTTAACAGAAGGAATGACATTTACCATCGAACCGATGATCAATGCCGGGGTCAGTAAATCGATCATCGATCCCATCGATAAATGGACTGCGCGAACCGCGGATGGAAAACCCAGCGCCCAATGGGAGCATACGGTCCTGATAACCAAAACAGGATCCGAAATTCTCACCACCCTATAGATAGTTCGCATTGCGGGAGTTGCGGCGAGCCGCGTTAGTTTTGCATCAAAAGAGCAAGAGTAACCTCAAGATTATTTCTGAAGAAATAGGTCCAACGGACGATCTTGCATGCTTCGTTGTAGTGTTCTTTAAGCTGTAGGGTTTCTTCCGTAGTAGGATCGCAAGCAAAATTGGGGGAGAGCTTCGTTCCGGGCCAGGGCCATTCATTATTAAACATTTGCAGTGGATTCTGTTCTGCTTTCTGATACTTCGTAACGGAACGGGATGCCAGACCTCGGTGCTGTTCGTAAAGGCAAGCGTTATTTCTTCCAAATCCCAACAGAAGCCCAATTAGACGAGTATGATCAATAATTGTATAAAAATCATCGTGCTCTGGATGAGTTAAGATCCAAAACACCTCCTCGCTTGCACATGTCTTTCCTAAAATTTCTCGAAAATCGTCCAAATGTTCTTGAATTATGGCCATACACAGTTTGGGGCAAATCAAGGCGATCTCTCTTCTTCCTTTCCCTAGAAAAGAATAGTCTATGAGGATGTGTTTTTTTATCGGAAAAAGAGATTGGTATTTTTCCCAAACCAGATATCCCCTTCTTAACGTTTGGTTTTTTGGTCTTTTGAACGCTTCGCGAGAAAAGACTAAATCCTCTGTATCTTCGACTATGACATTGCATATGCTCATTGGTTTATAGCCGACTAGCGTATAGGGGTATTGGTCAAACGAAATAATCTGACCGATAAAGAAAGCGAGGTCTTGCTTTTCTTGTGGACTTAAGGCTTTGAGTTTCTCACGAATTGTGAGCAGTTCCACATGAGAAACAACATTATAGCGATTCCTCTCATATACCAGGAATGCCAAGGCGCCAATAAGTAAAAACCCACAAGTAAGCAACGCGATTCTATGCCCAAACAACTTGAAAAATGGGAAATTTGAAGAA
>Ga0070731_10004266_pt1 | contig 12402 bp, 10 predicted proteins | sample Coa_R1_2_FD_66448 | JGI IMG/M metagenome (GOLD analysis project Ga0070731, IMG submission 66448) | Surface soil microbial communities from Centralia Pennsylvania, which are recovering from an underground coalmine fire - Coalmine... | ecosystem: Environmental > Terrestrial > Soil > Unclassified ... | reverse complement strand
CGACACGCCGCACTACCGTCGGAACGACGAGCTGCTCCGCTACGTCGTGTGGCGCAACAACACCTTCGGCCTGCACGTCCATGTCGGGTTCGCCGGCGCCGACCGCGCGATCGCCGTCCACGATGCGCTGCGCGGATTCCTGCCCGAGCTCCTCGCGCTCTCGGCCAGCTCTCCGTTCGTCGAGTACGTGAACAGCGGACTGCACTCTGCGCGGACGGAGATCTTCACGCGCATGTTCCCGCGTTGTGGGATTCCCGATGCGTACGGCGACTGGCGCACCTTCAGCGACTACGTCTCGTTTCTCTATCGCACCGGCTCGATCACCGAGCACACGCAGATCTGGTGGAGCGTCCGGCCCCACCTCGCCTATCCGACAATCGAGATCAGGATCTGCGACGCTCAACCCGACCTCGTCGACGCGCAGTCACTGGCCGCCCTCTGTTATGCGCTCGCCGCGCGGTGCGTGCGCGCGCACGACGAGGGGGAGCCGATTCCCAGCCTGCCGCATCGGCTCCTCGAGGAGAACCTGTGGCGGGCGATTCGCTGGGGGCTCGGCGGCGAGCTGCTCGACTTCGAGCGCGGCGAGCCGGTTCCCGCGCGCGCGCGCCTCGAGCAGCTTGTCGAGTGGGTCGCGCCGGTCGCCGACGAGATCGGTGCCGCCCCGTTCCTCGCCGTGCCCGAGCGGAATGCCGCCGAGCGGCAAATCGCGCGCCTCGACGAGGGCGCGACCCTCGAGGAGATCTTCGCCGAGCAGGTCCGCGCGTCGGAACCGATCTCGTGACCGAGCCGGACTACGAGAAGCTCGCGGAGCAGATCGCCCAGCTGCGGGTCGACGACGTGCTCGCCGGCGCCGCCTCGACGCTCGCGAGCGTCGCCTACGCCAAGCTCGGCGCGAAGGATCTCGAGCAGGCGAAGCAGGCCATCGACGTGCTCGGGACCCTCGTCCCGCTGCTCGACGATGCAGGCCTCAAGCGGGATCTCGGGGCCGCTCTCGCGAACCTCCAGGTCGCCTACGCCGACGCCCGGGCCTAGCCCCTCTTTGTGATACATAATCGCCCGCGCCGAAGTCCTTCGGCGCTTGACTTTGTGAGGGAGCGAATCGGATGAGTTGGTTCATGCACCATCCCGTGCTCCTCGGCCTCGTCGGTGCAGGCGTCGCCGTGGCATACGGGCTCTACCTGACCTGGTGGCTGCTCGCCCGTCCCGCAGGCAACGAGCGGATGCGCCAGATCGCGAGCGCCGTGCAAGAGGGCGCCGCGGCCTACCTGAAGAAGCAGTACACGACGATCGCGATCGTCGCGATCGTGCCGTTCGTCCTGATCGGCGTCTACCACAAGCTCGGCTGGGGCCCGGCATTCGGCTTTCTGATCGGGGCGGCGCTGTCGGCGGCCGCCGGCTTCATCGGGATGAACGTTGCGGTGCGCTCGAACGTGCGCACGGCGGAGGCGGCGCGCGGCGGTCTCAAGCCGGCGCTCGACGTCGCGTTCAAGGCCGGCTCGGTGACCGGCCTCCTCGTCGTCGGTCTGGGCCTGTTCGGCGTCACCGGCTACTACTGGTTCCTCACCGGTGCGCTGCACCACTCGCCGACGTCCGCGATCAACGACCTCGTCGGCCTTGCGTTCGGCGGCTCGCTCATCTCCGTGTTCGCGCGGCTCGGCGGCGGCATCTTCACCAAGGCCGCCGACGTCGGCGCCGACCTGGTCGGCAAGATCGAGGCCGGCATCCCCGAAGACGATCCGCGGAACGCCGCCGTGATCGCCGACAACGTCGGCGACAACGTCGGCGACTGCGCCGGGATGGCGGCCGACCTGTTCGAGACGTACGCCGTGACGGCCGTCGCCGTGATGCTGCTCGGTACGCACGTCGGCATCGTCGGCGACCTCTCGCACCGGCTCTACCTGTATCCGCTCGCGCTCGGCGCCGTCTCAGCCGTGGCGTCGGTGATCGGCACGTTCTTCGCGCGGCTCGGTCGCGGCGAGAACGCGGTCATCAACGCGCTCTACAAATCGGTGCTCGTCGCGACGGCACTCTCGGCGGTCGGCTTCATCCCCGTCACCGTCGCTTTCGACAAGGGCAAGTACGGCTTCGGCGATCTCTACATCTCCGCGATCGTCGGCCTCGTCGTCACGTTCCTGCTCGTCGCGATCACCGAGTACTACACGGGCACGCGTTGGGGCCCGGTGAAGGCGATCGCCAAGTCGTCGCAGACCGGGCACGCGACGAACATCATCGAAGGGCTCGCGATCGGCATGCAGGCGACGGCGGCTCCCGTGATCGTGATCGTCGTCGGCATCCTCGTCGCGCATCACTTCGCCGGTCTGTACGGCGTTGGTGTCGCGGTGATGGCGCAGCTGTCGATGACGGGCTTGATCGTCGCGCTCGATGCGTACGGCCCGGTGACCGACAACGCCGGCGGCATCGCCGAGATGGCGGACCTGCCGCACGAGGTTCGCGACGTCACGGACCCGCTCGACGCGGTCGGCAACACGACGAAGGCAGTCACGAAGGGCTACGCGATCGGCTCGGCCGCGCTCGCCGCGCTGATCCTCTTCGACTCCTACACGACCGGCCTGAAGGACCACGGCCTCTCCACGTTCTTCTCGCTCTCGGACGCGTGGGTGGTCACGGGCCTTTTCATCGGCGGGCTGATGCCGTTCCTCTTCGCCTCGCTCGCGATGCAGGCGGTCGGCCGCGTCGGCGGTCAGGTCGTCGAGGAGGTGCGCCGCCAGTTCCGCGAGCACCCCGGCATCATGGAGGGCACGGAGCGGCCGGACTACAGCCGCGCCGTCGGCATCGTCACCGGCTCGGCGATCCGCTCGATGCTCGCGCCGGCGATCATCCCGATCGGGTTCCCGATCGTCGTCGGGATCATCAACGCCCGCATGCTCGGCGGCCTGCTGATCGGCACGATCGTCACGGGCCTCTTCCTCGCGATCGCGATGACCTCGGGCGGCGGCGCGTGGGACAACGCCAAGAAATCGATCGAGGACGGGCTGTACGGCGGCAAGGGCTCCGAGGCGCACGCCGCGTCGGTCACGGGTGACACCGTCGGCGATCCCTACAAGGACACGGCCGGCCCCGCGATCAACCCGATGATCAAGATCGCGAACATCGTCGCGATCCTGATCATCCCGCTGCTCGTCTCGATCCACGGCTAGGAGCTCACGGGCCTGGTTCGCTGCGCGAACCAGGCCCGTGGGTCACACTTCGGTCGTGAGGGCGTTCCTCGGCTCGGCCGCGGCCGTCGCCGCTGCGACGGGGCTCGTCTACGCGCTGCGCCCGATCGCACCCACACTCAGCCTCGGGGTGCTCTACACGCTCGCCGTGCTGTCGTCTGCCGTCCCGTTCGGGATCGGCTGGGCGATTGGGGTTGCGCTCGCGTCGATGCTGGCGTTCAACTTCTTCTTCCTGCGGCCGGTCCACACGCTCACGCTCGCCGACGCGCGCAACTGGACGGCGCTCGCCGTCTACCTCGTCGTCGCCGTCGTCGCGAGCCAGCTGGCGACCCAGTCGCGCCGCCGCGCAGCCCAGGCGGAGCAGCGCGAGCGCGAGGCCGCGCTCGTCGCCGACGTCGCCGCCGAGCTTCTGCAGACGGGAACGGTCGAGGATCTGCCCGGGCGCGCCGCTCGCGTCGCCGCCCGCGCCGACCGGGTCGGCCGCGACCGGCTGCAGGCCGCGCTGGACACGCTGCTCGGGATGAGCCGGTCCGACGCGATCAAGACGACGATCCTGCAGGCGGTCTCGCACGATTTCCGCACTCCGCTCGCGACGATGGCGGCGGCGATCGACGGGCTCGAGGGCGGAGAGCTGCACCTCTCCGAGGCCGATCGGGCCGAGTTACTCGAGACGCTGAGGCTCGAGCTCGACCGGCTCACGCGGCTCGTGGAGAACCTCCTCGACCTGTCGCGCATCCAGGCAGGCGCCGTCGCGCCGCGCCTCGAGCTCTGGTCGGTGGACGACCTGATCGCCGACATCGGACGGTCGGAGCGCCTGCGGATCCACGTGCCCGACAACCTGCCGCCGCTGCGCGTCGACGCCGTGCAGCTGCAGCGGGTGATCGCGAACCTCGTCGACAACGCGCTGAAGTACTCGACCGGAGACGTCGAGGTGCGGGCGCGCACGGACGACGGGTCGGTGCTGGTCGAGGTGCTCGACCGGGGCGGCGCCGACGCGACGCCGGGTGTCGGGCTGGGGCTCGCGATCGCGCGTGGCTTCGCGGCGGTGAACGGCTCGGATGTGTCGCTCGAGCCGCGTGCCGGCGGCGGGACACGTGCCGTGCTGCGGATGCCCGCATGAGGGTCCTCGTCGTCGACGACGAGCCGCAGTTCCTGCGGGCGCTGGCAACGAATTTGCGCGGCGCGGGGTACGAGGTCGAGACCGCGACGACCGCCGAGGGAGCGCTCACGGCGGCGGGGCTGAACCCGCCCGATGCGGTCGTCCTCGACCTGCGCCTGCCCGACTCCTCGGGGCGCGACGTCCTGCGCGAGCTTCGCACGTGGAGCGAAGCGCCCGTGATCGTCGTCTCGGCCGTGGGTGACGAGAACGAGAAGATCGCCGCGCTCGACGCGGGCGCCGACGACTACGTCACGAAGCCGTTCGCGATCGGTGAGCTGCTTGCGCGGCTGCGCGCGGCGCTGCGACGAGCAGGGCCGGCCGGCGAGCCGGTGCTCGAGGTCGGTCCCATCCGCGTGGACCTGGAACAGCATTCGGTCGAGCTCGACGGCCGGCCTGTGCACCTCACGCCCAACGAGTTCGACCTGCTTCGCGTCCTGGCGCAGCATCCGGGGAAGCTGCTGACCCACCGCGCGCTCCTGCGCGAGGTGTGGGGGCCCGCGTACGGCGACGAGTCGAACTACCTGCACGTCTACGTCTCGCAGCTCCGCCGCAAGCTCGAGCCGGACCCGGCCAGGCCGCGCTACCTGCTCACCGAGCCCGGCGCGGGGTATCGGCTCGTCGAAACTCCTGTCCTTAGGACGTCGGAGACGTCCTAAGGACATCGGGACTCGCGGGTTGAGCCTTTCTTGAGACGCGCCGGCTCGATCTTGAGCCGGCCCTGAGCAGGCGAGACCTACCGTGAGCGCATGGCCAACCTGCTCGCGCCGATGCGCGCCTGGACCGCACGCCGCGAGCTGCGTGCGGCACGCCGCAGCGCCGACGAGCAGCTGCTCGCCAGCAGGCTGCCCTCGCCGCGCCTGGCCTGGCGCGCGGCCGAGCTGACCGCCGACGAGCACCGGATCGCGCTCGGCCGGTCCCTGACCGACGTCATCCATGCCTCGGACGAGCGGCTGCTCCCGAGCGCCTCGCCGATCGACCGAGGGGCGGTGCGCGAGTGCCGTGCGCAGCTGCTCGGGCTCGCGTCCCGCCTGTTCGATCTCGGGCTGTCCGCGGCCCCGCGCGGAGTCCTGCTCGTCGAGCGACTGCTCCACGACGGCGACGGGCCGCTCTACGGGCGCGGCTCCCCACGCAGGCTCCGGCTCGAGATCCACCGCATCGAGTCGGCGCTCGACGGCTTCGAAGAATGAGCGCGACCGAGGCGGGCACCAGGCTCAAGCGCTTCGTCGTCGGTCGTCCGATGGCGACCGGCCAGTTCGAGGAGACCCTCCTCCCGAAGACGCTGGCCCTGCCGATCTTCGCGTCGGATCCGCTGTCGTCGGTCGCGTACGCGACGGAGGCTGCGCTCGTCGTCCTGCTCGCGGCGTCTGGCGCCTCGGCGCACGTCGTGTTTCCGTTGTCGCTTGCGATCGCGGCGTTGCTCGCCATCGTCGTCGCGTCGTATCGACAGACGGTTCGCGTCTACGAGAGCTCCGGCGGGGCGTACGTCGTGGCACGCGAGAACCTCGGGAAGCTGCCGAGCCTGACGGCGGCCGCGGCGCTGCTGACGGACTACATCCTGACCGTCGCGGTCTCGGTCGCCGCAGGCGTGCTCGCGCTGACCTCTGCCGTCAGCTCCTTGCGCGGGCACGAGCTGCTCCTGTCGCTCGTCTGCGTCGTGCTGATCACGTTCGCAAACCTGCGGGGCGTCCGCGAGACGGGGTTGCTGTTCGCGCTGCCGACCTACGCGTTCGTCACCGCGATCTTCGTCCTCATCCTGACCGGTGTCGGCAGGTGCGCAGTGTCCGGCTGCCCGCACGCGGCAGTTTCGCAGCCGATGACGACCGGAACCGGTGCGATCACGCTGTTCGTGCTCCTGCGGGCGTTCTCGTCCGGGTCGACCGCCCTCACCGGCGTCGAGGCGATCGCGAACGGCGTGAACGCGTTCCGCAAGCCGCACGGTCGCAACGCGGCGACGACGCTCGCGATCCTCGGCCTGATCGCGATCTTCATGTTCGTCGGCGTCTCGTGGCTCGCGGTGCACATGCACGCCCGACCCACCGCAACCGGGACGCCGTCCGTGCTGTCCGAGATCGCGAAAGGCGTCTTCCCCTCGTCCTCGGCAGTCGGGTTCATGTACTGGGTGGTCCAGATCCTGACGCTGCTGATCCTCGTGCTCGCGGCGAACACGTCCTTCCAGGGCTTCCCGCGGCTCGCCGCGCTCCTCGCGCGCGACCGCTTCTTTGCGCGTCAGTTCACGAACCTCGGCGACCGGCTCGTCTTCTCGAACGGGATCGTCGTCCTCGCCGGAGTCGCCTCGCTGCTTCTCTGGGTCTACCACGCGCAGGTCAACTCACTGATCCATCTGTACGTGATCGGCGTCTTCAGCGCGTTCACGCTGTCGCAGGCCGGGATGGTGAGGTACTGGCTGCGCACGCACGACCCGGGTTGGCGGCACAAGCTCCTGGTGAACGCCGTCGGCGCGACGGCCACCGGCGTCGTCACCCTGATCGTCGTCTGGACGAAGTTCGCCGAGGGCGCGTGGCTGGTGACGGTGGCGATCCCGGTGCTCGTCGGCTCGTTCCTCGGCATCAACCGGCACTACCGCCGGTTCGGGCGGCGGCTCCGCGCCGGGATCAGCGCGGCGGAGGCGGCGGGCGAGCCGACGAACACGACTCTCGTCTGGGTGGAGGCGATCGACGTCGCGACGGAGGGTGCACTCTGGTACGCCCGTCGGATCTCGCGGGACGAGCCGCTGCGCGCGCTGCACGCGCCGAGCCACCGGACGGACGCCGGCATCCGTCCGCGCTGGTTCGACTTCGCCTCCGCGTCGCCGGCGCTCGAGGTCCTGAAGACCGACGAGGGGCGGACCCATGCCGCGCTGGAGGAGGTCTGGCGGCTGCCGCGTGGCGAGAACCGGTTCGTGACGGTCGTCGTTCCCGAGCAGTTCCGGCGGCGCTCACTGCTGTCGGCGACGGGGCGCTCGTCGTTCCGGCTCAAGCTCCGGCTCCTGTCGGAGCCGGGGATAGTGGTCGCCAGCGTTCCGGTGGTCTCCTCGTCGCCGCACCCGGAGGGCCGCGCGCCCAGTCGGCTCGTCGTGCGCGTGCTGCTGGCCGGCATCCACGGCGGCTCGCTTCGCGCGCTGAACTACGCCCACTCGCTCGACGTCGAGGACACGCGCGCGGTCTCGTTCGCCTTCGACGGGGAAGAGGCGGCTCGGATCGAGCACGACTGGGCGACCGCGGGCTTCTCCATGCCGCTCGACCTGAGCGACGCCCCCTACCGGGACATCGGCGATCCCCTGCTCGCCTACCTCCGCCGGTTGACTGCCGACCCGGACACGGCGGTGAACGTCGTCATGCCCGAGATCGTCGTCCGCGGCTGGACCCGGCTGCTCCACAACCAGCGCGCCCTCTACATCAAGCGACTCCTTCTGTTCGAGCCGCGGGTGATCCTCAGCTCGGTGCCGTACCAGCTCTTCCGCTAGCCGACGTACGATCAGTCGGTGCCGGGGAGGCGGCGGCAGTCACATGGGCTGGAACGCGTGCTCGGCGCACCGGCGCTGTTCGCCACCGCATACGGCAACGTCGGCTCCTCCATCTACTACGCGCTCGGACTGACGGCCGGCATCGCGCTCGGCCTGACGCCGATCGTCTTCATCATCAGCGGGATCATCTTCGCCGCCACCGCGGCGACGTACGCCGAGGGAACCGTCAGGTACCCCGAGGCGGGCGGCTCGTCGAGCTTCGCCCGGCACGCCTTCAACGAGCTCGTGTCGTTCGGGGCGGCGTGGGCGCAGATGCTCAACTACGTGATCACCGTCGCCATCTCGGTGATCTTCGTCCCGCACTACCTCTCGATCTTCTGGGAGCCGCTGAAGACGACGCCGTGGGACGTGATCGTCGGCGTGATCCTGACCTGGCTGCTCGTCGGCATCAACGTCGTCGGCATCCAGGAGGCGGCGCGGCTGAACATCCTGCTCGCGGTCGTCGACTTCACGACGCAGCTCCTGCTCGTGCTGCTGGGGTTCGTCCTGATCTTCCATCCTGACGTCCTGCGCCACAACGTGCATTTCGGCGCGGCGCCGACATGGAGCGCGTTCCTGCTCGCGATCCCGGTGGCGATGATCGCGTACACGGGGATCGAGACGGTCTCGAATCTGGCCGAGGAGGCCCGAGACCCGGTGCGCTCGATACCCCGCTCGATCTCGTGGGTCGCGATCGCGGTCTTCGCGATCTACTTCACGCTGCCGTGGATCGCGCTGTCGGCGATGCCGGTCGTCCATCAGGCCGGCCACTACGTGACGCAGCTCGGACAGAACCCGCCGCACGGCTTCAAGAACGACCCGGTGCTCGGCCTCGTCGAGAACCTCGGCCTCCACGGTGCGCTGCTCTCGGTGGCGAAGGTCTACGTCGGGATCCTCGCGGCGACGATTCTCTTCATCGCCACGAACGCCGGCGTGATCGGGGCGTCGCGCATCACCTACTCGATGGCGAGCTACCGGCAGCTGCCCGAGCGCTTCCGGCGGCTGCACCCGAAGCTGAAGACGCCGTGGCTGGCGCTCGTCGTCTTCGCCGGGATCGGACCGACGATCTTCCTGATCTCGGGGCAGGTCGACTTCCTGGGCCGGATGTACGCGTTCGGCGCGATGCTCTCGTTCACGATCGCGCACGTCGCGGTGATCGCGCTGCGGGTCCGCAGCAAGGGCGAGCTCGAGTGGCACGCACGGCCGAACTTCCGCTGGCGCGGCGTCGACTGGCCGCTGTTCGCGATCGTCGGCGGGCTCGGCACGGGCATCGCGTGGTTCGTCGTGGTCGTCCAGGACGCGCCGACGCGGTACGCCGGTCTGGCCTGGCTCGCCGTCGGCTTCGTCTTCTATCCGCTGTACCGGCGCCGCCAGCGGCTCGCCCTGGCGGCGACGGTGCGTGCGCCGATCCCGCTCGGGCCGGCGTTCGCGCTCGAATACCGGACGATCCTCGTCCCGATCGTCTCGGGTCCGGCGTCACGCGAGGCGGTCGAGGTGGCCGCGCAGCTCGCCGCGGAGCGCGCCGCGCGCATCGTCCTGCTGCGCGTGGTCGTCGTCGCGCTCGAGCTGCCGCTCGACGCGGACCTGACGCCGCAGCTCGAGGAGGCCGACAGGCTGCTCGACGAGGCCGCCGCGATCACGGACGCGTACGGCGTCCGCTCGGTCGGGCGTGTCGTGCGCGCCCGGCAGGCCGGCCGAGCAATCGTCGAGGAGGCCGAGCGGCGCGGGGGAGAGATCATCGTCCTCGGGGCACCGAGGGGCAGGCACCGTCAGATCTTCGGGCACACTGTCGACTACGTCCTGAAGCACGCGCCCTGCAGGGTCATGGTCGCGGCCGGGAAGAAGGCAGCCTGATGAGCGCGTATCGAAGTTTGACGGCCGTCCTGGCGCTGCTGACGGCGGCGCTCGGGGTCGTCATGCTCGTGCTCACGCTGAGCCGCGGGGGCGGGGTCGGCCTCCTGCTCGGGCTGCTCTTCGTCGCCGCGGGCGGCGGCCGCCTGTACCTCATGCGCAGGCGTCGGTAATGGCACGCAAGCTGCCGGGGCTAAAGCGCGAGCTCGACGCGCGGGCGCTGTACTCCGTCGCGTACGGCGAGATCGCCTCCTCGATCTACTTTGCGCTCGGCGTGCTCGCAGCGCACGCGCTCGGCTTCACGCCGCTCATCCTGCTGCTCGTCGGCGGGCTCTTCCTGATCGTCTCGCTCTCGTACGCGGAGGGAACCGCCGCGCTGCCCGAGACGGGCGGGGCGGCAACGTTCGTGCGGCGGGCCCTCAACGACCTCGCCGGCTTCCTCACCGGCTGGGCGCTGTTTCTCGACTACCTGATCGTGATCGCCCTCTCCGCGCTCTTCCTGCCTCACTACTTCGCCGGGACGTTCCAGATCGCGACGCTCGACCGGAAGCCCTGGGACATCGTCGTCGGCCTGTGCGTCATCGTCTTCGTCGCGGGCGTGCGCCTCTTCCGCCGTCCGTCGCTCTACGGCGTCGGCTTCGTCGTCCCGGCGCTCGACCTCCTGACGCAGCTTCTGCTGGTCGTCCTGGGGTTCTCGCTCGTCTTCTCGTGGCACTCGCTCACGCACGGCACCTCGCTCGGTCACCAGCCGAGCTGGCATGCGGTCGCGTTCGCGCTCCCGCTCGCCATGCTGGCCTTCACCGGGCTCGAGACAGTCGCCAACCTCGCGGAGGAGGCGCGCCGACCCGGCGTCGACCTGCCGCGCTCGGTCTTCGGAGGGATCGCGACGGTGGTCACGACCTCGGTGCTGATCGCGGTCGTCGCGCTGTCGGCGTTCCCCGGTCCGCACACACAGCTCGGCTCCCGCTGGCTGCACGCACCGCTGCTCGGAATCGCCGCGCGGATCAGGACCGAGCTGCCGTTCCCGGCGGGAGACATCCTGCGCTTCTATGTCGGCGCCACGGGCGCGCTGATCCTGCTGGCCGCGGTGACGACGTCGATCTCGGGCTTCTCGCGGCTCGCGTACTCGCTGGGCGAGCACGGGCAGCTGCCGCGTGCGTTCGGACGGCTGAGCCGTCGCGCGCACGTCTCGCCCTACGCCATCCTCTCGGCGGCCGTCATCTCGTGCGCGATCGTCGGCGCGACGTCGCTCTTCGGGCACGACGTCACCTTCCTCGCCAGCCTCTACTCCTTCGGCGTCCTGCTCGCCTTCACCGCGGCGCAGCTCGCAGTGATCAAGCTCCGGATCGACGAGCCTGACCTGCCGCGACCGTACCGCGCCCCGTTCTCGATCTCGGTCGGCAGGGCGGAGATTCCGTTGCCCGCAATCGTCGGCTCGATCGCAACGTTCGCGATCTGGATCGTCGCGCTCGACACGCATCCGGGCGCGCGCTACGCCGGCCCGGCGTGGCTCGCAGCCGGCGTCGTCGTCTACGTCCTCGTCCGCAGATCACACGGCGAGGGGTTGATGGAGCGCGTGAAGGCGCCCGGTGAGCTGCCGCACACGCCCGCCGTGCATTTCCACAAGATCCTCGTCCCGATGAAGCTCGGCGTGATCGGCGAGGAGATGGTCGCGACCGCCGTGAAGCTCGCGGCCGAGCACGGGGCGGAGGTCGAGGCTCTGCATGCGATCAAGGTCCCGCTCGACGTGTCGCTCGACGCTCCGCTCTTCGATCTCGACGAGCGCGCGGAGGCCTCGCTCGCGGAGGCGCGCCTCCTGGGCGCCGACCACGGGGTCGTCGTCGAGGGGACGACGATCCGTACCCGCTCGATCGGCCAGGCGATCGTCGAGCACGCGCTCGCGGTCGACGCCGACCTGATCGTGCTCGGGTCGGCGCCGCGGTGGCGGCGGCAGTCGAGGTTCTTCTCGCCGACGGTCGACTACGTCCTGAGGAAGGCGCCGTGCGAGGTCTTGATCGTCGCCTTTCCGCAGTCGGTCATGGACGAGGAGCTCGCGGCCATCTAGCCGGTTCTAGCGCGCTACGCTGGAGATTCGTGAAGGCGATCGTGATCGGGTGCGGGCGGGTCGGATCTGCCGTCGCGCTGCAGCTGCACGGGTCGGGCTGGGACGTCGTCGCCGTCGACGAGAACGAGGACGCGCTGACCAGGCTCGGCGAGCACTGGACCGGCGGCTTCCTCGTCGGCCACGGCATGGACCAGCAGCTGCTTCGCGACGCGGGGATCGAGGAGGCCGACGCGGTCGTCGTGACCACCGACGGCGACAACTCGAACATCGTCATCGGCCAGGTCGCCCAGCAGCGGTTCCAGGTGCCGACCGTCGTGCTGCGCGTGCTCGACCCGGGCCGCGCCCAGTTCTACGCCGCGCGCGGACTCAGGATCGTCTGCCCGACCTCGGCGGCAATCGAGACGCTCGTCGAAGCGGTGCGGGCGACGGAGCAAGTGACCGCCTAGATGTACGTCCTCATCGCAGGCGGCGGGAAGGTGGGCGCGAACCTCACGCGCTCGCTCATTCGTATGGGACACGAGGTGACCCTGATCGAGCAGCGCGCCTATCGCTACGACAAGCTCGAGGCCGAGTTCGAGCACCAGGCCGTCCGCGGCGACGCCACCGAGCTCTACGTGCTCGAGCGCGCGGGGATCAAGCGGCCGCCCGA
>Ga0070731_10004265_pt1 | contig 12406 bp, 11 predicted proteins | sample Coa_R1_2_FD_66448 | JGI IMG/M metagenome (GOLD analysis project Ga0070731, IMG submission 66448) | Surface soil microbial communities from Centralia Pennsylvania, which are recovering from an underground coalmine fire - Coalmine... | ecosystem: Environmental > Terrestrial > Soil > Unclassified ... | reverse complement strand
GGCGGCGAGCGCCTTCTTGAACACGGTGGTGATCAACGGAATCCCCGCTTGCATGAAGGCGAAACCTTCGGGGGGAATGCTCGAGTCCAAGTACTCGTCGTGATGTTCGAGATAGTTCTGAAGCACGAGGCCGATGTTCGGATCGAACCAGACGTTGGCGTCTTTCATCGCCTTGATGGCCGCGTCGTCGGCGAATACGCCGTGCTCGATTTCCGTGCAGCCCGCCTTGACCGAGGCGATGATGGATGGTGGATCGTGCGCATGAATCAGCGTGCGGAGTCCCTGCGCCTTCGCCTCTCCGCACACCGCATCGAGTTGCTCCTGGGTGGTGGTCATTTTCCCGCCCTGACGGATGCTGCCTGACGCGAAGAACTTAATGAAGTCAGCGCCGTCGGCCTTGTGCTGCCGGACACTTGCCCGGATGGCATCTGGCGTCCCGCCGTTCACCGGCTGCAACGAGGTGATGATTCGAGGTCCGTTGACGACGCCGGCCGCGATCGCTGCATTGAGAGGCTTGTCCTTATCCCAGCCAGGCGATTGGACCGTCGTGAACCCAGCCATGAGTGTCACGCGCGCGTTGTCGAGAACCGCATCATTCTGGTAGGCCTGAGTCATGCCTCGAGTGTCGGGGTAGTTGTTGTAGTTGCCATTGGGGCCGAAGATCCACTGCAGGTGGACGTGGACATCGATCATGCCGGGAAGAACGGTACCGGCAGGAAAGTCGTAGGTGTAGGTCGCACCCTTGGCAGCTGGCTCGATGCTGACGATCTTCGATCCCTGAACCGTGACGACGGCGTCTTGCATCATTCCGCCCTTGCCGTCGAGCACCCGCGCGGCATGAATCGTAATTTGTCCGCCGCCGCGGCCGCCTTGACCGCGTCCGCCGCCCTGACCGCCCGCGCCGGCCGGCGGAGCCGCCCCGCCCGCGCCGCGGCCCTGCGCGCCTTGTTGTCCTTGCGCCGACATCGCGATGATTGCCACCGTGAGACAAAGTCCTAGGGTGAAGAGGAAGGTTCGAAGACTCATACGGGAGACTCTAGCATCGATGATCTTGGATCTGGAATTGATGTTCGAAGAACCTAGAATCTGGAGTTGGCAATCGAGATGGGCCAGGTCTTGCCATCGGTTTCGCCCAGATTGTCGATTTCCAATTACTAATTCTTCGATTGCCAATTACAGATCCCCGATCATCGATGCCACCATCACCTTCCGTCGTCTACCTCCACGGCTTCGCGTCGTCGCCGCAGTCGTCAAAGGCGCGCCGGTTTGCGCGCGAGCTCGAATCTCGGGGAGTGGGATATGACTGTCCCGACTTCAATGAGCCGGCATTTGAGTCGCTGACGACGACGAGAATGCTGGAGCAGACGGCGTCGGCGATTTCCGCCACGGGAAAGCGGCCGACGGCGCTGATTGGATCCAGTCTTGGCGCCTTCGTGGCGGTTCATGCGGCCGCGCGTGACGCGGCGCGGCCCGCGGCCGATCGCAGAGTCGATCGATTGATTCTGCTCGCGCCGGCGTTCGACTTCGGCGGCAACCGGCTGCGCCAGTTCGGCGAGCATGGCATTGAGGCGTGGCGCCGCGCCGGGAAAATTCGCATGTTCCATTACGGCTGGAACGAGGAGCGCGACATCAACTTTTCGCTGTACGAAGACGCCGCGCGCTATGACGCCTTCTCGGCGACGCTCGATCTGCCGATCCTGATCGTGCAGGGCACGCGCGACGCGTCGGTCGATCCGGCGATGGTCGAGCGGTGGGCCGCGTCACGGCCCAAAGTGACCTTGCATCTGGTCGACGACGAGCACCAGCTGACCGATTCGATGGATCAGATCTGGCGCTGGAGCGAGGAGTTTCTCGGCCTGGCGGAGTGACGGACGGACAAAAAGGGGGACGGGTCTCGCTCGCGCGAGCAAGACCGTCCCCGAGGTCTGCGTCGTTCGCCGAACCCTGATCCGCTATTTTCCCGGTGCGCGATAGCCGACTGACTTCTTACACGCCTCGTCCATCTCTTCGGCAGTGAAGAGCGGGGTGGTCGACGTTTCGGCCGCGCCTGATTCCGTGACCGCGAGGCACAGGGCCACCGCCGACGCGTTGTCGGGCATATCGGCGATGACCACCGCGTCGGATTTCCCGAACGTGAAATAGAACGCTTCCATTTTCCCGCCGAGCGACTTCGCAGCCGCCTGCGCCGCCGTCCGCCGTTTCGATCCGCCTTCCTTGTGGACGCCCTTGGCGCCTTCGGGCGTGTAGTTCACGTGAACCAGATACTTGGGCATGTTGACTCCTGGGTAAGGTGAGGCCGGGATGTTACACCAGGCCGCCGTCCATCCCCGATCCCGACCGGCCATCACTTGCGGCCCGCGGCCGGCGCGCGGGGCATGGGATGATTCGGCGCAGTGGCAATGGACTCCATGACCGGCGAGTCGCCCGACGACGCAGCCAGAAGAAACCGACGCGCGCGGTTCTACTGGCCTGTGCAGATCGGCGCCTGGACCGCGTACTCGGTCATCGGCTTCTTCGCGGCGTCGTCCCGATATCAGGGCTCGCGAACCGACCTTGCCGCCGGATACGCGTGCTACGCGGTGTACAGCATCGCGTTGACCGATTCGTTGCGCCGGGAAATTCGCCGGCGCGGCTGGCGCACGATGCGCCCCGGCAAGATGTGGCCCCGCTTGCTGGCCTCGGTCTTCGCCGTCTCCGCCGTGCAGACCGTACTCATCGTTATCGTGAATCTCGCGTTCGCCGGCCGGCAGAGTCCATTTGTCGAAGACAAGATCCAAATCGCGTTCGTCTTCCTCGGCACGAGCGGCGCCATGGCGATGTGGATGATCTACTACGTGATGTTCACGGCGCGCTGGGCGCGCGACGAGCAGCAGGCGCAGTTGAAGCTGGCGCTTCGCGAGGCGCAACTGCGGGCGCTCGAAGCGCAGATCAACCCGCACTTTCTCTTCAACGGGCTGAATTCGATTCGCGGGCTGGTGATCGAGAATCCCGCACGGGCCCAAGACATGATCACGAGGTTGTCCAACATTCTGCGGCACAATCTGAGGCACGACGTGCGCCACACCGTGCCGTTGTCGTCTGAAATCGGCGCCGTGACCGACTATCTGGCGCTCGAGGGCGTGCGATTCGACGAGCGGCTGCGCGTGCGATTCGAAGTCGATCCCGCGGCGGCGGACGTCAAGGTGCCGTCGCTGCTGCTGCAGACCCTCGTCGAAAACGCCGTCAAGCACGGCATTGCCCGGCTGCCCGCCGGCGGCGACGTCGTGATTCGCGCCTCGCTCCTGGCTCACAGCGTCGTCGTCGAAGTCGAGAATTCCGGCGGCTTGACCGAGGCCGCGCCGGAAGCCACACAAGTCGGCTTGGCGAACACCCGCGAGAGGCTGCGGATTCTCTATGGCGGTCGGGCGACCTTGTCGCTCGCCGCCCGCGGCGTGGGGCGCGTGGCGGCGACCGCGATCATTCCAGTGACGGCGACGACGTGAGGGCGCTGATTGTCGACGACGAGCGTCTGGCGCGAGTCGAGTTGCGGCGTCTGCTCACACGTCATCCCGAGGTGCAGATTGCCGGCGAATCTGCGAGCGGGGAAGACGCGGTCGCGGAGATCGCGAAGCTCGCGCCCGACATCCTGTTCCTCGATATCCAAATGCCGGGCATGACCGGCTTCGAGTTGCTCGAGCGACTCGATGACGTGCCGGCGGTGATCTTCACGACGGCTTATGACGAATTCGCGATCAAGGCATTCGAAGTCAATGCCATCGACTATTTGCTGAAACCGATTGCGCCCGAGCGCCTCGCTGCGGCGCTGGCGCGCGTCAAGTTGCCGGCGCCGGCCTCCGGGACCGCCGGACCGCATCTGGCGCAGATCTTCGTGCGCGACGGCGATCGCTGCTGGATGGTGCGGCTCGCGGACGTATTTCTGATCGAATCGGAGGGGAATTACGCGCGCCTGTGCTTTGGGACTGAGCGGCCGCTGATTCGGCGGTCGCTCAACGCACTCGAAGAGCGGCTGGACCCGGTGACATTTTTTCGAGCGAATCGCACGCAAATCATCAACATGCGCGCGATTCAGCGCATCGACGGGTCGGTCGGCGGAGGACTGGTCGCCACGCTCCGCGACGGCCGTGCCGTCGAGGTGTCTCGACGACAGGCCGCGCGGCTGCGCGATCAGTTCGGATATTGATTAGCTCTTCTTGAATCCCGTCACGATGACTTCGGTGTTGTGCGCGCTGCGCAGACCGTAGACGCCGTCGAGTGATTCGATCTTGCCGGGGCCGACGACGTCGGCCTTCGTGCCGGTCCAGACGGCGGTGCCGTTGATCGAACACGAGACCGAATCACCTTTCACCGACATCGCGATGTCCTGCGTCACGGGCTTGCCGATGGCCTCGGCCTTGTGCACGGCCGCGTTTGGCGTTGCGCCCCGGCCGCTGATGGGAAACGGCGCGGGATTGAAGCCGCGGACGATGAACGTGCCGTTCCCGTAGGCCTCGCAATACACGAGTGTCGCAGTGTTGACGTCGTCCATCTTGTTGCCGCCGATGAAGACACCGTACGGATGCGGGTGATCGTTCAAATTCTGAAATTGAGGCTCGTTGAACGTCGCCGAGACCGTGTAGTCGCCTCTCGCCACGTTGGCGGGATTGAAGTACGTCGCCGCGGGTCCGGTCGTGATGTGAAATCCTCCGGCCTCGGCCGCGAACTTGCCGTCGGTGATCTTCATCCCTGCCTGTCGGGTGACGTCCACGAGGCCTTTCCAGCCCGGCGCCAAAACGCCGCCGCCGGCGACGGTGCGGACCTCATCCTGTGGCGCCTGCGCGCCTTGCGCACCGACAAATGTAGTGAGAACGACCGCCGCGGCGATCGCGGTAACAGACGCGTGAACTAAACGCATAAAGGGTCTCCTGGGCTTTGGTGCCAAAACCTGGCGGCACTCAGCCGTTTATCTTACCCCGCGCGGCGTGACGCGCAGGCGTCGACTACAATGACGGCGTCCGACACCGGAATCGATCCAGAATCGGACAGACTGCTCAATCGCCCGCGCCCTCCTGTGACCAACTCATTTGCGCGTCGCCCTGGCATTGACAGAGTGATGTTCAAGGAGCGCTGTGACTGAATCGTCGAAACCAGTTTCTCGAGAATCATGGGCCTCGTGGCTCGGCCTGAATCGCGCGACGGTGGCGGTATTGGCCGTCATCGGCTGTCTCGGGCTGTCAGAAGAGATCTGGAGCAACTTTCTGTCGCTGCACTTGAAGGACCTGGCCCAGGCGCGGGGCGAGAGCACGGCCGCAGCGTTTCTGACGGCGGCGAAATTCGTCGGCCTCATCGCGGCGGCCAAGAATCTGCTCGAAGGCTTCGGCTACATCATCGGCGGCGCCGTGGCTCATCGTCTCGGTGCTCGATTTGCGCTCGCGGTATCGGCGCTGCCCATGGCGATTGGTTTTACGGCGCTGCTCTTCACCCAGAACCTTTGGGTCATCGTCGCCGGGGCGCTGTTGATGACGAACTGGGAACCGCTGTCGGTGCCCGCTACGTTCGACGTCGTCGGCAGCGAGGTGCCGAAACAGCGGCGCACGATTGCTTTCGCGATGCAGAGCATCCAGAAGCGGATGCCGAAGGTGATTGGTCCGATTACGGGCGGCGTCATTTTTGCGGCGGTGGGCTTCTGGCTCAATCTGTCGCTGGCGCTGGCATTGGTCGGCGTGGCCGTGCTTCTGCAGCTGCTGCTGATGCCGCGGATGCGCGCCAAACCGCAACCGGACCCGGTCAAGCTGCGCGCCATCATGCGGGACATGCCGCGAGAGTTGCGGCTGCTGCTGTCGGCAGAGATCTTCATTCGCTGGGGCGACTGGTTTGCCCGTGACTTCGCCGTACTCTACGTCGTCAACCTGCTGGTGTCTCATTACGGCGCCACCGAAGGGTCGGCGACGGTGACGGCGAGCTCGCTCGTGACCATCACGAGCTTGACGGCCTTGGCGACCTACATTCCGATCGCCAAGTGGATCGACAAGTCGCCGTCGCCGCGACCCTTCATCGGCACCACGTTCTTTCTGTTCGCGATCTTTCCGATCGGCCTCGTGCTGCTGCCGCGGCTGTGTACCGCGCTTGGTCTTCCGGTTGTCGCGGGTCTGGTCGTCGTGTTCGTCGTGAATGGCCTGCGCGAACTGGGCGAACCCGCGCGCAAGGCCCTCATCTCAACAGGCTTCCCGCCATCGATTCGTGCCCGCGCTGTCGGGCTCTACTGGGGATTGCGATCGTTCGCGTTTTTCCCGGCGCCGCTCGTGGCCGCGTTCCTGTGGACGAAAATCGGCCCCGACGCGACGTTCCTCATCGGCGGCGGCATCGGCCTGGCCGGCACACTGTGGTTCGCGATCAGTTCGCGTCGCTAATCGTGCCGTAGCGCCTGTATCGGATCGAGCCGCGCTGCGCGCCGCGCAGGATAGCTGCCGGCAATCAAGCTCACCACGATCGCGAAGCCAATCGATCCGAGCACGAGCCACAGGGGGATCGAGAATAAATCGCCGGCGGTGCCGCCCTGGCTGACGATGTAGCGATTGGCGCCGAAGTTGATGATGCGTCCGACAAACCAGCCGATGGCGACACCGGCGACGCCGCCGAGGATGCCGATGCTCGAGGCCTCGACCAGGAAGATCCCGCGCACGTCCGCGTCGCTGCCACCGACGGCCTTCATGATGCCAATCTCGCGCGTGCGCTCGAGAATCGACATCACCATCGTGTTGACGATGCCGAGCGACGACACCGCGAGCGCGATCGATCCGATCAAGCTCAGCAAGATGTCCAGAATGATGAATCCGCGTTTGGCCGCCGTCAACGCATCGCTCAGCGAGAAGGCCGAGTAGCCGAGGCCTTTGATTTTGTCTTCGACTTCCTGTGACGCCTGCGGATGCGCGACCTTGACGGTCAGCGTTTGATACGTTCGGGCCGGGGGCGTCGGCGGCGCGGATGACGCCGGTGCGCCTGAGGCCGACGGCGCGGCGCCGACCGAGCCGCGCAGCATCGACTGCGACGAGACGTTGATGATCGTCGCGCTCAGGTCCTTGGCTCTCGCGAGCGGCAGCATCAGTCCCGACGTTCCGCCGCCGGCGAAGCCGCCCTGTTCGCGCTCGAAGATGCCGGCGACGCGGTACTTCGCTTCGATGCGATGAATCTGCATCGACCCGACCGAGATCGTCGAGTCGATGGTGCCGGGCGCCGGCGCCGGCGCGGACGAAGACGCATACACCAGCGTGATGTCCTTGCCGATCAGATCTTTGGGTTCGAGACCCGCGACGTTCGGATCGTGCTCGGTGAGCTGCTTCGCCATGTCGAGGCTCAGCATGCAGGCGTTGTCGGTGTCGTTGTCGAAGAACGATCCGAAGCTCATCGTCTGGTACGGGCCTTCGCCTTTCGACGTCATCGGCACGCTCATGGCCACGACGCCTTCGGCGAACAAGTCGTAGCGCACCTCGACCGGCACGCGGATCACCGGATAGACCTCTTTGACTTCCGGCAGCGCCGCGATCTGCTTGATCGCGTTGTCGTCGAGCGTCGAGCTGGGCGCCGAACCGCCCGACGCGTCGGCGAGTCCGCCTCGCTGATTCTGAGGCGCGCCGCGCCGACCCGCGCCGCCGCCTCCGGCGCGCCCAAATAATCCTCCACTGCCGCGAAATGTCTGCGGCGGCAGCACCGTGACGCTGTCGAAGACGCCGGACTTCATCAGCCGTCCGACGACCTGATCCTGGATGCCGACGCCGAGTGACACCATGCCGGTGAGCGACGCGATGCCAATGGAAACGCCCATCGCCGTCAGCGTCGTCCGCAGCTTCGACTGGCGCAGGTTGCGCAGCGCGAGATGAACGGTGTCGCTGAGAATCATGCCTGTGCGTCCGCGGCCTTGGCGTCAGAGACGACCGTGCCGTCCATCAACGTGATGATGCGATGCGAGTATTTGTGCGCCAGCGCGGCGTCGTGCGTCACGAGGATGATGGTCTTGCCGTCGCGCTCGTTGAGCGCTTTGAGGAGATCCATGATTTCCTTCGACGTCTTGCTGTCGAGATTGCCGGTGGGCTCGTCCGCCAGCAGGAGCGCCGGCTTGTTGGCGAGGGCGCGGGAGATCGCGACGCGCTGCTGTTCTCCGCCCGACAGCTCTTTCGGACGGTGTTTCTGTCGTCCGCCCAGGCCCATCGACTCGAGCAAGCGCGACGCCTCGCGCTCGCGCTCCGCTCTCGGGATGCCCGCGAACATCATCGACAGCGCCACGTTGTCGGTCGCGGTCATCGTCGAGATCAAATTGAACGACTGAAAGATGATGCCGACGTTCTTGCGCCGGTGCATGCTGAGCTCGGCGCGTGACATCTTCGCGAGATCCTGATCGAAAATCCGCAGGGTGCCCGACGTCGCGTGATCCAGTCCGCCGAGCAGGTTGAGCAGGGTGGACTTACCCGAGCCCGAGGTGCCGAGCAGTCCGAGGAACTCGCCTTGCTCGACCGTCATCGACACGCCGTCGAGCGCGCGGACGACGGACGTACCCATGACGTAGTGTTTGCGAAGGTCGCTGGTTTGAAGATGGGTCACGAATCGGTTCTGCGGACGCTGGAAGTTGACGGATCTTATCATCCAGAAGTTCCGAATCCGGGCATAATCGAATTGGCGTGCCGGACGAGAAGAAGCCGTTTCACAATCCATTTGCGGCGCTCGCGGGCCTGAAGTCGTCGCTGCCGGAGCGCCCTGCGCCCGCCGTGACGGCCGTCAAGAAGAGTGCGGCGACGCCCGGGCCGCCCGGCGTGAAGCCCGTTGCGCGAGCCGTCGTTCGCATGGAACGATCGGGCCGCGGCGGCAAGGACGTGACGGTCGTGGAACATTTGGACCTCAGCGCCGTCGATCGTGAACGGTGGCTCAAGGCGCTCAAGGGAGCGCTGGGCTGCGGTGGCCTGATCGAGGACGGCGCCATCGTCTTGCAGGGAGATCAGCGCGACCGCTTGCCGAAGCTGCTCGTCGCGCGCGGCGTCAGGAAAGTGACCGTGGCGTAGCCGTTCGACTGCGCTCAGGCCGGGGAGACAACATGGGACTGACAGATTTCATCCGCGGGCAATTCATCGAGATCATCGAGTGGACCGATGACTCGCGCGACACGCTGTCGTATCGCTGGCCCGACGACGACAAGGAAATCAAACGCGGCGCGCAGCTGATCGTGCGCGAATCGCAGGCCGTGCAGTTCGTCTACCTCGGCCAGTACGGCGATCTGTTCGGCCCGGGTAAACATTCGCTCACGACCGACAACATTCCGATCCTGAGCCGGCTCAAAGGCTGGAAGTACGGCTTCGAGTCGCCGTTCAAGGCGGACGTGTATTACGTCGTCACGCGGCTGTTTACGGGTAACAAATGGGGCACGTCGAACCCGATCATGGTGCGCGATCAGGATTTCGGCATCGTCCGCGTCCGCGCGTTCGGCACTTACGATTTTCACATCGTCGATCCCCCAAAGTTTTTGAAAGAGGTCGCCGGCACCGACAATCATTTCCGGCTGGATGAATTCGCCGACGTCATGCGCTCGCGCATCGTCAGCGTCTTCAGCGAAGCGATTGCGTCCGCGCACGTTCCGGTGCTCGACGTCGCGACGAGATACAGCGAGCTCGGCACCGCGTTGTTGCCGCTGATCAACCCTGCATTGAAGGAGAAGTACGGACTCGAGATGCCGACGTTCGTGCTCGAGAACGTGTCGGTGCCGCCCGAGGTCGAGGCGGCGATCGATAAGCGCTCGAGCATGGCGGCCGTTGGCAATTTGAACGACTACGTCAAGTTCCAGATGGCGCAAGGCATGGAGAAGGGCGGCGGCGGAGGCATTGGCGCCGCCGGCGCTGAGCTGGGCATCGGTCTCGGCATCGCGCAGCAGATGATGAACCAACCCGGCGGCATCCTGTCGCAGACGACGCCAGCCGCGGCCGGCGCGCCGCCCGCGGTGTCCGCCGGTTTGCCCGAGATGCTGACGCCGGCCGACGCAGCCAAGGCGATCGGCGTCGGCGAAAGCGACGTCATCGCGAGCCTCGAAGCCGGCGATCTGAAAGGCAAGAAAATCGGCACGCAGTGGCGGATCACGAAAGCGGCCCTGGCGGAGTTCTTGAAGTAATGACGTCGCCAGTTGCGTCGCTGACAACGTCATCTTATTTTCAGCGCTCGTGGGGCCCCACCCCCACTCGCTCGCGCTCCGGCGCTCGCAGACTCGCTATCCTCGCGCGGGGCCGCGGGCGCTCGTGTCGCCGAAACCGTCGCCAATGACTGTCGCCGATCCGTCACCAACTCCGCCAGAAGTCTCTGCCCGCGACAAGTTTCATTGTCCGGCCTGTGGCGCCGAGGCGAACTGGAATCCGGCGAAGCAGAAACTGATCTGTCCGTTCTGCGGCACGGAGTCGCCGGCAACGCTGCAAACACGCGGGGCGGCCACCGTCATCGTCGAGCATCCGCTGGTCGAAGCGCTTCGTAATATTCCGGATTCGGCGCGCGGGTGGCAGGCCGAGAAGATCTCCGTCAAGTGCCAGAGCTGCCAGGCAATTTCGGTGTTCGACGCCGGCAAGGTCGGCGACCGATGCGCGTTCTGCGGATCCACAGCGCTCGTGCCGTACGATCAGGTGAAAGACGTCTTCACACCGGAGTCGCTGCTGCCGCTCAAGGTCGACGAAGATCGCGCGCGCGATTTGATCCGCGCGTGGTACGGCCGCCAGTGGCTCGCGCCAAATGCGTTCAGCGCCAAGGCGCTCACCGACACGGTCAAAGGCGTCTATCTGCCGTACTGGACGTTCGACGCCAAGGCGTCGGCAAGCTGGACGGCCGAATCGGGTACGTATTACTACGTCCGCGAAAACAATCAGACCGTCCAGAAAGTGCGCTGGACGCCGGCGAGCGGATCGCTGACGCACGACTTCGACGATGAGCTCGTGTGCGCGTCGCGAGGCGTCGACCCGGACAAGCTGCGGCGTGTCGAGCCGTTTCCGACGGGCACGCTCGTGCCGTATGACGCGGGCTATCTCGCCGGATGGACCGTCGAGCGCTACCAGATTGATCTCGTTGCGGCGGCTGAGCGATCGCGCCAACAAATGCAGTCCGAGCTCGAGTCGCTCTGCGCGCGGCAAGTGCCCGGCGACACGCATCGCGATCTGCAGGTCGATGCGACATACACCGATCAGACGTTCAAGCACATCCTCGCGCCGATCTGGCTGATGACGTATGTCTACGGACCGAAGTCCTATCAGGTCGTCGTCAACGGCGTGACGGGATCGATCTCCGGCTCGCGTCCCTGGAGCTTGATCAAGATCACGCTGCTCGTGATTGTCGCGCTGATCCTCGTCGCGATCATCGCCAGCCTGAACCATCGGTGACGCAGAAACGACCTCGGAGGTCGTTTATCCCAATTCCGGGATAAACGACCTCCGAGGTCTTATACTGGATCTATTCGCAGTGGCCTGACGCGCCCCGCCCCGGGGCTGCCCGGCGCACTGCTCGTAGACCTTCAGCAAGGATTGTGTGACTCAGCCCGATCGACTCCGTATTGCCGTTTTCATCGACTTTGACAACATCGAAATTGGCGTGAAGAACACCATGGGCGCGTCGTTCGACGCCGGCCTGGTGCTCGAGGCGCTGAAAGAGCGCGGCGAGGTGGTCTCCAAGACCGCCTACAGCGACTGGCAGCGCGCCGGCGGCTACAGCCGCATGCTGACGCAGCACGCCATCCGCATGGTGCAGCGCAACATGACGCCCGGCGGCGACAAGAACGGCGCCGACATCAACCTCGCGCTCGACGCGCTCGAAATGGCGTTCACCCATCCGCATATCAACGCCTTCGTGATCGTCGGCGGCGACAGCGATTTCATCAGCCTGATCGAGAAGCTCAAGCAGTACGACAAGAAAGTGTTCGTCGTCGGCGGACGGCAGTTCACGAGCGGCATCATGCAGCGCAACTGCCACGAGTTCATCGCCTACGAGAATCTGATGGCGGCCGGATCGGGCGCCGGCGGCGGACGCCGCCAGTCCGGCGCGCGCGACACTCGCGGCGGCGAGCGCGCACCGATCGAGCAGGCGATTCCGCTTGTCACGCGCGCGCTCAAGGTGTTGTCCGAGCGAGAAGTCTCGCCGCAGCTCGGCTTGCTGAAGAGCACGCTGCTGCAGCTTGACTCGACATTCTCCGAGCGCAGCTACGGCGCTGGATCGTTTCGCGACTTCGTCGACAAGCTCGCCAACGTCGGCGTCGTCCGCGTGTATCAGGCGAAGGGCGGATGGCTGGTCGGCGCGGTCGACGGCGCTCCGGTGCCGGAATTGCCGGCCGGGGAAGAAACAGACGGCGCCGCGCCCCCTGCTGAAATCGCCGCGGCCGTGGACGGCATCGCGCCGCCCGCGCCGATGGAGCGCGAGGCTGCGC